>Ga0302186_10003802_pt1 | contig 10869 bp, 9 predicted proteins | sample II_Bog_E1_2_FD_198782 | JGI IMG/M metagenome (GOLD analysis project Ga0302186, IMG submission 198782) | Peat permafrost microbial communities from Stordalen Mire near Abisko, Sweden - II_Bog_E1_1 | ecosystem: Environmental > Terrestrial > Soil > Wetlands > Peat | place: Sweden: Abisko, Stordalen...
ACTTTTATTTTGAAAGGAGAAATATATATTGCTTGTGGCGAAATTTATAAGAGAAAAAATAAACTCTACACGGCTAAAAGATTCTTCAAAAAAGGATACAATTTGGTCTTGTTATATTTTAAACGGTTTTGGGGTGAAGGTAGTCATTTTTTGGCAAGTTATAATGTGAGAATCCAGCAGATTTTGCTAATTTTAGGAAAGATAAGAAGTATAAAAGATCCAATCGGAAAGGATGAGTGGGACAAACTTTTTCTTGATTTTGAATTGTTAAATGAAAATTCAAAGTCTTTGCGATTATTGAAACAAACTTTGGAACTAAACAATTATTCATTGAGGAGATTTTTCCCTGAAATAGTATTTTCGTTCAAAAAAATGAGAAGTTTATATAAAAAGAAGAATAACTTTAGAGCAGCTCTCAGAATTGCAGAAAATGAAATAATAATGAAAAAGAAGCTCTTTGGAAATTTCAATTTTGATGAGAATGATCTTTATTTTGATCTAGGAAATTTGAAAATTATGCAAGAATTCAGACAATTTAAAGATCACGTTGATAATTATGATGATTTAAATGAAGAGATACAAGAAAAAAAATATATAGATTTGCATTCTTTCTCTGAAATCCTAATGATTTTCAACCATGATATTCTGATAAAAAATATCATTTTGCCTATATTATGAAGAAATATGCTCATATGGTTGAAAATTTGAATTTTTTGGAAAAAATCAGAATTAATGATACATTTGAAATACAGATAATAAAGGAACAATTGAACCAATTTGCTTTAAATATAGCAAGTTTAAATAGTAGCTTGCTCATAAATGAGGAGGATGAAAACATACTCAAAGATCATATTTTGTCCCTCAATGATTTAAGCTTTGATTAATAAATGCAGACTCAATAATTTAATTTTTGTGAGCTAATTGAAAATAAAAAGAATCAATTAATTATATAAAGAAGAATAAATAACGTTTTTTTGAAAGAAACATAAAAAAATCATCAACAATTGTTTTTATAAACTTTTTTTTTTCTTTTTTTTTTGAAAAACAAAAATTAATTTCATATATTTATAAACGTCAAATTGCATTTCCCAAAAAATTCATTTTTTTATTAAAAAAAATTATTTGAATTTTTCATTTCATCCAAAAAAAAATTGAAACTTTTCTATAAAATTTTCAAATGGGTGAGCAATTAACCGAAGAACAAATCGCGGATTTCAAAGAAGCCTTTTCCCTTTTCGACAAAGATGGTGACGGTGTGATCAAAATTGCCGAACTAGCCCTCTTAATCCGTTCTCTGAATCAAAACCCCACTAATTCTGAAATCAAAGACTGGATTGCTGAAATAGATTCCGAACAAACAGGCTTATTAGATTTTCCCGAGTTTATATCATTAATGGCAAGAAAAATGAAGGATGTGAACCCTGAGGATGAGTTAAGAGAGGCTTTTCAAGTATTAGATAAGGAGAAATTGGGGTATATGACAAATACTGAGTTGAAGCATGTGGTGATTAAATGGGGGGAGGCGTTTACTGAGGATGAAGCTGAACAGATGATCAAGGAAGCCGATCCTGAAGGAACGGGAAAGGTCCAATATGAGGATTTCATAAAGTTATTAACGACGAGATATTTATATTAATAATGGGAAATAAACGTTTTTTCAGGCATAAAGAAAAATAATAGAGATGAATAAAACATTTGGGGTAAAAATTTATTTTTTAATGTTTTTAGAAACTTTAATTTTTAAAAAAGAGCTGTTTTAAATAAATTTTCCACTACTAACAAAATTAAAGAGAAAAAATTTTTTTGATTCACAAAAAGCTTTTGTTTCTTTATTTTTATTTTATTTTATATGATTTCCCAAGTTTTCAAAGGACCCACACCGAGCTTTATCAAAGAGACTCCACACGTAAACTCAGATTCAGAGCCTCAAATTATTGATCTCGAGCCCTCCTCAATCAGAAAATCCTCAATTCTAACTGAGCCTTTTCCCTTAAGAAAAAGAGATCAGTTCATAAGAATGTTTTCTTTACAAAGAGACTCCTCCTTGGTTTCGATTCTTTGCATCAAGAAAGCTCATAACACATATAACATTTATTATTTCAGTGTCGAAGTCAATTTTGGCAAAAATAAAAGGACGTTTTGTTTTATTGCATTTTATTTACCAAGTCTCTTGGTCACTTTGGCCTATATTGTCTCACAAATTGAAAACGATGAGTTCAATGAAATGCCTTTGTTTCCCATTTATCTTTTCTTAGCATTCATACTCAATCTTCCCAAACTAAAATCATTGCATTTCAAAATAAAAGCATGTTTAACTCACTTATTCAAAATTTTCTTTATACTCTTTTGTATTTTCGCGCATTATGGCACCGTCAAAATGATTTTCCCTTTCCTCAATGAACTTTTCTCAGACTCTCAATTCAGAGAATTTCTCGTCCCAGGATATCAATTTCTTTATTTCCGAATAATCTCACTTATCTTCCCTATGGCTTTGCAGATTTACCATAGATATCTCAACACTCTCAATAAAGATATCGTTATTGAAAACAACCGCCATAAAACCGTGATAGCCATAAGACCCATCATTTTATTTAGCTTATCAGTTCCTCTAGGAAATTTGCTCAGTTTGAAGGAAAGTCTTTTCGAATGGTTTTTTCTGATAAGTTATGGCAATTTCATCATTTCAACTTTCACTAGAAATGACATTTTCATTAATCTTTACATCAAAATTTTCCGGTTCATATTTCGAAATCCCACACTTTTTCTGGCTCATGAGGATCGATTATCCAGAGAATGCTCGATGTTGATATCTGGGGTGTTGTTGGATTTCATTTTCATTATAAATTCAAGACTTTTATCATGGATTTTCATTGTAAGATGGGGTTCTTTCCCAGAAAATGTGGATTATTATAAGGATTGTGGGTTTGGAATCAGTGATGAATTCTTTAAAATTGCTAAAGGGGAGGGCTTGGGGATGATTATTGGCATAAATACATTGATAACTATCGGAGTTTTTATTTATATGATGTGGAAAAAAACCAAACTTTTTGAATATAAGAGGGCGAGGAAGAGTGTTTTTAATGTTTGTATTTGTTTTTTATACATAAGTTAATGGATCAATCAATACAGATGATTTATTCAATTAAAAAATAGGAGGAGGTGATGAACAGTTAATAATTCAAATAATTAAAAAACCTAATATTGTTTTCGGAATTTGTAAGTTTCATATCCAATTTTTTTTTTAATTCAACAAAATTTTTTTTTTATTCAACAAAAACATTTTTTTTTTTAAATTCAACCAAATTTCTTTTTTAATTGAACAATTTTCATTGGCATTTTTATAGTTTTTTTAATGAATCATCGCTTTGTTTTTAAACCGAGAATAATACCCTCTCCTCTTATTAACATCAAAAACTTCCGATTTACTTTCTAAATTTTCTGTGATGCCCTCATCATCGCTTTCATTTTTCTCCTCTTCTCCATTTAATTTATTTCTCTCATGATTAAATTTGTTCGAATTCGCAGACATATGAGAAACAGATTTCAAAACAGGTCTATTATTATTAGATCGATAATTTTCTGAAGGATAGTTCATGGAATTATGGAGCAAACGGTTACTATTCTTCCGAATTATTGTAGGACTTTCAAAATTATCCTCATTTATAGGATTCTTCACTCTGGAAAGTCGGCCTCTATGTCGATACGAGGGGGTTTTCTCTGGGATTTCCAAAGGAGGAGTGGTTTTTTCTAGCAAATTTGAAATATTATTTTCATTTTCAATGATATCATTGTTAGTTAAAGGAAAAGCAGCAAAAGGAGATAGCTCTGGTGATTTAATGATTTCTGGAGTTTCACTTGGGGTTTTACTATCAAAAATCGAAGTGGGGAAAAATGAATTCGATGGGGTCAAATTGGAAGAAATTTGATTGTTTTTTATTATTTCTGGAGTATTATTAGTGCTTGTAGTAATATTCAAAAGAGCCAAAGAAGAAGGGACATTTACTATATCATGTATTAATTCCAAAGGTTTTGAAGAATGATTCAAATCGGTCAAGGATAAGGATGAGACGTTTGTGAAATTCTGTTTTAAATCAATAGGTTTTTCAAAGCTCAAAATTTCATTATTTTTAAGATTTAGATCATTGAAAGATGAGACATTTGTTATATTTTTTATTAAATCGACAGGTTTCCCTATTAAATCAATAGTATTATTCATGGTCAAATTTCTATCATTTTTATGAATTTCATTAGGTTTTTCCTGAGCCAAATCTTTCAAATTATCATTTTTATGAATTTCATTAGGTTTTTCATGTGCCAAATGTTTCAAATTATTAAAAGATGGAACATCCTCTTGTTTTGAATTATTCAAAAATGTAACACCCTCTTTGTTTTGCTTTTCATCCATCTCTTTTTTCTCCAAAAGCAATCCATTTCCTGCAACTGCTGAACTATTCATCATCAGTAAACTCTTGACATCGAAATTATTGATTTTATCTGTACGAACCACTATGCTCCCTAACAATTTCTTATTTTTCATCTCATCGTTCGGCTCATAATATTCTCTTATATCCTTATTCTTCCTAATCTTTTCCATGAATTCCACATCAAGATCCTTCTTCTCCACTAGTCTTTTTTCAATCTCCTCATAAATGGCATTCTCCTCCTCATTTATGCTCTCAACTCCCAAGATCCCTACTGCCAACACATCATCCCATGATTCTTCGATTCTATCATCTTCACATGAATCCTCTTTTTTCAAAAGAACCACTGGTCTTCCGAACAAAAGCTCCATTTTCAAGTTCGGAAAAAAAACCGAAATTTCAGCCTTACCATCTTCGTTTGCGATTACATTGCCGAGATCACCCATATGTCCGTTTTTATCTGTGTTTTTGCAGGAATGAACAATAGATTTAGTGGGGTTAAAATGGAAGTTGTTAAGTGAAAAGTAGTTGGTTGATGAATTTTGTGAATCCTCCTTCAAAATCAATGAATTTAAATTCTCCAAAATCAAGAGACCATGTTTTTTTCCTGCCTTCAACCCCTTTATCACTCCTGATAAAATCGCTCCCCCCTTTTCATGGTATTTTATTGATATTAGACCAATTTGTTCCTTGGTTTCCAAGGTTTGAAGCAACGAGAAAATGAACCCATTTTCTTTTTTGGAAAATATTCGGGTCTTGAACGTCGAGGGGGAATAATTATTGAAAAGAGTCGTTAGACAAAAGACAAACAAAATGATCAACAGGAAGAGCAAAAGTGAAAGGAATGTTAGGAATTTTATCCTGGATTGGATATAATCAGGTTTTTTAGAGGTTAAGTGATTCATGGTAGCGAAAGAGAGTTATAATAAAACGAGCTTCATTTTTTTATTTGTTTAAATCAAAAATTATATATATTGGAAGGTTAAAACAAATGAAAAAACACAAAATTTATAAAGTCGCAAAATTTCATGAACAAATGAAAAATAAATTATTTGAAAAAAATATCCAAAATCTTAGCAAAATAAACTTAATTGACAATAAATAATATATATTGCAACCCGTCAAATGGATCAAAAACAACATTACATCCCCTCCCTGGCAAAGCTCAACTTCGTCTGCGCAGGTATCGGGGCTCTCATCGGTTGGAACTCTATTCTAACAGCTCTCGATTTTTTCGGCTCGAAATACCCTTACGATGTTTCCTTTTTATTCGGCATTCCCTTGTTCCTCTCGACTAACATCTTTTCCTATCTAATCTACTTCATAGCTCGATACTTGAGTCTAAATGCCCGGATCATCGGAGGCTTATTGATCATGGTCTTCGTCTTGATTTTTATGCCTCTAATCGCGGCGATTTCGCCCAATGACATAGGTTTTTATATATCAATGGCGCTGATTTTCATTCAGGGCATGGCAAATGCAACGATGCAAGGAAGCGCGATCTCTTTGGCATCAATATTCCCTTTTGAATGCATCAGTTATTTTTTCACAGGCACCGGGGTAGCTGGAATGATCATTTGTTTGTTAAGGATGGTCATGTTGGGGAGCTTTGGATCTGAAGAGGAAAATGGAATTTTGGAGGGGACCATAGTTTATTTCACCATATCAGCGTGTTTTTTGCTGTTCACATTGATTTTGCATGTTATGTTCAAGAAAACAGAATTCTGCAAACATTATATAAAAATGGCCAAAGGGAAGAAAAAAGAACAGAATGTGGAATTGCCAGAATCTAATGATTTGAAGGAGAGATTAATGGAAAACCATGAAAATGGGCCGCTAGTGGAAAAAAAAGAGGAAGATAGTTTGGACCTCAGTCGGGAAGTCTATAAACATGATTGGAAATTCATTGTGAAGGTGTTTTGGAAGATCAATCCTTTGCCCATTATAGTTTTTTTGATATATGTTCAGACGTTTATGATGTTTCCTGGAGTTTCTTTAAAGAAGCAGATGATGGGAGTTAGCAAGGCTTGGAACGGAACATTGTTGATCTTTGTTTTCAACGTTTTTGATACTGTCGGAAAGTATTTTTCCTCGTATAGAAAGTTTTACTCGAAAAAAAGCACTATAATTTTGGTTTTTGCGAGATTTTTGTTCTATGTTTTCTTTTTAGTTATGGCTTCAAGGATTGATATAGCTATAATCTGCGATGATTGGTTCGCTATTGTGAATATGGCCTTATTTTCATTATTGAACGGATATACTACATCGTGTGCAATGGTTTTAGCACCGGAAATGGTCGATAATGAGGAAAAGGAAACTGTTGGGTTTTTAATGACTCATCCTTTATATTTGGGTATTATGATAGGGACCTTCCTAGCGTTGCCTTTCGAAAAGATTTAATTAAATAGGGAAGTAAACTGATAAATTAAAAAAGTTTTTATATTAAAAAAACGAAAAATTATATGAAAAAAATCGAAACAAAATTTGAAAAATGTGTTTAACTAAATTTGAAAGTTGGATATTAAAATTTTTGAAAAAAATCTTAATTATAAGTTTTTTTCTATGTAAATTTTTTTATAAAAAAAACTAAAGAGTGTTGAAATTATAAAAAAATATAAAAAAATTGTAAACCAAATTTGTAAAAAAGTCTTTATATAAAAATAAAAAAATGACCACAAATCAAAAACCCCCTGCTTTTTTTGTAAGTTTCCAAATGGAACATACTATAATTAGCATAGATAAGGCTTTAGAATTCGTGGGGGACAACTCTGTCTACCAGAAGAGAGTGATGTTCCTTTTTTCACTCCAATGGGTTTTCTATTCCTTCTTTATGATGGGACTGCCCTTTCTTTTCGCGACCCCCCTTTTCTATTGTCCCAACAAAAATCCTGATCCTACCACTAATGAAACGACCTACTATTCATGTTTCGAAGCTGAAGCATGTAAACTAGATGGTTTTAAAATAGATAGTTTGCATAGCGACCCTTCAATTACTGAGGAATTTGGACTCATTTGCAATAAAAGAATATTTATTGCTCTATCCGAATCGTTGTTTTTTGTGGGTTTTTTAAAAAAATGAGTGAACCTTATATTTTTCCACTTAGGATCGACCATCGGTTCGATTATTTTTGCCTTGATTTCGAATCACAAAGGCCGTAAACCCTCAATTTTGATTTCCTTAGTCCTGACGGGAGTTTCCATCATTTTAATGGGCATTTCTATTAATGTTTATATGGTTCTGAGTTTCCTCTTAGTGGCCGGGTTGGGACTTGGTGGTTTCGAGACTATAAGTTATGTGTATTTGAGTGAGATTTCAGGTATTTTTCTATAAAATTGGAGGGGTGATTTAATAATTTTTCTCATAGCTGAAAGGTTTCGAAACATATCCTTAGTTACTTTGACTTCAGTTTGGGCTTTGGCTCAGATTATTTACACCCCGATTAGTTATTATATAGGAAATTGGAGGTTGATTTGCATAATAGTCATAGGAACCCCCTTTTTGGTGTCCTTCATATTGGCTTTCAAGTTATTGGTTGAAACTCCAAGATATCTCTTTTCAATGAAGAGATATGGAGAAGCTAGGAATATATTAAATAGCATAGCTATTTATAATAGAAGGCCCAATTTCAATTATTTGTTGGACGGGGAAGTTGATTTGGATAGTTTTTCGCTGAAAAATGAATTCAAGCTGTTAATTTGTGAAAGCGACCCACATTCTCTGAAGAAAAACTACAATTATATTGATATTTTCAGATATCCTTCGTTGCGAAAGATCACTTTTTTTATGTTTTTGCTATGGTTTTTCAGATATTTCACATATTTCGGGTTGGCTTTTTCATTGTCTTCTTTCGGACCCGACTTGCATGAAAATTTCCTTTTGTCTGCGATTGGGGAGTTTTTGGCTTGTTTGTTGAGCGGTAAATTTTTTTGGTTAATTTTTTTATGGAAATTTTAAAGCTCCCATCAAATTCAAATTCACAAGAGTCAAAAGTCTTTTTGTTATCACGTTGATCAGCTCACTATCATGTGTCATTTTGATTTTTTTCTCGATCCCGATCAATTGCTATCCGGTCAATGAGGGATGTTATGAGAAGACGCTTGCTGTTATTTTTCTCATAGTAAAAATAATATTTTTACCTTAATAAATATTAAAATTATATAGATAATTAAATTCTCAATAACCATCTATAGCAGCATACTTTTAACTTATACTGGGGAAATCTACCCCACTGTTGTGAGAAGTTTAGGGTATGGAGTGGCATTATCTATGGGGAAATCCGGTATTTTAACTTAGACAAAAAAATAATAATTTTAATTTTTAATGATTTTTGTTTAAAGTTAGCATCTCCATGCCATATATAGTTGCTTATATCCAAATTGAGGAAATCAACCCTTTGGTGATTTTTGGGTGCACCGGGTTTTTGGTGGCAGGGTTCATAACTCGAATGAACGAAACCTATGGCAAGAGCCTGCCGAATTATGTTGAGGAGCATAAGAACAAGAAAAGTGTTGAGAATATAGACAACAAGGAAAGTTTATTGAATGAATGAAGAGAAATTTTGTTTTTATATCAATTTTTAATAACATAAAAATAGTTGTCATATATAAAAAAACAAACAAACTTTTCCTTTCTAACCATAAAAATTCTCTTAATTATTGAATTATCTTCACATCTCATCCATTTAAAGATCCCCTTTGCATTTTAAATAGAGTAAAATGCATGATCCAGGGAATATCAGCAATGCCATTGTCAAAGGCATGAATACCACACATAAAAAAAACACCAAAATCAATTTCATCACATCGGGAAAATTCCATCTGGGCTGTACTTTATCATAATAAAAAACAAAAGGTCCAAATAAAGACCCAAGCACCAACCCAAGTGGCACAAGTGCAATTGCCAATGCCAAAGTTATAGGTACTAGGATGATAGTCCATAATATTCTGCAAAGCTTCTCCATAAAAATTCTACATCTCCCTTTCCGATCCAATCTAGAGTATTGCATCCCAGGACACCCGAAGAGATTATACCAATCGAAATGCCTCACTGAATACTTCCCGCCACATAACCAACAGAACTCAAATCGGCATTTGCCACATGTCATATGGTTGCAACCGTCGATTTTTTCTATTCCGTTATGGCATGACGGACATTCCTTCACTACAACTCGTTCCATATATCGTTTAAATTCTTGGTTCATCGCCTGCTCGCATGTTCTGCCTTCATGCCATTCGTTTTTACAGGCAAAACAAACATCTTGACCACATTTGTCACAAACCAGACGTTTTTTGGTGGGATCTCCCTCCATATGATTATCACAACCGGGCCTCACACACCAACGCACGTTCGGTTGCATGCTGAGTTCTAAAATCTTTTTGAATTTCTTATATTTGAGAAAAAGATGATCATCTTTTAAGAGGAATTGGAGATCTTCTTCAGTTAATTCGTAAGGACAATCATCTGGACATTTTATTTGAAGGATTCGATTGGAATGTATAGATTGGTTTAGATATGCAATGATACAAGCTCCACAAAAAGAATGATCTGTGTTGGGAATGGTCTTAAATTCTGATTGGTATTTTTTCTCATAGCAAATATTGCAAACTTTTATTTTTCCTCTAAAAACAATAGTTTCCCCTGTGGGGATCTCAGCGAATTGAAATGACAATCTCAAATCTGATGTTTTCCCTGAGGGATGGGTTATTAGAAAAGGGTCTATCATCTTGGCTTCTTCAGCGTAATATTTATCAGTTATTATTTCAATGACATGATCCAAACTCTGATTCTCATAATCCAAAGTCGAAAGAATCATAGTGCAAATTTGAAGGTCCAATCCCATTGCCGCCAGATGATTTCTAATATATGATTCTTTAAAACTTTTGATATCAGGGTTATTGAGATTTAGATCAGATCCCATAGATTTGGCATATTTTCTCAAGGGAAAAGAGGGGAGAGACAAACGAGGACTTGAGGGATTTATGTGTGAATGGCATTGATTTAAAATGGGGATCTGGGGGAAGCAGGATTCATTATCCTTTTCGACTTCTTCTTGGAGAAGGGGAATTTGGATTATGAAATCGTGGAGAGAGGAAGAATTATTCATGAAGAATAATTTTAATGTGCGAAATTCTTGAAGGTATTAATTGAATTAATTAGTTTTTCATGTTTTTAAATTAATCATTTATTAAATTTTCATAAAGGCTGAGGAAAATCAATAAGTAATATTAAAATATAATAAATAATTGTCTATTTTTGATATGAAATGAAGAAAGAATTTAAAAAACAAAAGAATTTAATATAAAACACATTTTCAATTAAAAATTAAGAAAATTTAAAAATATTGAATTTTATTTCCAAATTAAAAACCCCAAAATTTCATAATTTTGATAAAAGAATTGCTTCTAGGAAAAAATTACCTATAAATAGTCAAAAATAATAAATATAATC
>Ga0302186_10003803_pt1 | contig 10868 bp, 7 predicted proteins | sample II_Bog_E1_2_FD_198782 | JGI IMG/M metagenome (GOLD analysis project Ga0302186, IMG submission 198782) | Peat permafrost microbial communities from Stordalen Mire near Abisko, Sweden - II_Bog_E1_1 | ecosystem: Environmental > Terrestrial > Soil > Wetlands > Peat | place: Sweden: Abisko, Stordalen...
ACCCCAACCCCAACCCCAACCCCAACCCCAACCCCGGTTCACAGTCTCTTATAAAATTGATTTTTATAATAGGCTTTAAAAAAATATAAGCATCATATTATTGGCTCTTTCTGATAGTTTTTATCTTATTAATGATTCTAATTTAATTACTAATAAAAGTAATAGATGAAAAATTCATTCGATGATTGTAGTTAAATGTCGATCTACTTTAGTTATACACAAACAATAGCTCACAGTTCAATGATAGGTATACATCAAAGGATTCATAATTTTCGTTAAATTTGGCTTGAATATATGACATTTTATCGTTTTGAAAATACAAGTATTGTTTATTATATCTCAAATAACTCATCCATGAAAACAACTACTCTCATCTTAGTATTCTTCGTGTTCTGCGTTCTCACAAAAACTCTTAGAGCAGATTGCGATGTCTCATTAATCGGTTGCTTGACATGTGATACTGACCCAAAGACCTGTGATACTTGTAATAAGGACAACAATTTTGCAGACAAACCTGTCGACAACAAATGTATTTGCGTAGACGGTGACTATTTAATTAAAGATCAAGCCAAATGCGATGTTTGCAATGTTGCTCTTCCAAACTGCAACACATGTTAAGCCAATGATGATTTGACTGCAAAATGTACTGCATGTAATGATCCCTACTTTGTAAAAAATGATGTATGCGAAAAATGCACAACACATTAATCTTGCCTAAAGTGTGGTAATGATGGAAAGTGCATCACATGTCAAAAGGGCTACTATTCCAAAGATGGCACTTGTACTCAATGTATCTCAGCTCCACTTTGCCTATAATGTGGGATTGATGGAAAATGCACTACATGCAAATCAGATACATAAGACTTCATTGACCAGACTACTGGCTAATGTAAAGTTTGTCTTGATATTATTCCTCATTGCAATACATGTGATAATGCTAATACTTGTAACGGATGCTAATCACAATCATACTACCCTGAAGGTACTTGCAAACTATGTAAATAATTTAATGTAGGCTGTGCTACATGTCAGCAGGTTGCTAAGGCGAATCAATGCCTAACTTGTGTCGATACCACTTTCTATTTGAATAAAGATTTAAATTTATGCAAACTATGCAAATAATTTAATCCAGGTTGTGTTACATGCCAGCAGGTTGATTTGGAAAATCAATGCTTAACTTGTGTTGACGCCACTTTCTATTTGGATAATAAAAATTTATGCCAAGAATGCAAAACAGCCATCGAAAATTGTGCTACATGCGACAAACCAATTGACACAGATCTAGTTTGTACAAAATGCACCGACACTACTTTCTATTTGGATAAAAATGTATGTCAAAAATGCGCAAACACCATCGACAATTGTGCTACATGCGATAAACCAATTGACACAGATCTAGTTTGTACACAATGCATGGACACTTTCTATTTGGATAAAAATTTATGCCAAGAATGTTCAGCTATCATCGATGGCTGTGTTACATGCGCCCCAGGAACCACAATTCCAGTTTGTATAAAATGCACTGATAAAACTTATATTTTAGATGGAGATGTCTGCTTTTCGTGTGCTACACAACCTCAATGCTCTGAATGCTAGGCGAAAGATAAATGCAAAGTTTGCATTGCTCCTTGGATCGCTGATGATTTGGGAATTTGCAAAACTTGCAGTGACTTAGTTCCTGGGTGTGAATAATGCGCTGACTCTAAGGCATGTACCACTTGTAGCAAAGGATTTTATAAAACAGTAGATAATAAATGCCTTGCCTGCACCCTCTTTGATCCTAATTGTCAATAATGTACTGCTGATAAAACTTGCTCTTCTTGCAGTGATGGATTTTATCTTGATAAATTGACTGGTTTATGCTCAGTTTGCTCAACTGATTGCATCCTCTGCTAATCAGGCTCACATTGTACCAGCTGTAAAGCCGGATCTTTCATCTATCATGGTGGTTAAACATGCGTAAGTTGTAATATTATCCAAAACTGTGTGAATTGCGATGATTATAATAAATGCACTCAATGTTCAGGCTCAATTAAGCTCATTGATGGCTTTTGTAAAGACACACATACTTCCTGCAAAGAGGGATACTTTAGGTACAATGATGGCTAAGCATGCGTAAGTTGTGGTTTGATCGAAAATTGTGTGACCTGCTAAGCATATAACAAATGTACTGTGTGCATGGACTCAACAGAACTTGTGAATGGCTTTTGTCGATAAGAAAAAACTTCAAACACAGCCTTCATCATAATTAGCATCATTGCAGGAGTGACAACTATTTCATTGAGTAACGATTAAAATATTTAGTCATCGCAATTAGTATTTTATGCTGCAAGCGAAAATATAAAATGGTGGATACAGTAATAAGCTCAGTCAATTAAAAACTGGTAGAATAATGATAAAATTCATCATAATCACCGATTTAACTATTAATTTACATATTGGATTGACTGAACAATTGATAATTATAAACCTTCATTTTGAGAAATCAATATTGCTTGAAAAATTAAATTATAGAAGTCTATCTTAGCAACTTAATTTTATTTGGGCTTTGAAGAAATTATAAAATCTTTGACTTGGTCATTTTTGATCTCTTCTCATAGTTAAATTGGTAATATAAATCATTAATAAAGCCAATCTTTTAGTTTTAACAATCACCAATGTATTATTTGATCATCAGACTGCTTCCTTCTGTATTCTAAACTAGCTTGTACAGGAAATGAAAAAGAAAACTGGTAAAATTGGTTGTAAATCAAACAAACTCTAATATCATATGATAATAAATTTTGGAAAAAATCATCAAAAAGTAAAATTTCATTTAAGACTAAAGTGATTAAAAGTAAAAACCAAATAATGGATAAAAATTTGGAGACCAGACAGCAAGGTAGCACCCCTTGCCTGCTACTTCAAATTTTTAAAGAAAAAAAGGAAAAGAGATTGAAAGTACAAAGACTATCAAAAATATTAGTAAATGAATCAAGAGTCGGTAAAATTCAGTTTATTTACTCATTGCTATAAACCTATCAGTCTTGAGCATATACTTACGAAAAGATTTAAATATCTATTAATAGGGATTTTTCAATAACAATGGAAAGAGCAGCTGTTAAATAATTCAAAATTTAAAAATATCGTTGCAAACCAATCAAAAACAAGGTAAGTTTTCATTTTAATAATATCTTGAGTTTAATCAATCACTAACAGGAATATGTTTTAAAAGAGAGAGGCATCCACAATGTCCTGCCGAGTCAGGCCATGAGTTCCATAGCGAAGATTTATATCTAATCTCAGCGCATTGAGCATTCAATGTAGAATTGCATAATTAAACCGGTGTTAACTTGCAAAATGAATGGGCTACGACATCCCATTCTGGTAATACGCCAATATAAAATAATCCTCCTATCCTGTTCGTAAAATGAGAGTTTCCTTCTGATTATTTTCCTGCAATACATTTACAGCAATTCTTATCCCATACACTCGATAATGAGCAATATTCATCAAGTGACACAATATTTTTTGTTAATCCACAAGGGCAATTATTACAAGTTCCAGAAGGGCAATTATCTCCACAATTTTCACTTAAGGTTGTCGAAAGTAAAGTGCAAAGCAAGAGTAAAAGCATAAGCATGGTTTTTGAAATTATCTTGTCTGCTTGGTTTATCATTTTAAAATAAATGAATAAATTAGGTAAATTTTCAATGATCACAAGTCACTGATCTGCACATTGCAAAAGACAATGTGGAGATCAAGAAAAAGATAGCCAACATTTTACTGCGGTCAACTAGACAATGTTAAGGGGAAGTCTATTGAAAAGTATCATGAACATCAAATCAATACTTGATATGGATATTAATAAACTAATAATGTTAAAGCAATGGAGAAAGATAATGAAATCATAAGAAAAGACACGATAAAAATAAAGAATGACTGAAACTACATATCCAATCACTAAATTGAATAATTAGCGATTTTTACTATGAAAATTTTAGCCCAGTCCGATACCATAATGAAAATTAATGTGACTTTGGAGAATCAAAGTGCTCAACTGGAACAATATCGCAACACAATTGACCAAAGAAAGAAGAATAAAGGGTATTTTCGGGCTTTATTCTGTTTTTATAGTCGATTATCATCTGATTATCATCTACATATTCGATTATTATAAGCATAATTCCTATATGTTATTAGAATATGGCTTAAAATAGTAAGAAATCTTTAATAAATATATCTCTAAATTTAGAGATGTGAGTATTGTAATAAGTAAAAAATCGAAATAAAAAAGTATTTTATTTGCCAATTTAAGTATTTTATTATTTAATTCAATCATTATTATCCTTAACAATGGGAGGTTCGAGTTCCCAAGATTAAACCAATAACCAACAGAGAATATAAGCGCAAAGGAGACAAGCAATATAAAATCAAAATCGGATAGATCGAGAAATCAAACAAACTAATGAATTGATAAGAATATTCACTCTGCAGAAGAAACAAAAAGAAGAATAGTTAAAAAGAATTAGATAAAAGAATTATAGCCATCTATAAATTCTACCCAATCCATAAAATTCTTCGATATTACGCTCTTCTTCTCAACAGATAAAAAGTAAAGCTATATCTTAAATTATTGAATTACAAAATGAGATTCCATATATTGCAGGATAGTCCAATTACATCATTGCAGGTGGTCCTGGAACAGGAAAGACTTCGCTAATTAATTATTTTTTCGGAACTTCTCTTCCTGTAAGGGTAGGTGGCATTCGAGCCACAAATTAAGCACAAAAAGTATACAAGCTTAAAAATGGTATCGCTATCATCGATACATCGGGATAAATAGACTTTGAGTTTATGGCTTAAACTCTGAAAATGTTCAAAAGTGGAAGCAAAATTTTTCTGTTCTATAACGGATCTATCATAGAATCGTAAATTATCATAAAAGTTCTATTTAGCCTCAACAGTAACGCGATTCAGTTGGTTAAATCAAAATGTGATTAATTTGAGGAAGGATTAGGGCAGTTATTAGAAGAGGAGATATTGGTGGATACAGCTATCTTGCTTTCATGGGGAATTGAGCCAAAAAGGAAAATATTTACTGCTTCGTCTCGCGCAACTATGGATTCTTTCAACAATCGGAACTTATATAGCCTCATGACAAATTTAACTAATTGATGCGTCCTCGATTATTATCTTGAATTAGACTATAATTTCGAATATAATTGATTGAATTTATGTGGTAATCAAAAGAAGTAGCCATGATCGTGATCTTGCTTTAAGTAGCGAATGCGCTTGACTGTGTTCATCTCCTTGTACTTATGGTACTTAAATTTTTTATTTTCCCTCGCTGCTTTGCTCATTAAAAACAATTGCTGGAGCTATTTCTGATTTTCTGGCAATGGCTGATTGTCCAGTTTCAATTATCTTAGCACTTTATGCATGTTTTTGTACTGATCAAACTTGTTAAAAGTTTCAGTAACTGTTTCCATCGGTAACTGAGTAACTAATGCCACCTCCTTTTTTTATTCAAATTTTATGGCATGCTCCATGTTGAGCTCTTCCTCGAAAAGAGCACTTACTATTTTTTTTTACATCTAGAGTGCCCTTTCGTTTTCTTGGGCATCTTGATTAAGTTTATTCTTGATTTCTGTATTATAGATGAGTTACGACTCTTGGCTCTTTGGAGTTAGTCTTCAATACGTTGCTTATAGTCCATAAGTGTGAATAGAGGTTTGTTGGCGAGATACTCCATTTCCTTTTTGAACTCACTAGCCTGCTTGTTCATGGTTTTCTTTGTCAAATAGTCTGTTAGCATGCTCATGGAATAGCGTTGGGGAAAGGTATTTCTCAGAAACACTCGAATCATGAAAAATTAATATTTGATTGAGATAAATAATATCAATCTTTAAATTAAATTAAAAGGAAGTATTTTATTCAATTTTATTGAAGATATCCAGATAGATATTTTTAATATTTCAGATATTTTCTCTAGTTTTATCTTTGAAAAATTCCAATTTTAATATTGGCTATTATTATTATTTAAGTAAATATATTCAATTGTAAAAATTGAATGAATCTAATTATCAAATGACAATACTATTTGATCATATCTTTCCATAAAAACCGATCGTTTCCTTTTGTAAAAAATTGTCATAAGCTTTAATAGTTGGTATTCTAGCTCGATAAATCAACGTTAATCTTCCAGGCTCGATTTATGCTTATCTTGTTAAGCCTTTTCTGACAAAATTTAAACTTTTTCGTTAATTATTTTTGTTAAGTAAATCAGCTTTTATATCATCAAACCACAATGATTAATGAATGCGTAATGACTTAGATGTTACTTTCGTGCAATTCTGTAATTATTGAAGCTGAATTTATTTTATCTTATATTAAAGTCTAAAAGAATGCTATTCTTAAATTTGACGTTAAATATCGTTTTCGAAATATTTTCCTTTTAGATAATAGTTTGTCTTAAATAACTTGTGAATTCCATAGATCATCAAACCTCCTGCCAATACCATACCTGTCAAAGATAAAGCATTACGAACTGTGACTTCTTCTGCTAAATTTTTTGTTACTTTTTCTTTCATTCCTTCTTTTATTTGTTCCTTCATCCCTTCTTTTATTTGTTCTGTAATACCTCCTTTTATTTATCCTTTAATACCTTCTTTTATACATTATGCAGTTTTTGCAATTGTAGTTCCTGCTATTGACCAAGTTTAACCAACCACTTTTAAAGTAGATGATGGTTATATTGCTGGATTAACTACTATTGATGCATCCTCTAATAAGGAAGTAAAACCAGCAAAGCCTACAGCCCCAGTGAAGTAGGCTGTCAATCCTGTAGCTATAGATTCCTCTTCAAACTACTAGATAATTATATCTCTTCGAACTTATTATAAGCATGATTCTTATTAACTTTATAATATGGTTGTTATTCCTTTTCCTACTTTTTATTGAAATAGCTTTAAATCTTAAGAATATTAATTAAATGATAAAAAATATTTTTCATTTATAATTTAGTCTAAATATCCTTTTAAAAGTTTCCATTGCATCTACCAGATATTATGGGCTTCATGTTACGAATCTTAGATGATTTTTTTATATTTCTCACAATCAATTGATTAGCTCATCCATTTAATTTGTCTTTACCAAACACTTTAGAGAAATCTGTCTTTGAAGATTGCCGAATACTAGTTAATTAGTTTTTTATTTGAATTATACGAATCATAATTCTTGTCAAACTTCGATAGCACACATATCATAATACTATTTTTAATTGATCGCCTCAGCTTCATCATATTAAAAAATTTAAATATAGATCCTTCTCCATTCTCATCCAATTCCCGGCTTTGATGAATATCTAATACATAAATCAATGCCACTATTTAACATTGTTTTTCAAGAATGAACTGCTCCAGCTGATCTAAAGTACTAAAGATTCCACTTTGGGAATCTAATCCTGGTGTGTCGATTAGAAACAAATCTTATTAATTCAGCTTCAATTTAGGATCAATCCTAATGAGGGAGCATTTTTAAGTGACTGATTTCAATCCTGCTGAAGCTTTAATAGATTATTTCTCATCAGGATGAGCTAACATCTTGCAGAAGGAAGATTTTCCGTGATTCCTTTTTCCAACTACAATAATGCATTTTTTTGGCATTTGCTTAAACAAAAATATTATATGCTACTAATATTTAATGTTCTTTATTAAATATAATACCAGGAACTTAAACTAAAAAAAAAACTGATAAAAATTATCAGTAAATATTTGATAAAAATATTAAAATTTTAGTAGTCAATTATTAAAAATAATAAAGATCATTTGATTGATATTAATTGAAATGAGTTATAAATATAAGTCTATGAAAGTCCTTATCAATTTAATTTTAGATATATTTATCATACTTTTTATTGATGTAAATTAGTGATCCAAATTGCGACAAATTCAGAGGGATACCTACTTTTGGCTAATGCTTCTCAAACGAAATTGTGCAAACTGTTCGAGTTCGTGACTTGAATAAAGCTATTATTCACATTCCTTATCGAGATATCCATGAAACCTTAGAAAGTTTACTATAAACCTATCGAGAAATAACTTAATGCCGTCAGCAAATAGCTAACAATATGCCAATTTTCAGAAACATCAGCAAAAACAAACAAATAAGCCAAAGCACCAAATTATTTCTGCAGTTGCATGAATTCAACAATGGAAACATATAAATAGGTATCTTAACGCAAAGCTAACTTTAAGGAAATAGGCCCTTTGATTCAGTAATCCGCCATTACTAAATAAATGTTAATACGGCATCTGGAAAAAAAATGGTAATTAAAGTAGTGTCCACCGATACCATTTTCATGGTCAAGCATAAAATTGAAGCTCAATAAAAATACAAAATTTATCAGCAAAAATTAATTTATGCTGGAAAACCGTTGGAAGATGATTTAACTCTTGGTGAATATGAGATTCATCCAAACTCTTTACTTTATTTGGTTTTAATTCTTGCTGAAGGATGCTTTGCAAAGGGCAGTTTGATCATGGTTTCTAAAGATATTTATGTAAACATTGAATAGCTACAATATGGAATGAAAGTCATTTCATATAACTTGGAAGATAAGCAACTCGAGGAAGATTAGGTAACAAATGTGCATCAAACATTAACCGATATAATGGTAATAGTGGAGCTTGAAGACAGAAGCGTCATTAAATGCACTCCAAATCATCTATTTCTAACTGATCTCGGAGATTGGAAAAGGTTTTAATATCGAAATGATTAAAGCCCACTTCAAATTGGAGATTATTTGAGATCCCCAATTGGAAAGTCTCTAAAGATCATAAATATGAAAGTCCAGTAGTTTGTGGCATAACCTTTCTATCATATTTGCATCAAAAACAATTCCAATTTTATAGTTGGGAATGCAATTGCCCATAATATGCGAATTTATGTGAACATAAATGAAAAGATTATTCCTTTTAATGTTCAGCCCTCTGATACAATTTTAAGTATAAAGAATGAAATTAAAAATAAAGAGAAAATTCAGGTGGAGAAGCAGAACCTAATATTTGCTGGAAAATAGTTGTAAAATGAATACACGCTTATTGACTATAATATTAAAAAATAGGAGACTCTTCATTTAACGCTGACCGAATCAATGATTAAAAGTTTCAAAGAGTTATTTTCATCCAAAGTAGCAATTAAATTGGGTAATTCAGGGACTGCAATGATTGACTATAAATAAATACGTTCAAGTACAGTTTATTAAACTTTAATTCAGGTTATGGATAGCCCTAAACCCTATTATTGCTTGATGTTTGGAAAAATTATACTACGACCAAAGGATATCATTTCTAATTTATAAAAATAGAAAACTTTTGTTAAAAGCTAGGATTTTGAGCTAATTCTATTGAGGAATACCTAAAAATTATAATTTTATAAAAGAATTAAAACTAACTCAGCCTTTCCATCTGACTTCAAGATAACTGAGCCAATTAAAAAATTAATAAAATAATCTAAAAGTTATATTGGCAAAAATGCAGGAAAGGACTATCAACAATAAGAATTTTATACTCCTATTCATTACTATACTAGTAATTTGTTCTGTGGGATAATAAATGATAGTTTAAGAAATATAGACTTCACTAACGACAATATCTTTAACTCCAAATAAATGGCCTTCATTGGCTGCTTGCTTAAAAGTTTATACAAATTGTAAAATTATTACGGAATAGTTCATCGGGGAATGAAGGATATTAGACTATCCAAATATCAAAAAGAAGGAGATTGCTTTTCTTGGAAATCATTTACTTCTGCAAGCAAAAAAGTACAGTTTGGTAACTCTTTAAAGAAGGGTACAATTTTTCATATAAATTGCTTAACTGGGAAAGATATAAGTTCTTTTTCAGTTTCTATCAAGGAGTAGTAAGTTATTTTTCTCCCTTTTACTTATTTCATAGTTTAAAAAATAGCAAAAATGGAGACATATGATTAAGTGTGGCTTTCTTAGATGCCAAGTCCAGTCGGATTTAACAAAGATATTATTGTGTGGGTTGATGACCAGCCATGGAACAATAAAATGGAAATGAAAAGTTTGCAATTAATAAATAAAGAAGCCATACAATTGACAAACACAAAAATGGCAATGAAATGGTCTCAAGAGTTTAATTGGCTTTTAAACTGGATGAATATTAAATTTAAAGTGATAACTGATATGGTACGAATTTAGAATGATCAGTAAAATTACTGTGCGGGGATAGATTTACTAGAACAATATTACAACATATAAGGCTATTCAACTCCAATCCTCGTGTATTGTACGGATGTATTAAAAGCAATTTAAAATGCTGAAAAACGAAAAATAAATAAGAAACGTATTTACAAAATAACGAGTTCATATGAAGATCTTAAGAGATACACCAATTAATTTTGAATGATTAATTATAAATTATCGATATTATTTCAATAAATAAATAATAAATAATATTTCTGTAACAAGGTTGTTAAATACCCACACTAACAGGGTCTAGTAATAAGAATTATAATAGAATTGAGGATAAAACTGTCGATATAATATCATTAAGTTAAAAAATAGGCAAATTTATAATTTTTGACTGATAAATGCTAATTCCTCCAACAGATTTATGATTGTATTTGCAAACTGTTGTTTAATTCGATAGAGTTAATTCTGTACAAAGTTTATATAGTTGAGTCCAAATTTTCTATTAATAGGGCATTAAATTCTGGATAATATTTGTAGATTAAGGTCATACATTATAATACCAATATTTATTGTTAATGAGTTCATGGATAAACGTGTATTGGAAAGTTACGAGCCAATTTTCACATGACCTAATTGTTAAAATTGACAGAAAACAAGCAAATTTTTT
>Ga0302186_10003804_pt1 | contig 10868 bp, 5 predicted proteins | sample II_Bog_E1_2_FD_198782 | JGI IMG/M metagenome (GOLD analysis project Ga0302186, IMG submission 198782) | Peat permafrost microbial communities from Stordalen Mire near Abisko, Sweden - II_Bog_E1_1 | ecosystem: Environmental > Terrestrial > Soil > Wetlands > Peat | place: Sweden: Abisko, Stordalen...
CAGCTTCTAATGAAACCATCAATGAGACTGATTGGAATGAAACTCTTTCCAATTGCACAACCGATGAGACCACCAATGAGACCACTTGTACCACTAACACCACTACTGCTTGGAATGAGACTGAAAATTGGCCTTGTCAATTGGTTTGGTCAGGATGGTGGAACGAGAGCTATGGATGGGATGAGAGCTGGGGATGGGATAACAGTTATGGATGGAATAACGCCGATGAATGGGGATACACTTGGGGATGGACTTGGGAAGTGTCATACAATGTCACATATACCTATGAATATTCAAATGGTGGTAGTGAAGAAAGCGGGGAACAAGAAGGAAGTCAACAAGAAGGTGGTGAACAAGAAAGCGTAGAAGGTGGTGAACAAGAAAGCGGTGAACAAGAAGGCAGTGAACAAGAAGGCGGCGAACAAGAAGGCGGTGTTGAAGAGCCATCAACCGAACAACCGGAAACACCAACCGAAGAGCCCGAAACCCCAGCTGAAGAGCCCACAACCCCAGCGGAGGAGCCCACAACCCCAGCTGAGGAGCCCACAACCCCAGCTGAGGAACCCACAACCCCAGCTGAGGAGCCCACAAATCCAGCTGAGGAGACCTCAACCCCAGCTGAGGAGCCCACAACCCCAGCTCAGGAGCCACAAACCCCAGCTGAGGAGCCCGCAACTCCAGCTGAGGAGCTCACAACCCCAGCTGAGGAGCCCACAACCCCAGCTGAGGAGCAAACTGAAGAGCCAGAAACACCAAGTGAGGAGCCTGAAACCACCGAAGAGCCTGAAGAGGAAGAGGAAACCGTCACCATAACCTACGGTGATTTGGGTTGGTGTTGGAATGTTACAGTTTGGAATGAATCCGACTGGAACGCTTCAGATGTCAATGCCTCTGATTCGAATGTCTCAATATGGAATGCCTCTGAATTTAATGAATCAAATTGGAATATCTCAGACTACAACTTAACCTATTATAACTGTTCTAACGACACCAATGACACTTCATGCAACGCCACAACTTTCAATGAAAGTTCTGCCTTTTGGCCATGTCCTTTAGTTTGGAGCGGCGCTTGGAACGCCAACTGGGGATGGAATAACTCTTGGTCTTGGAATAGCACCTGGACCGAAACTACAAAGAAATCTAAATGCAAGTCGAAATCAAAAAGCACCAGCACTGGGACCAAAACTGCAACCACTGAGGTTACCACCGGTGGTGACACCACCGAGGGTGCCACCACTGAGGGTGCCACCACTGAGACCACTACTACCAAAAAGAAATGCAATCATAGTGGTAAAACAGCTGCAACCAGCACAACCAGCAACACCGAGACCGTAAGTGGCACTGACGCCCATACAAGCACCAGCACCACCTCAACGAAGAAAAAGACATGCCATCATAGCAACCATGACAATGGAGAGACTGATGAGGAGGAAAACAACAATGATGATAATAATTAGGAATAAAAAAGAATAAAATAAGCATAAAAACCTCAAAAAATTAATTTAAAATTTGAATTTCGAAAGAAAAAAAAAATAGTTTTTCCTTGTTTCATGAATATCTTCCTATTTTTCGTGTGCTGGTCACTCATATTGTCGCTTTCCTTGACAAAAATCCTCAAGAATTCTTTCAACATCATGCAATTTAACAGTCATTCCTTCCAATTTCTCCTCAAACATACTTTGAATATCGGTCAAGGCACTTTCTTATTAAAAGTCCGTTTTTCCTCCAAAATCAATCATCCAGACCCCCCAACTGTAATTCCGATTCAGCTTCATTTCTTCACAGACTCTCGTTGGCAGAAGGCTCAAAATCATGAATTTTGCAAGGAAAAAACACAGCATGCCATTGATTATCAGGTTGTGCCAATCCCCGTAAAAGGAGGCTGGAGTTCTCAAGTTGAGCTCTCCTTAAATCAAACAAAACGACCTTACATATGGTACTTTTTTCTAACGGATTGCGATAAGGTGCTACCTCAATTCACTGATAGAAATAATCAAATAGAAATAGAGTTATCAGTGCTAAGTCCTGGTGGGTCTCATCTATCTTATGAGTATGAAGGCAAAATATTCTTAAATTTTATTATTTTATTGGGTTATTTGTTGGTAATTGTGAGTGTTAGAAGGAAAGGATTTGGATTTAGGCTTTTTTCAAGTGGAGACCCAGAGGACCTTTTTTCAAAGTCGCCAATGTATTTCTTGGTAATTTCAATGGGCTTTGAGGTTTTGGCTTTGGTTTTTGAAACAGTGCATATAATTCAAATGGAGAATGATGGGGTGGGACTATACCTTTGTGTGTTTTTCTATCTATTATGCTCTGTAATTTCTCAGTTTATATTAATTTTGCTTTGTTTTCTGTTGGCATCGGGATGGAGCCTTACACGGAAAAAGGTGGAGGATTTGGAGATGTATATACCATTATTTTCAGTTGTGCTCTTATTTGATATTATCATTCTTGCAATGGATCGGGCGTTATTTGATAACAATTACGCTTTGCATGATTACGAAGGCTTGGGCATGACCTTTATTCTCGGGATAAGAGCGATATTATGGATTAATTTGATGTTTCTCGTGGCGAAAATGATGATAGAAGTCAGGGATACTGGAGGCAATGCCATGATGGAGAGATTTTTAACATATTTCGGGTTTCTAATAACTTTCTTTGTTTTGGGACTACCGGTGATTGTGGTGTTGACTAATTGGTGGGTGCCGGATTATTTCAAACATAAGCTCATTGGAATTTTTAACGTTAGTTTACAATTTATTACACATGCTGGGTTTTTATTGATGTTCAACGATAGGGATAGTCTTTATAATAAGGTGAGCATTAAGAAGAAAAGTTTGCAAAATTTACCAGTTTGGTTGAAAAATGAATAAATTAAGTGGCATTTTTGCCTTTTTTATTGTAATTATATTATTTTTATTCGAAGTTTAAACAAATAGTAGTGTTGGAAAAAATATTTCTATTCTTTTAAAAAACTCCCCCCAGTTATTCAAATTAAAAATATATAAACAAAAAATCAAAAATGAAAGTTTCTAGAATTTCTATATTTTCCTTATTTGCAACAACTTCATGTGTGTTGCTGGTCTTTTATTTCCTTGAAGTCCCTTCATCATTGACATTCTTCAAAACAAAGCAACATTTACTTTCCAACCACAAGGATTTCCCCAACTCTTCAAATTCCAGCAGCAATGGTAGCAATGAGTCCAATGATACCAATGGTTCAAGGCAAAATGAATCATCGGACTGGCAAGGCCCAAGTGGCTTAAATAATGCCAATAATCAAGGTAATTTGAATATAGGTGGAATCTTGGGTTGGGTCAACATAGGAGCAGTTCCTGCTGGAAGCAGCAACAACACATCAAATGAGTCCTCTGAAGAGGGGCAGGCATGGAATGGTTCCGTTGGCATCAATGAAGATCTCAACAATACAGATAATGGATCATCTGTGGGAAATGACACATCTCCAAGCTCTATAGAAGGGGGGATTCTCAGTGGACCTCAAGATGCAAATGGTGGAGGATTGCCACTCGATGGTATCTTAGGGGCTCATCCTGGAGTAGCTGGAGTTGATGGATTAGGATTAGGTCTAGGACGAAGTGGACCGTTTGTTAATGAAGGTGGTGTAGAGGGGCCTTTTGGAATTGAGGGAGGGGATCTTTGGAATGATTCTTTGAATGGCAATGGGACATTAAATCTAAGCTCGAATGAGAGTTTCAATGGAAGTTTAGGATTGAATGAAACATCAGGTGAGAGCATTTGGAGCGAGGGTGAATGGGGATTGGGTGGCAATTGGAGTTTTGATAGCACTAATGCTTCAGAAGGCAATTGGACAATAGAAACTAATAACAACAGTTTGAATGAATCAGGTGGAGTTCAAGGTGATAGCGCCAATGCTTCAGAAGGCAATTGGACAATAGAAACTAATAACAACAGTTTGAATGAATCAGGTGGAGTTCAAGGTGATGTCTCCTCAGGGGAAACTGGATGGGTGAATCCAGGAGATGTCAGTGGCTTGCCTCCAAATGGAAATGTGACTGGTGGCAATGGTGAGCCATTTCCAGTGGATGGTGGTTTAGGTGTAGGTGTGGGTATAGGGATAGGGATAGGAGGTGAACCTGGACCTGGACTTGATGTTGGAGGCATTATAGGCGGTGTTGGAGACAACCCAGAAGGCATTGAAGGAATTTTTGGAGGGGTCCCGATAGATGAAGGACCATTTGATGGAGACTGGACATTTGGAGATGATGGAGGATTGGGAACCGAAGGTTGGTTGGGACCTATAATTGAAGGAGATGGCGATGATTTGGCTCTAAATTGGGATGATTTGGTTTGGGATATCTTAGGTTGGACATGGGATGATCCACTAATATGGGGTAATTTAGACGGAGCAGTTGTCATTGTATTTTGCCCAGATGAGCAAATTTACAGTTATGCCAATGCGACAGCCAATTTAACGGTGGTCGTTGGCGAAGGAGAAAGTGAGACTATTTATTTAGCAGATTCAGTTCAAACTGATAAAAATGGAGAGTTTAGGCTGAAGGTGCCCAAGATTGAAGACCATAAAAAAGAAGAATATCATTATAGACTTTCAATCCAAGCACATCATAAGAAAGTAAAGAACATGCATAAGACTATGAAACTTAATGAGAGTTGGAAATGGGAAGGGGATAATAAAATAGGAACCATGATCCTCCAATTCAAAAGCAAGAAGCACGATGCTTCATGTAGCAATTAAACTCTTAATATTATTTAGAAAAAAAAAAGAAAAAAAATAAGAGAATACCTTTCAAAACTTAATAATTTTTTTTTTTAAATGTCATTGTTAGTGGAACTGCCCATCCTTGAAGAAATCTACGATTTCGACACAATCACTCTCCGCGAAATCACCGATAAAATCTCACAGAATCTTCATGACTTCCCCAACAACTTCCCTTCTCCTGATGGACCTTCTCTCAGCTGGAAGAAAAAGACCGAACGTTTTCTGGATCTGGCAGTTTTAGAACTAAAAGAAAGGGAAGTTATAGAGAATTTTGGTGATTATTGCTCAAAACAAACCAAGGAACTTCTGTTAAACACCCCATTTCAACCAAAACCCGAGTCTGAAACGAAGGAATCTTTAACTGAGGAGAAAACGAGAGATTCTGGGTTTTCATCCAGAATCAATAACAATAATTCCTCTATTCATAATAATAATGAGATAAGCCTGCCTTCGATATCAAAACATAGCATCAATATGAGCACTATGAACTCAAAGAAAAAGAAACAAGATGATCTATTTTCCTTCATGAAGGAAACGCTGGCCGCCACTCGAATCCAGGAAAATCGACTTGTGATTGGTAAATCTACCGTCGGGAAGTATGTCCCCCCTAAAAAGAAGAAGAAAAAAGAAACGAAAGGAAACTATTTGAAGAGAAGCAAAACGGAAGATTATGGTGCGGAAGGGGAGAAACTGAGGTTTAATAGGTTGAAAAATGTGGTTTTGCCAAGGATTGTGAAAAAAATTGGGGGGAAAGGAAAAAATGAAGAGGAGATGATCGAGGAAGGAGGAAAAATTCTGATGAAGAAGACAATAAAAGGGGACAAAGAGGAAATAGTAAAGTTTTTGAACGAAAAAACTGAGATTTTGAATGAAAAAAATGAAGAGAGTAAAAATGAACAAAATGAAAAAATGGGAAAAAACGAAAAAAAACATGAAAAAATTGAAAATAATAAAAATCAGGAAAATGAAAAAATTAATGACTCGAGGAATAATGAAAATTTTGCAACAAAAAATCACAATCCTAATGAAAACACTTCTCAAAAAAACAATGAAAACATGCAAGAAAAAGAAAATGAAACCAATGAAAAAATAGGGAAAAATGAAAATCTTCAAAAAAACAATTTTCAACTGCAGAAAAACCTTCAGAAAACCGAAAATGTCGAAGAAAATGAACTTTTATTAAATTCTAACAAAAATCAATCATCTAGCAATAACGAAAGTCAACTCTATCTTCAAAAAAATGAAGTTTTTTCGATTAAAAATGTTATCCCCAACTATTCTGATTCAAAATATGACAAAAATCCCTTAGAACAATTTATCCAAAACTCAAACATTGTTCAAAACTTCTCTAGAAATCCCCTCAATAATGAAGAAACAACAATAACTCCTCAAAATACTATAACTCCTCAAACCACAGATGATTCTCATTTCCCTCTTAATGAAACGCCTATCCAAAATGCAGACACCCATGAAAAAATCGACTTCCAAGCCAAATATAAAGATTTCATTGATAAAGCCAAAATCTTCCGTCCTTCATCTCTTTACGAAATCAACGAAAGCGAAAGCGGTGAATCTGATGAAGAAAACCCTTCTGAAAAGGAAACTCCTCTTCAAAATACTAAGGAAAAACCCAGGCTTTCTCTGGAAAAAACTGAACTAGAAACTCCAAGAAAAGAAGAACTTCCGAAAAATAAAATAAAAACACAATATTTTTCCATTACAACAGAACAAAAGGAAAATCGTCCGAAAACCAGTGAAGAGACTAAAAAGCCTCAAAATTCGGAGCCTCCTAAATCAGATAAAAACATCTCTTCAGAACATGAAAAACCTACAAAAATAACAGAAGAAAACATTAAAAACAACGCAAAAACAGCTAAAAAAACAACCGAGGACAATAAAAACATTAAAAAAGAGCCTTTGAAAGATTCAAAAAAGGCCCTTATGCAAACACTTTCCAAATATCAAAAAGAACCGCCAAAATCTCAAGAAGCTAAAATTGATAATAAAAACATCGAAAAGATTAAGAAACTGAAGCCAGAAGTCCCAAAAGTGACATCCAAAGCAAATATCCCTCAATATAAGCCGCCTTACCATTTCGATGACTCTAAAATCGTGGATTATTCTAATCTTTTCCCATGTTTCAGCTCAATTTTCTCAGGCTATTATAACAATTTGAACAGTTTACAGAATTTCGACTATATAGATGTTATGAAGGAAATTTATAACCTGTTCGTACAACATGTGAACCGTGTAGATGAGGTGGATCATCTGCTTTCGAAGCATAAATTATCCTTAGCGCCTTTAGAAATGAATCCAAATGAATTGATTCTTCTCAATGATCCAAAAAGCCTCTCATATTACGCTTATAAAACCAATATAGATGTGAGGAATTTCATAGCGAGACAGGAGATCTTTGAGAAGAAGATGAGGGGGGAGTTACAAGAGGAAGTAGCGGAACGGATTTTATATTATCGGGTGGTGAAGAATAGAGAGGAAGTGTATGATATCGTGACGAAGTCGTTTTTGAGGAAATTGAATTGGGCAGAATTACCCCACGGAATGAATTTGAAGACATCATGGAATTTGTTATGGACATGGAGCAAACCACAAATAGATTTCAATAAATTGATGTTTTGGCAGAAGGTAAACCATTTCCCCATGAATAAGAACATCGTTAGGAAGGATTTATTAAAGAAAAACATCGAAAAGATGCAGAAACTTGGAAGTAAAACTAATGCCATATACAATTTCATACCACAAACCTATGTTTTGCCCAAAGAATATTGTCAATTCATGGACCATTTCCATCATGATATGATCTTAGAAGGTAAAGAGAACATTTGGATCATGAAACCGATTGGAAAATCCCGAGGGAGAGGCATTAGTCTTTTAAATGATATGAGTGGAGTGGTATATGCCGAACAAGTCATAGTTCAGAAATACCTGAAGAACCCTTTATTATTGCGAGGGTTTAAATTTGATATGAGGATCTATGTCCTAGTGACTTCAATTCAACCTTTGGAAGCCTTCATTTATAAGGAAGGCTTTGCGAGACTTAGCACTGAGCCATTTTCTTTAGACCCTGAAGACCTAAACAAGCTCTTTATTCATCTGACTAATGTAGCTATTCAGAAGAATAACATTGATTTTCATAGGGATTGTGACACTTTGTTTGGAGGCAGCAAGCTTTCATTGAAGAACTTGAAGGGGAAGCTGGAGGAAAGGGGACATAATTTCCAAAAGATTTGGATTCAAATATGCGAGATAGTTGTGAAGAGTCTTTTAGCTTGTCAGCATGAGATCCCAAGCAATCCGAACTGTTTTGAGCTTTTTGGATATGATATCATAGTGGATGATAATTTGAAATGCTGGCTTTTGGAAGTGAATTCATCACCATCTTTATCAAGAGACACGATACTTGATGATATTGTGAAACAACAATTGATTGATGATATTGTTGAATTAATAGACCCGGTGCTTTTTGATAGGAAAAAGCTATTGGATGTGTTGGAAAGGCGGATCAAGGAAGAACATGGACTCAAAAGCACGATCAATACACAGAATAACTCAAAACAACAGATGAATAGGGATTTGACGTATATTTTGGATGGAAAGACAATGAGGAAAGTTGGGGAAATGCCGAAGTTTATGGGGAATTTCGAAAGATTGGCACCATCAGAGTATTGTGAGAAACTTGTTAAATTATTTCAACATTATAAAGTAAGTGGGACTAAAAACTACGCTGCCATTGAATAAAAATACTATGCTTTTTTTTATATTCAAAAAATATATAAAATTTTGTAAAAGCTCAAAGTTGAAATTATTGTTTTTATTAAAGAAATTGATGTAAAATTTTATTTAAAAAAATTGTTTAATACAAGACAATTTTTGTTTTTGTGAATTTTGAAAAATTCTTGTTTAATAAGGGAAAATAAAAAATTTAGTGAAAATCCAAAAAAATCATCATTAATTATTTTTATTTCCAAAAAAAAACGATTTCATGGCAAATAATTTAAAGATCCTCCTTCATTTTGGCTTTTTGCTTGTTAAGCAATGCACCAGATCTCTCCACCCTAAAGGAATTAAATGATTTTGTTTATTTGAAAAAACAAATTCTTCTTACGTCACATATAACTTCAGGAAATTCAACAGATTATCGTTGTTCGGAATCTCACTGAATTTGATTGGATTGCCCTTCTTCTCTCTGGGGTAAAACAGCAGAGTGGGCAGCTCTACGATCTGTAATTCCTCATAATCATTCGCTGCCATATCCGTTTGCGCAAACACTAGATTTTTAACCCCTTTCAACGTTTGAGCGAGAGATTTCATGGCATTTTCGGCCTATAATCCTCAATAAAACTTTAAAAATCCTAAAACTTTTCTCACCCGAACACAATGTTTACACCAAGGAGCAAATAATAACAACAATACATCCTTAGAACCATCATTGACGATGGTGTTGAAATTATCTCTGACCACAATCTTTACAATAAATCCAAATAGTTCATCAAATCAATTCAAATTAAATTTAGAACCTTGATAAGTCCCACATTATGTTCTGGCACAGGCTCGCCTTTGTAATAATGTTCAATATTATTACTCTTATATTCCTTAACGAAGTCTATCACATGTTCCACAGTGATCTTCTCCTTAGTCGGCTTATATTTCCAGAAGGTTTCATTAGTCTTCGCCTTCATTATCCTCATTTTCGGCAAAGAGTCGCTCTTCACTCCCAATATCTCCATCACTGTTACTTCCATCTCGTCTCTTTCTCCCATACTCACGCATTGGATCTCTCCTCTCAAGTCCTTACAAGCCTCTTCGAAAACCTTCAAAGCCTTGTCGCTTTTCTTATGATCCTCTTTCTTGATCAATATGATCAAAGGAAAAGCTTTGAGAAGGAAATCTTGCAGAACTCGATGTTCAAAAGGCACGACCACCGGATAGACCTCAATATCGATGAATTTCTTTAGATTTCCTATTGTGAAATCGTCTAAGAAGTTCACGTTATTCTTATCGGATTTCCTGACAATGGTGAGCTTGCAGCTTTCATTCAATTCGAGTTCTTTTATAAGTTTCGAGGAGAAAATGTGCGCGAAGGCCATATTCAGCTTTTCATGAAGTTCCAAATAATCGCGATAAACTTGATATTCTTTGTCGCTTTGTTTGCCGTAAAATAACGCTACATTTTCACTTTCCAGCATTAATTTGCTTGCTTCTTCCAACGTCGTCAATTCCAAAGAATGGAAATGAAATTGATTCATGATAAAATTCACAATTTCATCAAATGTATGAGCCGAAATTTCTCTTGGTTGTGCATTGTCGTTAAAATAAAAGATCGCTGGCACTTTCGTTATGTTAGCTTTGGTGCCTAATTCTGGAATCATAGCGAGATCTACTTTCCCAAAAGTCACTGGTAGGCCTCTTTGTTTGATTGTTTTAGAGGCACGCTTATATTCAGGGAGGGTGCGTTGACAGTAGGGACATTTAGGATCGTAGAAAAGAACTAAAGAGGTGTTGAAGGAATCATAACGCAACATTTGATCCCAAATACGGTTGTTCACTATGATCAATTCCTCGTCATGTGCGAAAGAGGAAAGGAAAAAAAGAAACAGGATGAACATGAGTTTTGACATTTTTAGATATTTTTTAAAGTGGTTTTTATTTGGAAAATCGGAAGGAGATAAAATTTAAAAATATTTTAAAAAAAAGGGTTAAAATTTAAAATGAAAAACATTCCTTAAACTATGAAATTCAAAATTCAAAAAAAAAAACTTTTAAATATTTATGACATTAAAAAATATATAAACACCCTTTGCCATTGTTTTATGAAAAATTCTAAAAGTTTTTGTTTTGTTTTATTTTTGCTTTAAGAATTTGGCTGGGACTTGGTTTGTAAAGTCCACTCTTTCCCAAATTAAAGAAACTTTAATTTCACTTTCGCTATTTTGTCTTTGGCCCAATAGTTTTCTTATCTTTTTATAAAATTAATAAATTTGCTTTATAAAAAAACTCTTTAATCATTGTAAAAAAAAACTAATTTTGCTAATTATGCTTGTTGTAATAATTATATTTCAAGACCAATGACCTTTGCTAATTCTCTGTCGTT
>Ga0302186_10003805_pt1 | contig 10868 bp, 6 predicted proteins | sample II_Bog_E1_2_FD_198782 | JGI IMG/M metagenome (GOLD analysis project Ga0302186, IMG submission 198782) | Peat permafrost microbial communities from Stordalen Mire near Abisko, Sweden - II_Bog_E1_1 | ecosystem: Environmental > Terrestrial > Soil > Wetlands > Peat | place: Sweden: Abisko, Stordalen...
TCACACTGAATAGAGCATGCTATGCAAGCAGATAATGTATTTCCACTTGGACTGACTTGATTTCCAGAGCAAGCGTTACAAATTCCACTGCTAAGGTAAGTGTTGGCTGGGCAAGTTAGACAAACAGTACCACTGGAGGTGCAAGTGGTGCACTTGGTAGAGCACGCTATGCAAGCAGATAGTGTATTTCCACTTGGACTGACTTGATTTCCAGGGCAAGCGACACAACTTCCACTGCTAAGGTAAGTGTTGGCTGGGCAAGTCATTTGTGTGCAATAAGACAGTGTATTTCCACTTGGATTGACCCAATTTATAGAGCAAGCAAGACAAATTCCACTGCTGCTAAGATAAGTGTTGGCTGGGCAGGTTAGGCATGTTGAATTATAGAGGCATGAAGCACAATATGTTGGACATGGTGCGCAATAAGATAGTGAGTTTCCACTTGGAGTTGCAGAATTTGTAGAGCATGCAGCACAAATTCCACTGCTGCTGAGGTAAGTGTTGATTGGGCAGGTTAGGCATGTGGAATTATAGAGGCATGAAGCGCAATCTGTTGGACATGGTGCGCAATAAGACAGTGTGTTTCCACTTGGAGTGGCAGAATTTGTAGAGCATGCAAGACAACTTCCACTGCTAAGGTAGGTGTTGATTGGACAAGTCATTTGTGTGCAATAAGACTGTGAGTTTCCACTTGGAGTGACCCAATTTGTAGAGCATGGAAGACAAGTTCCACTGCTAAGGTAGTAGTTGGCTGAACAAGTCAGGCATGTTGAAGCAGAGGAGCATGTAGCACAATTTATTGGACAGGATTGACAAGCAGTGTTTAAATTATTTTGAGGATTGAAAGTGTTACCTAGGCATGGAATGCAGGATCCTGAGGACAGATAGTAGTTTGCTCCACAGGCAGTGCAATTAGTACTACTCGCATAGCATGTGTAGCATATTGAACTGCAAGGTAGACAAGCAGAATTACTATTGTGATCAGGAGTATAAAAACTGATGCTACAATTAGTACATCCAGCCCAACCACGATATTGATAGATATAGGTATTGGCTGCACACGATGTACATATAGCCTAACTTTGAGTAGCATCGGTCAAGACACAACTCTAACAGAATGGTACACATGCTAGACACACCAATTGATTACTTGCTCCCACTGTACAAGCACTGCATAAAACGTCTCCATCCCGAGTGCTACCAACCAACATATTTCCCCAGCTAACTTGAACACAAGGAGAACAACCGGGGCAAGGCTAACAGATATTAGCTCCTGAGTAATATTTACCTGCCCCACAGTATTAGCACTTGTTTCCAGAGTTATAGAATCCAATACTCAATTGACTGATAGTACATTGATTGAAGGAAACTGATATGAGAGATGATATGAGGATTAGAAATAGAATTGATCTCATTTTCTAATTTATTATAAGCCTATATTTTAGTAACTGTATTTACGTTATTAAAATACTGATTAAAGATCGCAGACAATGAGCTCCAAAGTAATGCAATATTATTATTTATCCTTGTTTATCATTATTTATCATATTTTGCAATCTTCTATGGTCAAAAACCTTTGAATTGTTAATATTTTTTTGGAGCGCCTTGATCTTAATTCTCTATAACATATTCCATAAATCTCAATTCCAAAATATATCCAAACTGCTTAAAATTATCGTTTAAGGAAGGTTTCACCATCTGATCTCATAAACCATTCGCATTTTGCGATGAATTTTCTTAGTTTGAAGATAAAGTGGAAATAGTCTGCAATCACATTAAATTTCCATAAATAAAAAATCATTTGTTTCAAGAAATCGTTTGAAAGTTACTCAAATCACTAATCGAAGGAATGGGAGCAAGATAAGGGCAATCAATTTTTAAATTTGTATATTTTTAAATAGAAAATGAGGATTAGGCTATGGTTATCAAAGATAATAAAATATGAAAATGAGCTTTCCTCATTATTTGTGTATTTTGGGACCTTTTACAGATATTCCATGATCAATAGATTTCTGTTTAATGCTGAAACTCTCATTTTGATTATTTTATTGGAGTTGTGTCGAATAAATTTTTTCAGTCACTAACCTCCCGTCAACAATTTTGGTCACTTAAAAATAGAGAATAAGTTGTTCTAGAGATTTCATGATGTTTGTTGCGATTAAATATTTGTTTCATATCACCTTTCATGTAAATCTGTGTTATAGTTGTTGAGAAAATGAGAATAAAGGACTTTAAATCTCACGCTATGTTGGAAAATTTATGGCATATTTAGATATGCACGGAATTTATTGAAATTGTATTGCTGCCAATGATTTATTTTGATCTATTGTATTTAACTAAATTTAAAAAATCATAAGGACAAACATAATTGTAAAGAAAGCATAATTTTGGTTAATTAAATCAAAATTGAATAAATTTGATCAAATTTGGCAGCAGTACCTTTCAAACCTCAATTTTAGAGGAAATAGTTTACAAAATATTTTTTCTTAATCTTAGATGTTATTTTGTTCAAGATATTGCTGTCAATATTTTAATAATTCGTTTTAATATGGCCTTGATTTGTCAGTAATTTCAATTCATGCTTATTATTTTTTTAAATTTTATTCTTGCATCGAAATTTCACATGGCTTCCCAAAAGAAAGGATTCTTGAAGTTTTATCGTAATCATTAACTTAATTTAAACCTTTATCCATAATTATTTTTCGAAGGGAAGCAATAACTAAGAGTTGAAGCCCCAATCAAACCAAAATTACAAGTGGATTTTGAGCAATTCTGTGTCCAAATTGAGAAGCGGGAAATGACTAAATGACACTATAATTACTATTTTGATGAAAATGGATCTGGCGGGTAACTTGAGGTGATTTTAGCTTTATCTCATGTAAATTCTATCTATCTATGTTTTATATTAAAATCACTTTTTAATTGAATCGCCAAAATAATTTTCTTTTAAAACGCAAAAAAACTTTCTATTTGAATTTAATCGAACAAAAAATATTTTTTCATTAGGACTACTCTCCATGACGCAAGTTGGCGAATATTTTTTTAAAAAGAAATATGAGTCAAAGACATGTTTAAATGAGGATAACAATAAAATAGCAAAATCAAACGAATAATGCTTAATTGATTAAAAAATAATCATAAAATACAATCACAAAAATAATGAATCTTTTTGAGTATCAGCGAGAATGATTGCTTTCAAACTATAAATGGTTTTCTGATATATTTCTTTGATAATATCAAATTGAAAATGTTTCACACGATGGAAAGATTCCCCAATTGGCAGGAAATCAAAGAAATATTATCTTGCATGGCAGAGAAACAGCTCAAGCCAAAGGAGATCATAAAGAAAATAGCTTAATTCAAGAAATACTCCATCCTGGATCGACAAAAGCAAGCTGAGTTTTAGAAACGCCATACCTTCAAAATGCTATAAAACAAGTACTCGAATGACATGCAGGACATTTTTTAAAAAGTGTCAAAGTTTGTCCTGAACCGCCCAAATTTTTAAATACCTCTTTTTAGGCAGGGAGAAAATAAAGAATGTGTTTTCACCAAAGAAAAGATTCTGTATTTATTTTCGTCGATGGTGTTGTGCCTTATCCCTAGTCAATAGTTCGATATTAGCCCGCAAACTCAAGGAAAGTATAGCTTTCTAATGGATTTTTCTTTCATTTTCGAGAACGAGGAGTATAAAACCATGACTGTTATCGAGTATCTCAAAAAAGAGATCGATAATGTGAAAAGCTATTCGGAAGAATTTGTCATTAAGCGATCATGCGAAGAAAAGAGTCTTGAACAAATCATTCAAGAAAATAAAAACAAGCCAATGGCGAAACTTTCCTTTCAGGATGAAAACTCCAGCATTGAACATCATTACGGGTGCTTAAAGGCTGACTTCGCCAATAAATTTTTGGGAGGAGGGGCTTTGATGACAGGATGCGTGCAGGAAGAGATTATGTTTGCCAATCACCCCGAACTGTTTACAACTCAACTTCTTTGCGAAGTCATGAAACCTAACGAAAGTATATTTCTTTTAGGATTCAAAAAATACTTCAGCAACTCAGGATACGGCTACACGGCTGCCTATGATGGTCTTGAAACTCATGATTATTCATAAGAATATGATGCGAAAGGAATGGCAAAGGAGTATATTACCGCAATAGATGCGCAACCTTTTGGCTGGCGAAACTAAAAGGAGCAACTTTCAAGAAAATGGATTAACAGATAAATTTTAAAAGCATTTGTAGGATTCAATTTTAAGCAAGAAGGAGTCAACTCAGTGGCAACTGGTAATTGGGGCTGTGGAGCTTTCGGAGGTGATTTGAGAATCAAATTTTTAGTGCAGTGGATTGCTTGTTCAATGACTGATAAATAAATGATCTACTGCCCATTCGGATCTTCCTCAATCATTAAAAATGAGCAATTATTCTCATGCTTGCAACCAATGAAGGTGGGAGAGGTTTATGAAACATTTTGTGAAGCGGGTCAAAATCTTTTGGACTTGAATGAAGGGTTAAACATTTATAAGGCAATGGAAAAGTTAATTTGATTACCATTCGATTATTTTTAAATTCAATATTAATTTTAGCCCCATCCTCTTGAATTCTTATCTGTTAGAATGGTATCTTTTAAATAGGCTTGATTCCATTATGCTGTGATGATTTAATAATCGAATTAAATGGATGAGTTAGCAATCAATCATAGTGCAATTATTCAGGTTTCTAATATGACATTTGATGTTGTTGATTGAATGTCGGCATCAGTATATCACTATCTTTATGGAAAGGATAGTGTAAAGTTATGATATCTTCATTGTGTGATTCAATCAATTGCCTTCCCAATATTAAATTTGGAGCCATGTTGAATCATTTATCCATTAATTCCAAAATATTATATATCATCTGCTTTACTATGATCAAATTAATAACCGTTAATGCTCGCCTCAAAGTAACTAAACGTCGTCCAACAGGAGCTCGTCGTACAAAATCAACAGTTAAACGGTACACTCTAACTGATGCAGATGAACTTGTTAATATCAAAAGAGAGCTATATCAAGTCTACCAGGAAAATATCAGACTGAAATAATACGTTAAGTAGCGATAGAATGATCATCAATTCATCAATGACTGCGAAAATGAATTAGCAAGATTAAGAGGGTTGTTACGGGAAGTCCATGACAAGAATGGCAGTATTCCATCAGAAAGGGAAGAGATCAAGGATCGTATCATCATGAAACTGGAAGATGAACTAATAACAACAAAAATATAACTCAAGGAAGCACAAATGTAAATTACTAAGTTCGGCAAATCTGTATACAGCTGATCTATTTCGTTTGCTAAATCAACTAATATCTTGCATATGACTCGCAATAACGATTTATATAAACAGGCTGTGATAAAATATGAAAAAACTGATGCTTACAATAATGCAGAATATGAAAAAATACTAATCGATTTCTGCAATTATTGAGGGAAAAACATATGAGCTGAATCAAAGAGAGTACGAAAGCATGCAGTATTTCCAAGAGTGCAGAGCCATTGACAACCGTGGAACAACTGTTTTTGAAATCAAGCAAAACGAACTGGTTTCTACTAAAACGTGGAAGATTATCATTTAAATCCTTTAGTAAATGAAGGACCAATGGCCTGCTATACCCAAAATTAGCTCTAATTGCTCCATAGATTATATTGGTGAGTATTTGGCCAGCAAGTTTTAGAAAATGTAGGCGGCATAGCTGGCAAAGGTTTATCTAAGCGTTCATTTCTTAAAAATCGGTAAACTTAGAAAGTGCATTGCAGCTTATTTCGCCTGCATGGTCTATATACCAAATTCAATTGCAGACTACGAAAGACTTCTAGCCAAATTTAAACTGCAAGAGTTGACAATTGACCAGGAGAAAGAGTATAGGATGAACTATCCCTTCCTAAACGATTGATCCATGATTGAATGGCGATATTATTAAATAATCTAATTTGATAATATATTAAATGGGATCGGCTTCAGTCAAAGAGAAGAAGCGGATGATTAAACGATATGTCAAGGATTGCAAAAACGATAATTAATTAACAATAAGTAAATTGGTATTAACTCAGCTAACTACAGCATTGAAGACTAAGGCATAGCTTTCTTGACTTCTTTGTAAATTACAAATTATATGTCTCTCGCTTTGTGTTTTAGTTCTATGACTCAGTTAATGTAAAAATGAGCTGCAAGGGCGTGATTTATCTCAGCCAAGTCAAGTGGAAAAATATAATCAATGTAAATTTGAGTAGCAGACTCGCTATTTAGTTGGCAACTTTATAGGAAATAAAGGATGTAGATATATCACTCAGGCATCATGGAATCAACTATAAAAATTATATATTGGTAGCGTTTAAGTCATTTAGAAAGCAATTAAATCGATGACAGCGGTGTACAGCACCTCAGCAAAGGAGAATGGAGATGGCTAAAAAGATTGAAACTATGTACCATCAATCAAATGTAGCCAAAAATCGTATCACTAATGAAGGGCTTCCTGCTTTAGTGGAGACAAACTGGATCATGCTGGAGTACTTGGCCATTAGTAAATTGGCATTCATATAGCTGGTAATTCTATTTCAATGGCTGGAATTTACACATTTTTGAGAGCTGAATGGAAGAACCTTGCTTTTTTAATCACCACAGTCGTAAATCCCCCGAAAACAGGACTATATGCACAGATATCCAATTAAAATGGATTCAATAAACAGATGAGAAACAAATTTGAAAAATTGACTGCCTGCTATATTCAATGAGTAGACAATACAGTCTACCATGATAGTTACAAGTATATCTTAAGTGCGATTAAAATAATATAATCATCATTGATCCAGGATACCAAATGTTCTATCCCATGCGGTACCCATGCAGTCCATCTTCCTCTTAAAATGATCAAAATGTTTCTTGGAGAGGTGAGTGAGAGCGTTGCATCGCTTGGTGCAAAAAGATATGCTTTTGAGAAGGCTGTCAAAGGTCTACTGCTCATTTACGATTGGCTTTTACTTGTTCATTAATACTAAATTATATTTCTATTAATAGTCAGAATAATTCCAATAATAGGAATCGAGAAGGTTCATACTCATCACATCAACACTTCTTTATAAATTTGTTCTCGCGCATACCCATTATATTCGTTTAGGCATCCACCCAAATCATCATCATCTCGCTGCACAACCGAGTCTAACGACGACAGCAGTTTACCAAACGACTGCCTAACTGTAAATTTTTCGTTGAAAAGTGCCGGTTCAACTACTACTGCATCTATGAGTTAAATAGACCATAGAAGTCGCGAATTTTACTAAGTTTACGAGTTTACTGCGGCAGCATAGCGTTGATGCACTCCGTACGTGAATTCTTGTCAATTTTACGTTCGCACTACCATTTTTAAACTATTCCCTCCTCGAACAGTTTGGTCTTCTTTTTGGCAAGGGCAACCTTAGCGCTTTGGTATTTTTCTTGAAAGCTAGCCAAAGTATCGAAGTTTTCGAGAATATTTAACATATATAAGCTTTAGTACTTGATGAAAGCATACGTTTCAGTTCGAAAGATGGTTGCCTGGTTAATAATTTGCTAACTGAATGAACAAATCAGTACGCCATACGACTCACTGCTTCGCTAACGATCGAAAAGAAGTTATTTGAGCAATATGATAACGCATGATCCTTGCGGAACTTTTTTTAGAGTTCATCGAGGGAATCGCATCTCTTCCCAATTCCCTTAAGCACATCACCACAGTTCTCCAAAGTGGTCGCTGCAGCCTTAAACTCTTTATAAATGCTAAATAATGCTATTATTACGATTTGATTGCAGGCTGAGTATCTGTGAAATATCTTTGGGTATCAACCATGAAGTTATTGGCTTTGGGATCAAATGAAAAATTGAGATTTCCTTTGGTATTTTTGACATTTTTAAAGGGGATGAGATGCTTGCTTTTTTTGTAATTGGCTTTGAATTTTTAAAAGCCAACCTTATCGTCCAGTTTTAGGAAGTTTTCAACAACCTGGTCGGAACGCAACTCGGGCATTTACATGAGCTTACTCAGAAACATCTCGAGAATCATCATACGTTTCCGGAGATGCTTGTCGTCGTAGCGCCGATATTGACCTTTCTTCGCAATTGGAGGCACTGGGATGCCAGGGTGAAGCCATTACAGAGTCTAACGAATCCATTCGAAATCAGAGTATCTTCGTTAAACAGTCTTGCCGAGGAAAGGAGTGTTGATAAAGTACGATACATAGGATTGCTAAAACATTCCACCCTCTTTCTTTTCGAATTTGGTGACGATAACTTGCAGGTTGTTGGCATTTAGTAGTGAACTCGGAGCAGCAGCGACACAGGGCTGATTTTTACGAAAAGTTTCGTTGTTGCTAAAATAGTCGAAGGAGGTATCGATGTCTTCGCCTTTTCCTTTCACGGAAGTCCTCTCCGTATCTTCGCTCTATATGAAATGATCAATGATTTAACTTTTTTAATTGCTTTGCCTGATCTGTTCTCTCTCCTTCTGCTCTTCCTTTGTTTCCTCCTTATTTTCTTTATCGAACCGCTTCTGAAATAGCCTGACGACTTCCTTGAGTTGATCGACTGACCAATTGTCTAAGTCATCTCCCCCTTATTTAGTCTGTCGCAAGTACTCCTAAAACTGTTCGGGGTCGTAGTTCTTTTAGATGATCTCCTGGTAAAGGTACTGCTGTTTTTCTTTTTGCGAGGACATTCTGATGGGACACTAATTATTTATAAGCAATTGCATCAATCCAGGATATATTGGCCTTAATTGATACAATAACCATGATATTGTCTTGACCTTTCCAAAAAGCACCCTTTAATGATTCTGATGATTGGAAGGATAGGAAAAGTATCCACACTTTAAATTTCAATATCATTTCGGCTATCACGTTAATAAATATATTTTTGTCGTTGCTCACAATCCAACATATGAAAGACTAAACCAAAATGTTTTCTACCGATTGCATACGAAAGAAATAGCCTAAAGATAACGAGAAACCCCTCCACCAATCACATGGTGTATCCAAATCAGAGACGAGTATCATGACAAAGGAAGAGGATAACTTAGGCCTCGAAGACGATCTGCTATAGAATTTGGACGAATTGGATGATGTCGGAGATTTGGAAGGGCCTTAAAATAGTTTGAACTTCGAAGAAGAAAGAAGAGTCAAAGAGATCTTAACAAAATTTCAAACTGCCATGCACGATTATAACTAAAGTAAGGTAAACATTTTCTCCATTGACAAGCCCAACATGACCATCCTCGCCACACTGATAAAAATGTGGAGTGGACGGCAAATAAAAACGGAAAAGATGTTGCTGGACCTATTCCTTACGAATGTATCTATTCCTCTTCAGATGATGAAAGACGTGTTCGATTCAATTCCCAGCATAAAGTTAAGCGTAAATAACTAACGCATCTAAAGTAAAGGTAGATTGTTTGCTATTGGTGAGTATTTCTATGAAGGTAGGTCTCATGATACGTAGGTACTGAGAAGCGCATGACCATATCATCGCAGTCTATGGAGAGCTGCTATATAGGAGAGGTCAAAAATAACGCCATGCACGGAGTAGGTCAATTTATCTCTACTAACAAGCTAAATGGGTTTAAATACGAGGGGGAGTTCGACAATAACCGCTTTCATGGCCAAGGAAAACATTCCTCAAACCAAAACCTTGTCTATATTGGTGAATTTCGCAACGATTACAAAGAAGGCTTTGGGGAGTAAGTGCAATTCAAGAGGAAGAAAAACGCAGTTTGGGGCGACAACCCCTTCATTGAAAAATCAAAATATCGGGGACCTTTCAAGCAGGGCGACCGTGAAGGGAAAGGAATCGAAGAAACCAAGAAGTTCGTTTACAATGGCGATTGGAAGAAAGGAGTCAAGTGTGGATAAGGATAAATTAGATATAAGAACGGAGACTACTATAAAGGCCAGTTGGCCAATGGTGAGTTTAACGGTAAGGGGTAGTACTTTTAGAGCGGCAACTCAACCTATAAGGGAAGTTTTGTGGATGGCAAATACGAAGGAAACGGTTGCATGGAATACGAAAATGGCGATAAGTATGAAGGCTAATATACGGTGAACAAAAAACATGGGCAAGGTATTTACACATGGGGCGACGGGGACTACTACGATGGGCAATGGATTAACGACAGCGCTGAAGGTCATGGAACATCCATGATTGGAACTGATTTCTATGATGGAGAGTTCAAGAATGGAAAGCGGCATGGATAGGGTGAATTAACAAACTAGGACGGAGACATCATTCATGCGATGTGGTAGAATAATGAAATTGTCAAGACGCTAGAGAAGAATGGTTAGCCAGTTTGATCCAGTACATCTATCGATGATAAGGCTTATGATTCTATCAATTTTTTGAGAATGAACTGTGTTTGGACACCTTTGAGTTTTTGCTGAAATTGCTGCGTTTGCTCGCATTGAAGCCCTTACTGTTTTTGGACCTACTGTTAGATTTGCGCCCTTCCTCGTCATATTCATCAACTAGATTGTTGTTTTCGCCGTCACTGTCAGTTTCTGCCTCGACTAGTTCTGATTTGTGGATACGCCTATCGATAAACTCCTCCTACGCAAGATGCTTCTTAAATATGTTATATTTCTCCTCGACGTCAAGCCCATATAAGCTTTACGCCCTCACTCCTTCCTCCCCTGTAAGTTACGTCCCGTCGAGTCTTTTTAGCATAGGTAATTTGTATATAACCTGAAGCCTATAGTACTTGCGTTACTGCAGTGGGTTATAGCACAGATCGAGTTAGTCCAAATACATTAAATTCTAGAGAAAATCTATCTGACGAATGTGCTTGACTCCATTCTTGGCCAAATTAA
>Ga0302186_10003807_pt1 | contig 10867 bp, 15 predicted proteins | sample II_Bog_E1_2_FD_198782 | JGI IMG/M metagenome (GOLD analysis project Ga0302186, IMG submission 198782) | Peat permafrost microbial communities from Stordalen Mire near Abisko, Sweden - II_Bog_E1_1 | ecosystem: Environmental > Terrestrial > Soil > Wetlands > Peat | place: Sweden: Abisko...
AAAAAAAAACTATTCGTTTGTTTGAAAATAATAGTAAAATAAAAATTTCCAAATTTACGATATTGATTATTGTTTATCAGAGTCTGAATAATTTTCCATTTTTTGTCATAATTTTGAAAAAAAAGTTATATAATCAAAAATATTTGTTTTCCACTTTCTTTCCTTACTTTATTAAAGCAGCTTTCTAATTATGAAAAATTGGAAAATGATTTATAAAAAAATTAAAACATATTTGCAAGAAAATAAAAATTCATAATAAATAAATTTAAAATGGAATTAAATAACTACTATTGTTTAACTCATCCTCACCCTCTTGTGAAAAATCAAAACAATGGACATTGGTTTTGTGACATTTCTACTCAATTCAACAGTTGCATTTCAGGATCATCTTATTTGAATGTGAAAACTGGCGGATTTCGTTTCAGATGTTCAAAAGCAACATGCAATTATGCCATCTGTCCTTCTTGTTATGATTATTATAAATGTTCAGAAGCAGAAATGCCCAAATTGAAATCACCATTTTTAGCACTTGTTCATCCCCATGAACTGACTGAAAATTTCGCAAAAAATGGATGGTCATGTGATGGACGAAAGCTCAAAGAAACAACAGAATTTACTAGTGTTCATGTGGAAGGTCTGAATAAAATCAGATATTCCTGTCGTAAATGTGATTATGATCTGTGTGAAACTTGTTTTTTAAGTCATTGTGATACGAGACTTAATTTAGATAAAGTATTGTTGTTCAGAATAGAGAATACAAAAGGTTCAAAAGGAGCTGAATTTGTGAGAAGCAAGACAGTGCAATTGGTAGCCCAGGAAGATGAGGAAAGCATTGACGCTTTAAAAGAGGAGATAAAATGCTTAAGGATTGAAAATGAAGATTTGAAAAAGGAGCTGACCGCAATCAAACATTTGGTCGCTGAAATCAGTGAAGAATTGAATGAATTTAAAAATAGTTTGGATTCTGAAATCAAAAGCATATTATTAAAGAATGTTGGCAATGCTTTCTCTACATTGTCCAATTTTTCTCTGGATAGATTAAGCGACATTATGACTTTTATTCCAGGAGTGGGACAGATTATGAGCGCCTGCAGATTTGTCTATGGATTAATCAGTGATCCAATGAAAGCCTATTATAATAAGAAAAAATCAGATTCCATAAAAAAAACCTTGACTAAATTGGATAACTTGTGCCAAAAGCTGAATTCTTTAAAATAATTAAATAATATGAAATTAATTATTAAATGAATTATATACATTTGGAATATTTTAATTTAACATATGAAACAATAATAAAACAAAACAAAAAACTATTTTCATTTAACGAAAAATATTTTAGTATTTATTTATTTAAAACCAAAATTTTCTCAATAATAATTTTTTATATTTTTTAATTTTCCAAAAAAATTAAAATTTGGAAGCCCTAAAATCAAGAAGTTTTATTGTAATAATAAAAAAAAATTGAAAATCATAAACAATTTAATTAATTAACGGTCTGATTTAGTTATTAGCTTTATAATTTAAAGGAATAGGGAAGCAAATCTGGATTGACATTTTTAATCAAGCAGATTTCATAAGCCAAAATTTGAAAGGGAATTACAGCCAAAAGGGCGCTGAAAAATGGCAATTTTGGAATTTCAAAATATTCATCAAAAAATTCCAAATTTAACTTATCAATGCAATCTGAAAAAACAACCACGTAGGCTCCTCTTAATTTTGTTTCACTCAATGTGAGCTTCATATCGAGGGTATATTCATCCTCAAAAATCAAGAAAATAACTAAAAATACAAAGAATAATTGAATTTAGCAAAAAAAAAGAGTAACTTTTTGAAGAATTTTGTTGTATAGGATTAACTAAAGCCAAAGGTCCGTGCTTCATTTCTCCTGCGTAAATGGCTTCAGTATGTATTTTTGCTAATTGCATCAATTTTAATGCACCTTCCCTTTAAATAATTTTTTGTTTCTCAAAAAATATTAAAGAATATGTGACTGACTTTGCAATAGCATAAGAAGGTCCTTTTCCAACGATGAGAATGCTTGTTTCGTTGGACAATATTTCAGAGATCTTTTTGATTTTGCTTTTTTGAGAAGTTAGGCATTGATTGATAAAAACTGGCATTTGTCGAATATAATCTTTGAAGTCTCCTCGAATCATATTCTTTTTGTTCGGGAAGAAATGACTTGAGAACCAAATATTCAGCAAATTAAGCGTGATCACTTCACATATAAACGATTTGGTGTTAACTGAAGACTCTTCTCTCCCGCAATTTATAGGGATAACTGTGTCAAAACATGAAGTTAAACAATTGGATATCTGGTTTACGACTCCAATCAGAAAAACACCCTTGCTTTTTATTTTCATAACCTATTGATAATTTAAAAAATTAGAACATTAAATAAGAAAAATCAACCAATTCGAAAAGCCCATAACTAGAAGCAGTTTCTGCTGCAATTACAACCCCAGGACACTCTAAAGGAAGGTCATTAATTTCAAATTCTTCCATGTTTATTGCTTGAACCGAGTCAAAAGTTTCTAGAAATCGGAAAGATTTCAAAGCATATAAAATAGCGTGGAAAGAGGTTCCTTTTCCCAGCAAAACCAGATTTTTAATTTTCATGATTCTTTCCAAATGAGGCTTTAATTCAGGAAGGCTACAAGCATCATCTTCCTCTTTATAAAATAAAATTTAGTATAAAACATATATAAAAAAAACCTTTAAAAGAATGACTTAATCTAAAACCATAACCCAAAGTTTTATAAATAGAATCAGCTTGCTCATAAATTTCCTCTTGGTATAAATGAAGGTAAGGGGAAGGACATTTTGGGACACATCTTTCTCTATAAAAAAGACAAGTTTGAAGAAATTCATCATTTTCCCTTATTGTAAATAGTTTCAATAAAAATAAGAAAATACTTTAGTGTTGAAATTTTTTCAAGACTTAATTCAACAGTTTCATTGTTTATCAATGGATAAATATGTGCACATTGTTCTTGAATTGTTTGAATCTTCAAAAGCATTTTATTTTTTTCTTTATTTTAAATGTAAATTACTTCAGATGAGACGTAGATAGAATCTTTATTAAGACCCAGCAAAAAATTTTGGTGATTTTTCGAAACAATGATGCTGTTGGGATTTTCCCTGTCAAAGGCAATTAATCCCCATGATCCTTCAATTTTTAGCATAATTTTTGTCAAAGCCTGATGTAAACTCATTTGTGTTTTCGATTTCATATACATGCCGACATAATGCATAATGAGCTTTTATTATTTATATAAAAAAATCTTAAAAAAATAAAGGTTTACTCCACTATATGTATTGGATTGTAATGTGATGTGATATTGTGATGCCAAGTCAGTCTTCATTTCTTCGTAATTATTAATGACTCCCATATAAGCTAATGATATTCCAATTTCCTAGAGCAAAATATTCAATAAATTCAGTATGATATCTTTTTTGTACCTCATCTATCTCTAATTTTGGGTTTGATTTGGAAAAGCTTCCACCGCAGGATATCCAATTAGCTTGAAGCAAGCCTATTTTGGCACCTTTGTGCTTTGTAGGGATAATTTTCCGAAATTTGTCGATGCAAGTCTCTTCGCTCTCATCAGTGTCTTCAAATGTTGAAATAACTAGGTTCTTATATGAATCGAGAGTGACCATTTCTGATTTTATAAATTTGAAATAACGCAAGAAAATGTTGATTTACCTGCACAATAGGATTTGACCATTTTTTCTAATCCTCTTAAACATGATGTTTCTGCATCGCTTTCATTTGAAAGAACTCCCAAAAGACCACAAGCTCTCTTTTAACCAAAATATTTTATTGAAAAAAAAAGTTTAAGAAATGGACATTTTTAAAATGTTTTTGATGGTAATTTGCCGAAAAAGCTCCTAAGAACGCCCCGAAAAGGCATTTCAAAAAAAGTGTGTTAGATGGTTTTATGAAGGAATGGAAGTTCATGGTGATATTCTGGAAGTCTTATAATAATATTTTTATCTTTTTTTATGACTTTGACTTCATCAAAGTTCAAGTGATGCCAATTCAAAGCAGAAATTTTTCTAATTGCATCATTCGTAATATAATATACTATTAATATACTAATTCAAATTCGAATTCTGAAATTTTATAATTATATTCACTGTTTTTGAGAAAATGAAAAAAAAAATTAATCAATAACACTTTCAGAAATCTTTATTTGGCTAAAAAGCCCGCAACAAATTCTCAATCAATTGATTGAATTTGCAAAAACAAAGGAAAAAAAAGTTTTTTCTAAAAATATTGATTATAATTAAAAAAATATAAGATGTATTATGAATTACAATTTATTTTTTTAAATATTTATTTCACGGCTTGTGTGATATCATCGGAAATTAAAGAGACCTTAAGATTTTCATTATTTGCAATGATATCCATTGGTATCATGTTGAGCATTCCTTTGACCCTCCAGATTTTTTTCTTCACTTTTCCTAAATATGGGATCCAAACAACCAAGAAACAAAAACTAATCATTAAAATAAAAACAATAAATTTAATAGTCTCTATTTGGTTCTGCTGATTCGTAAAATTGACAAAATCGCTAATAAACAAGTTGTTCAGGAAAAGCATCGCTGGAGCAACAAATGTAAGTAAAGAGTCTGAGAGAAATATTAAATGAATTTTTTTTTTTTAATTATAAAAAAAAGAAAATATTAGTAAAATATGGAATTTACATGCTTGGACTAAATCTTGATCATTCAACATCGCATATTTATTATCATAACTACTATCGTTGATATTATACGCTGTAAACAAGGACTCAGTTGTTTCTTCTAAGGTCACAAGGGCTGCTCTTATTCCTTGATTGAGTACTCCATTCGCTGTTGAATTACAATCTACCAAAAATCAAAAATTTCCATTTAACTTTATATAATTAGACTGAACCTATCACTAGGGTGGGATCTGTTGTTTGATAATAATTTTGACAAACATCTCCATAATTTAAGAGTTGAAAGTTAGAGGTATATTCAGTGAATTGTGACGGATAGCCGATTTGCAAGCTATTGAAAATGTTGATTTCATTAGAATAGAACTGATTCCTATAATCCTCCCAAACATCAACTGTCCCTGCTGAAAGATCAAAGATGTTTATTGGTTGGATTTGATTTTGAGAAGTGGCAATTTCTTCATAAGTAAAGACAATTCTATATTTTACTATACTGGGTCTTTCTGCAATCAATTGTAAATGCGAGTAGCAATTAGTCACTTGCCCCAAAAATACCGTGAAAAATACATAATCTGCAATGAAATATGCCCAAAACATGAATACAAAAATCGAATATTGGATCAAAATCATCTTCGTATTGTTATCAACAGTATTCATTAATCTTCGCTGCCGAATTTCATCTCTTGTTATTTGATCCTTATCATCCGGCTTAGCAGCTTTCAAAACTTCCTCTTCTTCCTTTCCTTTGACTATGGATAAATCAGGTTTTAAATTTGAATTTTTGATAATTTCAACACTTTTCGCCTTTAGTTGAGACCCAATCAAAGCGGATTTAATAGAAGGGGTTAGATATGATTGGATTTGCATTTGTTGTGTGGGTTTTGACTTTATTTGACTGTTACCTTTAAGAGCATTCATTATCATAGTATTATTATTGCTTTCCTTTGTGATAATGGAAGTATTGGACTTGTTGTTTTTATCATCGATTATTGAGACTTCTAACTTATTTTCTGCTTGGTTATCAGTATGATGATTATCAGTTGGATTATTCCCATTTATTTGAATATACGATTGGTCTTCTTCAGATGGTTTCGGTGGTTTTTCTTGTTGTTGCGGACCTCCATAGGAAGTATTGAATTTTTCTTTTTCGCGTTGTTTCAAACTGTTTTCCATATATTTCTCAGAAAATTCCTCACACTTATTCGTGAGAGTTCTTATATCCACAGCTTTTATCATTCCGAATAAAGAAATGACTTTGTTATTAGTTTTATGGATCAGAATGACATATTTGACTATAATCAAAGCACCAGCGAGTGTGAAAATAATGCCGAGAATCATAAAAGCCATCAAATTCAAGCTGATTTGATTAATTAAATCTGAATAAAAACTAAAAAACACATTCGCTTGTATTATGCTTCCTTGTCTCAAAGGTTCCAGGCCATTAGCAATGATAAAAAAGAAATCTTTCGGTGTCGAATCGATCGGTGAGGTGCTGTAAAAACTATCAATTGTTGAATTCGAGACCGAAGAGGCAAAAGTTATATACTTGGGAAATAAATGTAAATTAATTGAAATGAAAATCATTAAAAACTTTAAAAAAAGCGTTGTCATAAGTGTAACCGACAAGATTTGTCGTACCTAAGATGTTTAATTCCTGCATAGAATAGATTTCATTGCTCGTCACAGCTGCATTACCAGTTAATTGGTTTTTGGCTAAAATTATAGAAAACTGAATTTCTGTGAGATTATTTATTATGCCATCCAACTTAAAAATAAAATCAATAAATTATTATTCATTTATTAATAACCAATCCTTTGATATCATATTCCATGTCTGGCTCTGTAGTTCCCGTCATATCCCATAAATTTCTCGAATAACAATAAAAAATGGTTAAATAATTAAATCTTCTTACAAAGACAAAAAAGAGAGTTTTCTAATTTGTAGATTCACATCAGCCATATTGCTTCCACGATCATAAGAAAGATGGATAGCATTCATACCGTCAACAATTTCCGATATTTGACTTGATTTCAATGATAAAGAGACGGCTTTATAATTTTTGTAAAATTTAACATATTATAATAAAAAAATAAAAATTAATACAGCACAAAACAACCAACACAGATATCAACCCAAACACCGAAAGGTTCAAAATCTTTATCGATTTAGGCATGCTTTTGCTAGAAATCAACAATTTGAACTCTATCAACGACTTCATATCTTCATTATTTATACTGGAATGCAAGGCTATGACAATAAAAAACATATTTAACATCATTTTTATTTTGTATTTTAAATAAATACAGCTTGATTTCGATTGATTTGGATCCTCACCATCTTCCTGTTTATCGTCCTGATTCTCAGATGGAGTTTTATCCTTCATGGATGTATCAATTTCATTTGGTTTGCTCAAAAGACTTTTCTCTCCATTGACTACTCCATCATTATTGCCTTTATCAGCATTCTCAGTTGTCCGTTTCACAGTTTCTTGACCATCAATCTGCTCTTCAATTTTCGTTACCATAATGGAATTGTAGTTGTCCAAAGTCTTCCCGGACTCATCAGTTTCAAAGAATTTCAAAATGTGGACTTTGGTGTTATAATATTTGTTTTCATCGGTTATGAAAGCCCGAACCTTTGTTTTACGATATCTTTTTTGCCAATCACTAGAATAAAAAATTATGACAGTTTTATTGATCTTTTATAGAAATTATGAAAGTTAAAATTTTATGAAATATAAAAAATTTCAAAATTAAAATAAAAAACATTTTCTTCATTTTACATAAATTCACTGCCATCTTCTCTTTCGGTTCCATCGCTTTGACGATCACTTTCTCCTTGAGCTATTAGGAAATTTTGCTGCAATAAACTTGTATCCAAGGTTAACAGAAGACCATTATCCAGTTTGAGTCTTTCCACATTTTCCAAATTCATTAATTCCGGAATTATGGTGTCCATAGTAAATTCATTAGTGTATTGAGAGTTCCCGTAAATTAAAGAAGAGGGAATGCCAAAATTTTTATAACAACTTGGTGTTATCCCGAAAATTATGCCAGTTTCTCCATTGAACAGCATATAATGTGCCTAGATAAATTTCTAATTTTATCCAAAAATTTATTTAAAAGACCTTTTCATCATCTTCATCATTACATTCGATTTCTTTAGATTTATTGATTAGCTGGTGTTGTGTCTTGAGGTTTTTATTTGCGACCTTTAAATCTTTAAGGAAACTAACGAACTGAATGCCTTCATCAAGATTTGGCAAGACTTTAATTAAAAGAGTACAAGGAACTAGATAACCTTGTTTATTCTGAGGATAAACGATCCTATCTAACCCAATGACCTTATCTTGTGAGGTCTCGAAATAATTATTGATGAATTTATCATGATAGTCACCGTATACTTTTGGCATGAGCTTGTTGACGTTTTGTCCGATGAGTTCGCTTTTATTAAAACCCAAAATATTTGTCATTTCACCATTGCAATTCGTAATGACACCACATGATTTAATGTTTCCTGAGGCTGTGATAATGCAGGTATTGCTATTTTCTGAATATTTCTGCTCTTCTCCATTGATATATCGTTGTCTTAGTAATGAACTCTTTGTGATAAAGGCCAGCCTGTTTAAAATATTACTCTATTTTTTGACATTTATTAGAAAACTTCTCTAAAATCTTCGGGGTTTCAATTTCATCATTGACTATATCCCTCAAAAATGATGAATAAGTCTCCAATAATCTGATATGTGTGGGATTAATTTCATAAAGTTTGGCATATAAGGTCGCAGTTATTTCCAATGAACCTGTAATGGCAGTACCTAGTCCATGTAATTTCTGAATGTCCGGATTTTCTTCCATGAGTTCTCTCCAAAACTCCAAATGGAAATTCACGGCGTTTTCTATAGCAGTGAGAAAAAGTACATATTTGTTTTGGAAGTTTATCACCGAAACAACATCAACTTGACTAGTTGTGGTTTCTTTATTTTTACGTTCTCCTTGGATCATTTCCTCTTCTATCATATTTCTTTTTTTTTAAAAATGAAAAAAAATGAAGGAAAAAACAAGGAAGAAAAAAACAACAAAATAATGAAGAAAAAAAATAAAAATGTCAGGAAAAAAACAAAAATAATAAAGAAAAACAAAAAAAATGAAAAAAAAACAAAAATATTGAAGAAAAAAACAAACTAATAACAACAAACAATGCGTACTTATATCGAAAAAGAGCAAATTCCTCATGGATATTCGCTTTAGTTTCTTCACTAATCATCAATTCATTCAGGGCTTTAAATTTGTTCTTGAGCTTCTCATGCTGGATGTAGGAGTATAAAATGTGCAATTTGGTACTCTTTTTGAATTTCTCTAAACTCTCCTGAATCAGACTTTTCACAAACAAATACCATTCGAGATCCCTTTCCTTTTCATTTGTTTCCTCTATATTTTGCAATATTTCATATTTTTTTTCTCTCTTAAAAGTACTTTTCATATTGAGGACCATATTTGTACATGCGCAGGTTTCAGGCTTATTGCAATATTTCAAATGAATCTTGAAAATCCCTTCCAACTCAATTATGGTCTCAGGTAAATCTATATATTTTTTTATTGTTTTATTTATTTATTTTGCAAAAATTACCTAGCGTTTTTAATAAGGACAAAAGATGGCTCAAATAATATTCGATCTAAAATAGCGATCGTATTGTCAATAGTTATTTGAATAAAATAGTATCACATATTGGAAAAAAAAAAAAAAATTTATAGAAAAATAGCTTTTTTATTATATCTGATAAAGTACCTCTTGATCCCGTTTGAAATTCTTATAATTGCTCTTCATTATATTCCACGCCCTCCAATCCAATAATTTAATAAAAGCGATAGAACATAATGGAAATCCAACGAACATGTAAAACAACCCAATGCCTCCATTTTCATTGGTCAGCAAAAACTCAAAAAAAATTGGATTAATTAAGGAAAATTTCAATTACTGCCTGGATCAAGGCGCAAAAAGTCACCCAAGTCACGCTGGTTTCACAAATCACCAAAACATAATACACCCTTTTGGTATATAAAGGTATCGTCGCATATCTCATTCCCAACAATATTACGTATAAAATGAAAATTATCACTATAAACTCCTTCGATAACTGCCCCTAAAAAAAAAATTCACCCATTTAATTGTCAAAACAACTTACATTGATGTCCAAGAAAAAATAAAACACCAGAATCATTTTCAAAAGATATTTATATAAAGGGATCTTGGAAAGGGGTCCAGCAAACGGCAAATCGGAAATTGGGTTATATTCGCAAAAAAAGGTCGTGAACATAGTCGTAAAAAAAACCCATATCAGTAAATTTAACGCTGAAAAAACCATGTGCAATATATGAAGGCCCGAATAGCAAGTTAAATCCTGAAACGCGGAGAGAGAAGATTTGCAATTGAATGCAAAAATAAAAACGTTGAAAAAAGGCAGGGATATCACATTAATCATCAATAATGTATAGAAACTCAGGATTTTTAGTATATATTGTATTGTCCCATCCATTTTTTTCTTGTATTTGATGAGGAGATAAATGCATAATAAGAAAAGCAGCAATACGGTGAACTGCACAGAGGTCAATATGTATAAAATTATCAAGTAAATGTTGGTGCTTGTGGAACTTAAGGTGGAGTTTAACTAAGAAAAAACATATTTTATAAAAAAACTTTATAAAGAAAAGACTTGAAAGTACTCCAATAAAACTCGGATAACATTCAAGGCTTCTGTTGAAAAAAAGAAATTCAAATTCGGATGCAAGGAGAAATAAACCATTTGGAGAGCCTCAATGATTAAAAGGATCTCATAAAGGAAAATGCTACAGATGGAATTTGCCAATAATTTGTGAAGAATGAAAAAGAGCCAAATTTTGCTTTTGAGCAGCTTCTCAACAAATGACTCTTCTCCTATGAGCTTCTTGTTTATTTGCAGACCAGTTATCATTTCTGCCTTTTAAATTCAAAAATTATAATTAAAGAGAGTTTTTTAATATAGTTTTTATAGAAAAAACTTTGGTAATATGAAGAAGAAAAAAAAAAATTTAGTAAAAGTGGTTTTAAAATAAATAAATTCTATGATTTTTTATTAGAAAAATTATTTTTTTATTAGTTTTTAGACAAACCAAAAATTTTT
>Ga0302186_10003808_pt1 | contig 10867 bp, 11 predicted proteins | sample II_Bog_E1_2_FD_198782 | JGI IMG/M metagenome (GOLD analysis project Ga0302186, IMG submission 198782) | Peat permafrost microbial communities from Stordalen Mire near Abisko, Sweden - II_Bog_E1_1 | ecosystem: Environmental > Terrestrial > Soil > Wetlands > Peat | place: Sweden: Abisko...
TTTAAGATCTCCGGCGTTTATGGAGATTTTTTTCGACTGTAAAAGGCTGAGGATGAAGAATGAAAAAAATGAGAGGATTTTGTATTTTTTTTAATTTTATGATTTTTTTTTAATTATTTTGACTTTTTTTAACATTTTTAATAAAAATCTTTTATTTCCCAATGACCCAAGAATCCAAAATCCTTCTAAAACCTTTTATCAACCAAGAAGAAATGCGAACCTTTTTCTCCTCATCTCAAAACGAGCGTTTTTTCTATTTAACATATCCTGAATATTGTCAGATTTTCGCTTTTCATCCGAATCCAGATTATCTCCCCCAAATAAACAAAAGGATCCTTTATGGACATTTCGATTTCTTCAATCAAAGCTATGATTCCTTATATCTCTATAAATGGATTCCTTTGCTTTTGAAATTCCTCTATAATACAGGTTATTTTATATAGAAAAGGCAAAGGATTTTTCTTTATAAATATTAAAAAGACAGTCAGATTAAGACCTTCTTCTTTGATTTTCAGCGGAATTTATCTTTGGAGTTTTGACTTTTTCCTTGAACAATTCGCGATATTCAAAAACCTCAGAATTCGAAACATGAAAATAAATGAACTCTTCAATTTCGAGCTTCATAAGCCAAAATGTTCATTTTTCAATAAAAAGACCTTTATTCTGATATTTTATTAGATGTGGAAATTCGAGAGAAACAATTAAAGCAATATCTCGAAATAGTGAATTCCAATTATGAGGATTTTTTAAATAAAGAGGCTTTATTCGAGAAATCTGAAGTTATTTTAGCAGGAACTCCAAGCCAAAAACTCAAGAATTTCATGAATCGAGAAATTTCCAATAGAGTTTCTAATAATTTCCTGATAAAAATGAAGGAAAAATTCGACTTTTCAATTCTAAAAGACTTTCTAAAAACCGCTCCATTCGATTTTTATCGGGATTTCTTAGAATATAAGACTGAATTTTCAAGACTTCCAGGTCGAAAGTAAGATATTCGTTTTCTAAGCACTTAATTTTTGAAATGTTTACTTATTATAGAGATTATGAAGTCTTGTTGAATAACCAAATAATAAAAGCCTCAAAAGTCCGAGGCTTTTTCGATGATTTTAAAGAGAAAATCGATGATTTGATATTCGGTTTCGGTTATTTGCAGAAGCGTGAAAATGCAGGGACTTTATGGAAATTTGATTGGAAATTAGTGAGGAAAGAGGAACAAGAAAAGCCCAGAGTTTTACGTATTTTTTAATGATTTTAATTAGAAAAAGACCCTTTTTGATTTAGAATTGAAGAATAATTGGGCTGATTTGATGGTTTTCACGCTTTTTCTGATAATTCCTTCGAAAATACTAAAATTTGCTAGGAAAAAATAAGCTTTTTATTAGAAAAAACAAGCTTTTTATTAGAAAAAATAAGCTTTTTTTTAGGAAAAATGATTTTTTCAAATTAGAAAATTAAGAAAAAAACAACTTTTTATTAGAAAAAAGAGAAAATATCCGAAAATTTAGACATTATATAGAGAAAAAGTTCTAATTTCCCATCAAATCGCATAAAACTGCTGATAAATACTCATTCTCAATATCCTGTCCTTTGATTTCCATAATAAAAAGGCGATTTTCGATATTTATCAATAATTTGGCTTGTTTCGGCATAACTACCATTAGATTTTCTATGAAATTATCATTTTCTTTTTGATTTTCTCTCATTTTTATCTCGAAACTGAGACTTTTGCCTTCAAAAGATTCAATTCCGGGTTTTTTGCCTTTAATAGTCTTCAAATAATCGAGAAATTCGGTCTTTTCCTTAAAGAATTCATCTTTTAAAGTGGAAATCTCGATTTTCTCTTTAGTAAAGCCTTTGTTTTTAAATTCTTCCTTCAAATCCTCAGATTCTTTATTTAAAATTTCGAGGCTTTTCTTCATTTTGTTCATTTCCTCAGAGAAAGCACTCTCGAAATTCGTTTTTCCCTCATAATATGCGTTTTTCTTCACTGTTTCTTGATTAATTCCATTGCTTTTCTTCACAGTTTCAAACTTTTCTTCATAAAATTCAGGTTTTTCCTTATAAATTCCAGGCTTTTGCTTAGAAATTTCATTAGAAATATTAGGAATTTCCGGCTTTTCATTAAAGATTTCAGGCTTTTTATCAGAAAAGCCTTGATTTATATCAGATTTTATCACAGGATTGAGTTTTTTTTGGTTATCTTTGAAATCCTCGTTTTGAAGGAAGGCAGGATCGATTTTGAGGTCTTGATTTTCTAATTAAAAAGCAGGTTTTTTTCAAGTTCTTTTCTTAAAAAGTACCAGTTTCTACATTAATCGATAAAGAACTTTCATTGGATTGAAAGCATAATTCTTTTTCTTTTTTCTAAAGCAAAAAAAACCCATTTTTTTCTAATAAAAACAAGGTTTTTAACTGTGTTTTGAGTCGCGTTGCAACAGCCCATAAAAACTTTGTTTTTCCTTACTAAGAAACTTAAATTTTATTAATAAAACACTATAAAATCTCTAATTTCATGGGTCAAAAAGCTTCGAATCCTCTTATAACTGATCCTTTAAATGAGGATTTCTCAGGACTTATCCTAGTGGATCGTGGGGTTCAGACTTCTCAAAAAGCCTCTTTTTCTTCAGAAGATCAGCCTTCTTTCTTTAGTAGAACAATGACTCGTTTTCTTAAGCAAAAGCCTTTAAAAAGCATAAAAATGAAGGATTTTGGGACTCAAATCGATCCTTTAGATTTGAAATTAAGATCAAAGCATTTGACTTCGAAAAGAAGCTTGATTTGTGGTTGCGGGAGGAAAAATCATAATAAATGGTTGATTTTACAAAATGAGGAATATTTCATGGAATATGAGCCTTTAGAGGACTTATTAAAGAAATCAAGGAAAAGTCCTGAATTAATGAATCTTATTGAAAAGGAAAGTTCTAAGGAATTTAAGCTGAAGACCTTTATTGAGAAAGAAAGAGAAATTCCAGGGTTTATTAAGGAAAATGGTCTTAGTTTTTGTGAATTACAAGGCTTTTTGAATGAAAAGCCTCAGGAAATCAATATAAAGGAAATCGAGATAATCGAAACCTTATTCGAAGGTGATTTCCAACATATTTATAAGGCTTTTTATCAGAGGAAATTCGTTTTAATGAAAATCGTGGAATTCGATCGTTTAGAGCCTCGAAAGATCGATTTTGAAGAGGCTTTATTAAGGGATTTATTAAAAGAAGGTTATTTATATGAGAGTTTAAAGACAATAGAAGATGAAGGCCTTTGTCAATTAATAGCGATGTTTTCAATAAGAAGGAAAAGTCCGATTCCTGAAAATCCAAGAATCCTCACTTTTATTCAAATCGCAGAATATGGCCGATGTTCATTAAAAGAGATTCTAATCCAAAGAGAACTTAAAGAGTCTTTATCTAATATATTTTCTAATAATTTCTCTAATAAAAGGTCTTTGATTTTCTATTAGGGAGTTCTATAAAGAAAGGGAATTGATAAAAATATTGATAAATCTCTGCCAATCGCTTTATTTGGCCCATCAGAATAAATTAGCCCATGAGAATCTGACTCCTCAAAGTCTCGTTTTGGCTGATAATTTACAAGGCTTTCGAGTCGCTAATTGGGGTAATAGTCGTCAAATCCGTCATGATAATTTCATTATCAAGAAAACCAATAATATCATTCTCAGAGATTATTTAGCTCCTGAACTTTATGATAATTTCACTGATATCCACCTTCAGACAACTTATGATCCTTTTTTGGCAGATGTTTATTCCTTAGGATTGATAATATTAGAAATGATGGGTTTTAATTTTAAATCCTCAGAAGATCTGAAAACTCTGAGAAAATCGCAGAATCTTGAAAAAACCGTGTTTTTCGAGGGATTAGAGAAGAAATATCCGATTTTATCGAAAATCCTAGTCAAAATGTTGACAAAAGAACCCGAAGTTCGTATTTCCTTAAAGGAATTAGGCAAATTGTTAAGGACTTGTATTCCGAAAGAGCCTGAAAATGTGCAGAAGTTCCTTTTAGCAACGAAGATATTGGATCAATCGAATGAAGCGAATTTCTTGCGTCAACATCAACGTTTTCTGAATGAGTTTTCTGAGGATTTAATGGCTAAACTCGGTTATAAAGCCTATGGATATTTTCTCTTGGGGGATTGTGAACGGAGTTTAGAGGTATTTAGAGCTTTATTGACGATAATGATCCAAAATAACGAAAAGGCTTATTTCAAGAATGAGAAAATCCTGGATTTATTAGAGAAAATCGGCTCAATATATTATTATCTTCGAGATTATGATTCGGCTTTGAGATATTATGAGGAGGCTTTTGAAGGGAAGGCGAATAAAGCCTTAAAAAGAGAGGAAATTGCAAGTTCCAGTTTCGCTTTGGCTTTGACTTATTATCAATTAGAACAATATCATTATTCCCTTATATATATAGAAAAGACATTGGATCTTTATTGTCAAGCGGAAAATGATGTGAGATTGGAGATTTCAAGGGTTCTTTCATGGAAAGGCCTGCTTTTATCGCGATTGAATAAACATCAAGAAGCTTTGAAAATCTTCCTTTTCGTGTTGAAATTAAGAGAAGAAGTCTTTCATTTTGAAAAGGCGCATTATCTAATAGCCGATACTTATAGTGATATAGCTTTAGAAGAGGTCCTTTTAGGCAATAAGAAAGAAGCTATTGATTATTATGAAAGGGCTTTGTTTATGCGGAAAATCGTATATAGGACTTTTCATCAAGAAATCGCGAGTTCTTTGAATAATTTAGGTTCTTTATTCGATGATATTGGAGAATGGAATAAAGCCTTGAATTATTATCAAGAAGCTTTACGAATCCTGAGGAAAATCAATAGAAAAGACCCAGAAATCGCTAAAATCCTTAATAATATCGGTGGGATTTATCAAAGGAAAAGAGACCCTATAAGTTCTAATGAATATTTCGAGAAAAGTCTTGAGGTTTTCCAACAGAATTTCGATAAAACTCATCCTTATATAGCGAAATCGATGTTAGGATTAGGTAATAATTATTTCTCTAAAGGTCTCATTGAACAAAGTTATGAATGTTATTCTAAAGGTTTATTGGTTCTTAATAGATTAGATTGTGAGGAATTCTTGGATTTAGCTAGACTTAAGTCTGGATTGGGGAATTGTTATAGGAAATTCAAGGATTTTATACTTGCTCTTGAAGCCTATGAATTAGCCTTAGGACTTTATGAGGAATATAACAGCTTTAAAGAAGGAGAAATCTCGGATCTTTATAATAATATAGGGAATTGTTATTTAGAAATCGATGATTTGGAACATTCTATGGAATTCTTTGAGAAATGTCTTGAGATTAGAAAAGCGATTTTAGATGCGAATCATCTCGAAATAGCTTGGGTATATGGGAATATTGCTGAGGTTTATAGAAGGAAAGGAGAAGAAGAAAATAGGAGGAAATATTGGGAAATGGGAATGGAAATTAAAAGGAAGATTTATGGAGAAAATAGCCAATTAGTAAAAATGGAAAGGGTCAAATTCGAAAAAGAAGGATTGGAAAGCGAGGAATTTCAAGGCGATGAGATAGAGCTTTTGTAGAGAAAAATAAAAATCTTTTGAATGGGAAAAAAAGTTTTGGGAACCTTGAAAAAAGGGTTTTTCAACTTGTTAGTTAGTTTGTTTTAGAGGTTTCTTTGAATAAATAAATTTTTTTTTGTTCAAATTATTATTATGTTTGTGAATAAGAACCCTGAAAAGTGATAAATGATCTTTAAATTTTTGATTTTTCTCTTGATTTAAAAAAGAATAAGAGGAATCACCTTATGTTTGTTCATATAATTTTTTTTTTTTTTTTTTCATGCTTTGTATTTTTTTTAATTATTTTGTAAAAAAACAAAAGCCCTAAAATTTATTTCACCATATTAAACTTTTAATAGTTTATTATGAATTTCCAAAAATTTTTTTCATTTAAAATCACTCAAAATTTATTTATTAATAATTATCGTTTGCATGGAAAAGGTTGCCACGATTTCCAATTCCTTGGTGTTTGTGGCCGATTATTCAAAATTTCCTCAATTCTCTTTAATTTTTTTTCATCTAGAACTTTGGCAATTTCCATTGATTTGAAGTTTTCTTCAAGTTGATTCATCTTGAAACCAAAATGAAAAATTGCTTAACTTTTTATTAGAATACATTATTGACTCCAATTAAGCAACTAGAAACATCATTATTCTTAAGACTCCATGCAATTCCCAATTGGCTCATTGTGCATCCCAATTCTTTGCAAAATTCTTTCAATCCTTTCAAAATTCCTACTGTGGCTTTCTTCTTCTCCTCAGTCCCCATATGTGGAGTATAATACATATCCTTCAAAACTGGATGTTTACCAACCCGACTATCATTTGGAATTTCATCAATGTATTTTCCTGACAACATTCCTCCTGCCAAAGGAGACCAAATAGTGGACCCCATTTTAAAATTATCAAATAATTCCCCATATTCCACTTCAAATCTCGCTCGAACCAACATATTATATTGCACTTGCTCAACAACAGGTCGTATTAGTCCCAATTTATCGCAAATTCCAATAGCATTCATGATCATAGGGGCAGGCCATTCCGAAGTCCCCCAATATTCAGCCCAACCCTGTTCTATCGCCCAATTCATGGCACAACATGTTTCCTCCAAAGGGGTTTCAGGATCAAATCGATGACAAAACAATAGATCAACATTATCTAATTGTAACTTCTTTAAGGAATTAAGAAGACCCTCTATGATGTGTTTCCGGGATAAGCCAAAAGCATTAGGCTTAAGGGAGGAAATCAGAACTGCTATAAAAAAGCTTTGTTGAAATCACGAGACTTTCGACTTTCACGTGGAACGTCAAGTCTTTTTATACAGTTACCGAAAATAGGCTGAGAATTGCAATAACCGTAAAACTCTGCAGTGTCAAAATAATTGACTCCAGATTCATAACTACTTTTTAAAAGGGAAAAGTATTGGTCTTCCAAGGCAGGGTCACGAAAACCAAAACCCAAAGATGATACCTTAAGACCTGTGGGACCTAAATTTTTATATTCCATGAAATGTTTGACAAATAAGATATTTTTAATGGAAATTTAACTCTCAGGAAATATTTGGAGTGTTTTTTTTTAAAGAAATAATTAAAAATTGTAATTTTTGTAAAAAAAAAACATTATAATATATTTTCTATCTAGTAGAACACAAAAAAAGTTTCAAAAGGAATCTTTTTTTCTAAGAAAATAAATTGGTCATGTTTTTTTTGTCAAAGGGTGCTGTGGTATGGTTAAAATTTAAAAAAAGTCAGACAGAAAAAATTTTTTAAAAATTTTTATTTTATATGATAAATTTATAAAAACGAAATTAATATAATTTTTGAATTTATTGTTAATTGTTTTTCAAAGTTACAAAAAAACTGAATTTATTGATTGATATTATTTATCATGAGAATTTACAAAAATTAATAAAGATAACATTTCCAAGTTCTTTTTCAGAAAATATACAAAACTTTTCTTTTTCAATTCACAAGACTTTTGAACGATTTATCCTTAAATTTTTTTGATGTTATTCCTTTTTTGTCTGATTCGCTGGAACAAGACTTCTGAATTTTCAACGAAAGATCACTCGAACTGGCAGTTTTCACCTTCAATTTCAAAATATCATGCGGCAAAAGTGAATTTATTGTGAATCCTTCGTTATTTTCTTTGCTGGTAATGCTTTTCATACTACCTCCCATATTCAGCATTTCTTCTTCCAAGGAATTTTTTCTATAGAATTTCAGCTCATAAGTTTCTTTATCTTCTTCTTCCTTATTTTCAAGATTTATTCGATGTCTTTCGGTTTTTTCGAAATTTGAATTTTGCACGAAACTCGTAGTTTTTTTCTCGGTTTTAAAAATTTCGCTTTTTTGTTCGGAGAATGTCTTTTTCAAATGCGAATGAAATCGGTTTTTCACGCTATTTTCCGGTCTTCCGGGTAGAAATTTCGAGATTTTCACCCATTTCGCCCCATAAAGATTATAATATTTTATGAGTAAATTATCTTCTTCTTCGCTCCATTTAAATTTGTTGATGTTTCGATCCAAAATATTCATGTATCGTTCTCGAATTTGTTTCGCGGTTCTTTTTTTCATCTCGCAGCTGATCTTTTGCCAATTTTTGCCATTTTTCTTCACTAGATCCATAACCATTAGATCTTCTTCTTCAGTCCAAGGGGTTCTAATCTTCCCAGGCTTGAATTTCCTACGGTAACGTTGCGAACATTGAGAGGAAGTCCGATTGGGGATGAGATTGGCGATTTTATTCCATTTGTTTCCATAACGTTTTTGATATTTCTCTAAAAGGAAATCTTCATGAGAGCTCCATTTTTTCATTTGATGGGGATTTGAAGGGGGTTTGGGAAGGGAGGGAGAGGGAAAATGATGTGCTTTTGAAGGTTTTGGTGATATAGGATTTGAAAATATGGTGTTCATTGGGTATTAGTCAGAACAGGAAAGAGTTTTAACAGAAACATTGATAAAAAGTTGTTTTTTAATTTATGTTGAGGGAAATAAATCGAAAAGCAAAAATAGGCAATTTTAGAGTTAGATCATAAAATTTGCGTTATTTTATTTTAGCGACACATTTTTGGTAAAAAACTTTAATACGAAAATATTAAGTTCCAATAAAAACTTGAATATACAAATAACAAAAATTCACTCAAATTTTCACATTAAACCTTATATAACTATGTGTTGTCTTATATAATTCATAAGCTTTAATCTCATCTTCCTCCTCTTCATTATCTTGATATCGTTCTCCTTCTTCCGGATAACCTCCTACCTTCTCAATTTTATTATTCAACTCATACAATTTCCCCTTTTTTTTTAAATCCACAACTTTTTTCTCATATTCATATTCTCTCTCATCTTCTTCCTCTGCGTTTTGTTGCAAATCTTTCACATCCAACTCCCCCATCATCCTCGTCATATCATCCACCTCTCTCCCTACTTCTTTCCTTTGGACAGTGCTTTCAAAAATGGTGGTATGTTCATTAAATCTGGCCCCACAGGCACACATCCATGCGGAATTGAAACCTTTATTACAACCCCCGCAATTGCCTTTAGTGCAACGATGACTGATTGGATCATGAAATTTATATGAATGCTTGCAAAGACATTTGAAATCATATGAGGCGTAGGTTGGAACATAGAAAAATTGAGGACAAGTACATTTTTTTTGCTTGCAATGGGTGCGGATTGGATCGATTTCATGATTATGTTCTTTATATCGATGGTCACATAGACATTTTGTCTCAGGGCCAATCATCTTACAATCAATGCCTTTGGCATTACGCCAGGAAGCGTAGAGCAGTTGTTTGTGAGGGCCACGAGAAATCTTTTCATCAAGATCAATATTAGGACGAGAATGCATCGGAATAAATTTCCGAACAAAAATTAATGAAATTTTAAATATTTGAAAATTAATGAAAAATTCATAAAAGTTAAAAATTTTCAAAGGAACATCAAATTTTTAAAAAAATTAAATTCCCAAGGCGAAATCAAAATTAATGAAAAATTCATAAAAGTTAAAATTTTTCAAAGGAATATCAAATTTTTAAAAAAATGAAAAATATTAATTCCCAAGGCGAAATCAATTAAATCTACTCTGGAGTTTTTCCTATCTCTGCATCATTTTTGTGTACAATTTCTATCAAATTTTGTTCCCCTTCTTCCTTTATTTCCAAACTCTCAATCTCTTTGCTTCCTGAGCTTTTTAGCTTCTGCCATTGACAGCAAAAAAACGAAATGAACTTTTGCTTCACTGATTTATTAATCAATCCATAAATCACAGGGATAAAAACACCTTGTAAAGGAGTGAGAAAATGCACTACCACCTTCAGAGCAAAATTATTAATATTGAACAATTTTTGGGTTATTGCTGGTATCCAACAAATGATCATCAGCAAAGGGAAAAGTAGAAATTTGAAAGCCAACTTTCTCTTAATTTGAATTTCTGCTCTCGTTTTCAGGTTTCTTATAAAGGAAATTATAAAAAATATGTATAAACCGATAATTATCAGAAAGGGCAGATCGAAACTTATCATTCGCATTAATGGTGAATTTATCCAGCAATTTATTTCATTCACTTTTCCATAAGAATTGTTAATAAATGGCAAACAAGAAAAAAACAAAGCAAGGACAAATATCAATAGAAAAATATGGTTTTTATAAGTTTCAACTCTATTTGCAAAACTTATCCTTATTTCAATATATAGAAGGAACCCTATAAAAAGGATAAGGAAAAATATCGCCAGATTCAAGAAATTCCATAAAAAACCAGAGGCCACACATAATTCATGGGAAAAGTCCTCCAAATTGTCATTTGTCATGATAGTGTAGATGCTCACGAACATTCTATTGAATGAAATTATTAATTCGAGAATTGAAATTATGATCACGATCTGTGAAGATAAATTTTTGCGTATTTTGGAAAAGACAATGTAAAACCCGATAATTAAAGAAGACATCATAACTGCTAGAAAGCAACTGATCACCAAAAAAATCGCAAGTGTTTGCGCTTCGTGAGGATCTATATCATAATTGATATCATTTAGTAAAAGTCGGATCCTCATAAATTAATTTAAAAAAAAAAATTAAAAAAAAAAACAAAAAATCTAAATATATATGCTTTATCAAAAAAAGAAATGATCAAAGTTAGATTGTATAAATAAATTCTGCAAGAATTATTATGAAATTTTTTCAGATTTAAAAAAATTTGGTTTTAGATTATTTTATTTTATTCATTTTTCAAAAAATACATAAATTTAAAGTTTTTTTAAGAACACAAACAATTCTAGTTTTCGAAAAATATATAATATTTAATTATAAC
>Ga0302186_10003813_pt1 | contig 10860 bp, 4 predicted proteins | sample II_Bog_E1_2_FD_198782 | JGI IMG/M metagenome (GOLD analysis project Ga0302186, IMG submission 198782) | Peat permafrost microbial communities from Stordalen Mire near Abisko, Sweden - II_Bog_E1_1 | ecosystem: Environmental > Terrestrial > Soil > Wetlands > Peat | place: Sweden: Abisko, Stordalen...
ACCCCTAATTATTAATTAAACAGAGTGATTCATATTCTCATTATATCATATAATATTAATTATTTGTTCTTAAATGGATTTAAAAAGCGAAAAACAACATTTCAAGTCCAAGGTCAACAATCTTATCCAATAATACGATCGCCAAAAAGCAGAAGAGGAGGAGAAAAAACAACAAATCAAAAAACAGATCATGATTGATATCATGAAAAATAGGCAAAAGACTCAAAACTAACATAACAAAGAAAAATCAGGCATTTCCAGCAAGGAGTACACATCTAAAACAGAAATTTCAGATAGACAGTCTTCTTAGACTCCCTCAATGTATTCTTAAGCGATATTCAAAGACGATAAATCGAAGTAAAACGAAGTTAAAAAACCCTTGCAGAATAATTCACAGTTTGAATTAGCTAAAAAGGATGAAAAATGCTAAAAATAAAAAGGTCAGTAGTAAAAATTAGAGGAAATAACTTTCAACATGAAAGCAAGAAATAAAAATTTAGAGGACTACATAAACTATCAATAATTAAAATATCAGCATGAAAATGAATAAAATAAGGAAGAGGAGAACATTGAATTGATAGTTAACAAGTCCGAAAAATATATTTCAAAATGGAGCAGAAATGGAGTACAAAAATAACAGGGCAATTAACCCACAGCAGAATAAAACTTTTCTGATTAATAGGAACAAGCTAGACCACCACCCTCGTCAGGCAAATTTTCTAAATATTTTAAAGAACCTGATCTTGTGAATTAGTAGAAAGGATCATTTTATATTAATAATAAAAAAGAATAACCTAAGTAAGAGGAACATCTAGCAGAAGAAGAGGAAATTGATGATTTGAATCAAGCCCATAAAGATGAATAAAGAGGAGTATTCGTCACTATGGAATAGTCTGAATCCATGACTGCTTCTGACTTACCCAAAAATTATGCTTTTTAAATAAAAAACGATAAATCAATTGATCCCTAAAATATCGAGGAAATCAAAAAGCAAAAGATTAAGGAAATGGAAAAGAAAAGGCAGGAAAGAATTTAAGAATTTAGAAGGAATTAATCACAGAAAAAAATAGAAATGCCAAAAGGCAGAAACAGCTATAGTAAAAAACCATAAAAGACTTAAAAGGATGAAGGAAATGATGCAGAACTTCCTCCAAGAAGTGGTACCATCGAGAAGAAGAATCAAAAATCTATTAAAAGTTAAAAATAAATTCCCAATCGTAACATTCCAATTCCACCCTCAGTAGAGCCACAATAAAGTCAATATAATGCTCGCCCACCTAATAAACCCTTTGCAAACTATTCTCATAATTATTAGCCTAATAACAAATTACCAATACCCAAACACGCAAATGATTTTTATTAGGACCGATAAGGTAAGCCTATAAGTCCCTTTAAAACTCCTAAAACTATTCAATCCTAAAACAAAGGAAAAAGTACAAATAAAAACACCAATATTTTCCTGGGAGAGAATCCAAAATAAAAATCTTCATCAAAAATATTAGCTGAACCGAAGATCGAGCCAAAAGAGCGCAAAAATTCCTTTACCAAACAATCAAATAAAAAATTAATGATAAACGCAATTACTTACGTCTGCTTTCCAGGAGAATTGAATCGTAGAGATAGAGAAAAGCTCATCGATGTCCTATAAGACAGTGAGTACGAATTCTTTATTTTTTTATTTAAAGAATACTCGAGGAAGATAATAAAGGGGATATATATCTTGGATTCTTCCCAGAGTCGACTATAAAAGATATACGGCGAAAAAGCACCAACATAAATTACCGCTGATAGAGTGCAGGAATTTTATAGGTTTGACAGTGGCTCAAGAGAGTTTAAGAAAGTGGATGGGTGTCGATCCTTTTCACTTTCGATTCATGCCATTGACATGCGATGATTGTATATTTTTAATTGTATACTTGTGAGTAGACTATTAATTCAATACATTTAAAATTGCAATAGAAGGAATATTGATTAGATTATTAATCAATTGTGATGCAGGGTAGGTAGACTGATTGGTTTATTGCTTCGGAAATAATACATATGGACTTCAGTTCATTTCGAGCATTAGAACAATTTATATAATCGGTTGATGATTCCCTTAGATCAAAACTACAATTAGTTTTGTTACTCTACATGTTTGAGTTGTAATGAAAGGATTACTTCTTTCATTAAATTGATTCTTTTAACTATAAAAAAATAGAAATAAATGGTAACTCTCTTCTTCATTCATATCTTCTGCCAATAAAAATAAAGTAAGTGTCAAATGAATCCAACAAAATAAGATTATGTTCAAGCAAGAACTAAGGAATACAGTCCATAATAACAGAAATCTTTGCATCCTCGCTTTTTTGATATAAACTAATAATTAGATGTGATATGTATTTGTTTCGAATCAGAAGAAGGTGATCCAAGAGGCAGCCCCAAAAGCCAAACCAGTAGTCAACCAAAATTGCCTGCGAGAGTTAAGTTGTTGATGGTTTGATTAAGTCTTGAGGTCTGCAATCACAGTTTCTTTTGAGGCAGCAATTGGAATTACTGGATCTTATTAGGACCTTCATTAAAAATTAATTACGAAGTCAAGGTCTTTTCCAAATAGATAGACTCTCCTTCAGCCTCATTGAAGATACGAAAAACTCTGGTCAAATTATAAAGATCGATCCACTTGAATAACTGCAATTTTGGGTAATTGGTTCGTCCGTTCCATTTGTCTTGGGATTCAGCTTTGCGAACGTAAGCCGAAACATTGGTAATGGGGACAGTATGTTCAGGAGTGAGGGGATCGCGAACTAATCCATCTTCTTTTTGTTTTTTAAGTGCTTCCTCTCGATTTTCATAAGCTACTTCTTCTCCTGCAGCGTCTCCTGGAATGGTGCTAAAGACAAAGTGCTTATGACTTTTGGGGATCCATCCCAAATTAAGAATAAATTTCCTATTATGATTCATGCCCTCAATCTCTTCAGCATTCTTCTCGTAGTTAATTGAGTTGACAACAAAAGGAGCCAGAACAAGATAGCCTTCCTGCGTTCCTCGATTACGCTTAACAAAGAATCTACCGCCCTTCAGCACTCCGTCAATGTTGATCTTTTTGCAGTCCCAATCTTAAACACGATGAAAGTCGAAGTTTTATTTGACTTTATTAAACTGAAATTACATTTTTCGGCAGTCTCGTCTTTTTAAACACGATTAATGAGTAGTTGCTGACGCTAATTGAATTCACTAACTTGACGGTTGGTGAAATACCAGGCAAATCCCGTGACTACACTGGCAAGGACCAAGGCATTAGGTCCACGTTTTGCAATTAAAGTTCTGGGAACGGCAAATGTGGGGTTAGTTCCGGTCATATCAATAATTGTGAGATAAAGAATGATTATCAAAAATAATAATCAACATAAATCCAATGTGAATATCTCTATTTTGGTTTAATCCTGCTCCAAGCAGCCTAATTTCAAAAGTAATTTTTTTCCTGAATAAGGAGATGATGTAAATCTTAACATTCAATTAAATTTTAAAGCCACTATTGATCTTTTTCTTTTTTTGATGATTAAAATATAGATTAAAGTCACATCATTTTGATCACGTCATAGCGATGAAGATGCACATAAAGGTATAGAAGAGAAGCACTGGGTACAAAGTCAAAAGCTGTTTTTCTCCTGAAATCATAGAATTGAATAAATCTTTATTCCTTTGAAGAACGAAATACATAGCGGTTCCGCCTAAAAGCAAGTTCAACAAAAACGAGTGTATTAGAAAATTCATCACGAATACTGCGATGGAAAGTATCATTATCGGAGTTGAACAATAAATGATTAAGCACAATGTTTGTATAATTGCCCTAAATTAGAGGTATTTTACACTTGTACTCCTAAAAGACTAGCATTAATTGTGATAATTAGAGGTCCCAACCACATACAAATGAATATACTGGTGAAAGCTTCATCGATTTACCCTTCGGTCCCAAAGGCTGCCATAGATGCTGTGACGAGCGTAATGATGAGTGGTCCCCACAGATCCCACTGCTACTTGATTTTATCGTAATTTCCACTACCTGACATGGTAGTAACGATTTTTTGATAAATTTCCATAAAATCCCTTTTCTAAATTATCAGATCTCTACTATTGTATCGACTACTGGCTCCTCGAGGGTATCGCTCTGATAGGTTTTGGTGTTAGTATAGCTCTCATATTTCTGAGCAATTTCGTCTGACATTAGCATTTGGTCTCCCCAAATTTGAAATTATAATTAAACTATAGTAGAGTTTTTAAAAGTAGATTTAATTTTTCTAGAAAGAACTAATTTAATGATAACAATTGATAAAAAATTTTATTATTATTTATGCCAATTTTGATAATTATATTTGGTCAGTTCTTTTAATGGAAACCAGATTAAAAAAGGCGCTTTAGACTTGTTGCATTTGTTATGAAAAAGTGGTGAGACAAGGCAAAATTGACAATTGTGCCCATGCTTTTTGTCTTTAATGCATAAAAAACTGGTCTTAAGTATAAACTAGGTTATTTCAGATTGAAAACACCTGTCCAATGTGTAAAAAAAGATTCACTAAAATACAATAAAAAATGACAAGACTGAGCTATAAAAACTCAGCATCGAAGTAGAAAAATTGATTTTATTCAGGCTTGAAACTTTGGACATTAAATAAAAAAATCAATTTCCCAAAGATGAGGAAATTACCTTTACAATATAGTAACTCATAGAAGGACTCTTTCATGTCATGGAATCGGATCAAGAGCTTTGGAATAACTTTTTGATATCGGAAGGCATAGTTATCAACTCAGAATGGCTTAGAGACCATCCTTACGAGGAGTGATTTTCATCTGCATTCAATCGTTTATCTTATCATTATTTCTCTATCATGGTGAAAAAAGATAGATATTTATGAGGGTTTTCAAAAGAAATCTTTGATAAAATATAATGGATGAGTTTTTTTAATTATTTAAATGGTAAGAGCATCATTTCTTTGCCTTGGGAGCCTTCTCCTTCTTTGTGCCAGCAGCAACTTCTTTGACTTCAGCCACAACAGCCTTTTCTGGCTGGGCGACGGGGGTGTAGATAGTTTGTTTGCTGTGAGTTTCAACAGATCTGATACTGCCATTCTCAGCGGCTCTTCTCAAGAGCATTCTAGCGATGGAGCCAACAACTTTGAATTTTTCGATGACAAGTGAGGTGGAAATGTGTTTTCCGGCTTTGGGGATACCGGTAAGGATCTTATCATATGTAGCGCGATCCAAAAAGACAGCATTATCAGCTTTTTCTTTAACTTTTCCCTTGGTCCATTTCTATTTCGATGAATATTTACCTTGGCAATTCCTTTGCTTTGTGAGGCAGCCTTGGAAATGGCATCCTTGGTTTTTTTAACTACTGCAGGCATTTATGGAGATAAATATAATAATATTTTATTAAAATTAATTTATCAAGAATTACTTCTCATGGCCTCCAAAAACATTTTTTAATTCGCATGAGTTTTTCATTAAATTAATATATGCTCGCATTATTGTATTGGACAAATTCTCGAAGGTTTTTAAATTAGCTAATAACTGATCTCAGTAAATGATAGTAACCATTTAAATAAATAACAGCTCATTTCTTTGGAAATGGTAAAGGAGCATAAAAATAGAAAGATGAATATCACATGTCCTTACGCACCTTGCGATAGAGCTCCTCCATTTTAATCCTAAATTCAGATTTAAGGTTGGCAATATGCTTTTGATATTTGAAAACCTTTTCACGAAGTTGATCTCGTTCTTCTTGGATAATATTATACTACTTTGTTAGTTTCTAGTAGTCGCCCTACCCATCTCCTCCAGTCACATACTCTTTTATCTCGTTTGCAAAGTGCTAATTGAGGTCTTTAGCCACTTATAACTCCTCTTTCACGATTTATAGTTGATTTTTTAGAGATTAGTTTAAAGCTTTATATTTATGGCATCGAGTCTTGTACCCACAAGAACAATCAGTATTCGGATCATATTTACTAAAAGATTCAGATCGCTATTTGCTAAGATTTCCTAGAAGAGATCCTATGCTCATATCCTAGAAATTGTTGCTTTCCAGACTGTCAAAACTAAATCGACTTTGCCTCTTAGCCTTACCTACTTTTTGCGATTTACTGTGATTTATTTCTCCATGAGAGATACTTTGATAGGCGGAGAGGTTCTATTTTTATATTTTAATTTGATTTAATTCACCTTAAAGACGATGAATATTCTAGTTTTTATTCTCTAGTTGTACGCTCATATCCTGCAACTGACTTTTTAGATTTCCCACTTCGCTATGAATGTTATTACGACTATTTTTCGCTAATAGAAAACGCGTCAACTTTGTGAAAAATTGCTGTTTAAAATGCTTTTAAAATCGGTTGTGAATAACTGATATAACTCTGACTTTATTATATGATTTCACAAAACGAGAATATGCTATTATTGAGTTGAATACTTCTTTTTTTTTATTTTTAAAAAGCATAACAAACTTTCTCATAAAAGTAGCTCCACGCTGCGAGTAGAAATTGTCCATACAATTGCGACTGCTTCTAGTATAGCGAAGGATAAGATGATTAAAACAAGTCTTAACCTTATATTTTTCAATTCTTTGCAGTAAGTTAACAACGCTTTTCAAAACATTTCCTACCTTCTTGTTTTATTTTGATGCAATTTTTAACTGCTGAAAAGATAAATAAACGCTTAAGTTCATATTCTTTTATGAAAACAATGCCATTTTATTTAGATTTTATCGTCGCTTTTTCATCTTTAGCGATATTAATCCCAATGTTTAACGCATCTGCCGGTATGTTGCTCGACAAATGAGAATGGCAAACAGTTTATATTTGCCTTTTTGCTGGCAAGTATTGTTTCTGTCAGTAATAGGTCGAAGATAGGTGAAAGAATTTTGGCTAGACGAACGATTTGTTGGCAATTTAGAATAACTATTATTCATGTTTAATTTATAGGTTTAAATTAAAGAATAACCATTTTATTAGTTATGAAATGTTATATCAAAGGAGAACTTATAAATTAATAAACTCACTATTTAATATCCTCGATTAATTGTAATGGCAAAATAATTATACAGAAATTAATTTACTTCTCAATCTCATTAGAAGGCATACCAATGAGGGATCAGATTGCTTTTTATGTTGCTGTATCCCCTTACTTAATCTTCACTGAAATTAAAGAAGTCTTTTAAATGATATTGACTCTTTATGTGCTCGTAAGTGACTTCATCGCGTATTTAATCAAAATATGCATGATTAAGTGTTTCAATTGCTGTTATCCTACTTTGAGGAGAATAAACCATAATTTGACTGATCAAGTTTAGAAGAAGTTTATCTGCATTCGGAAAAATCTATATAAATAAACAAATACTTCAACCCAGTCCTTCTTTTTAATCCATGGAAATATAAATTATTTGAGATTGTAGTCAGGATTCATATTTTTGACTTATTTAAGGGTTGGAGTCCCTAAACAGTTTATAATTTAGTAAATGTGGTCAATACTGGTCTCACCGTTAAAAATAGAACTCCTATTTATTATTTATAAAATAATACAACCAGCAGACCAAATATCGATCGCAGTTGTGTAGGATGTTGCTCCAAAAGCGATTTCAGGAGCCCGATAATTTCTCATTCCTATATAGGAGATATTAGTTTAACGAGAATCGATGATTTTTGCTGAACTAAAATCGCATAAAACAGCTGCATATCCCTTTATGAGTATATTTGCAGGTTTAATATCTCTGTGACAAATATTGATCGAGTGAAGGTATGATAATCCTTTAAAGATCTGATAGATTATAATCTTCATCTCCAGAGAGTTCATTGGAGACTTATTTTATTTGATCCGATGACTAAGATTTGAATCGTAATATTTCATCATAATGTTCAAAAATTATAATTTCCCCTCTGTTTTAGTATAGGTTCCAAGGATCTCAACTATGAAATCGTTATGCAATAGTTTTATTATATCTTTTTATCTGTTTTCAGAGCACGGATCTAACAATATCCTTTTAATCGCTATTATTTCTCCTGTTTTTTTAATTTTTCCAATAAAGATTTTCCCAAAGATTCCCTATTAAGCCATATTCATAATTTATATGTCATCTGACGTTGTAAATGATGGCGTGGATTACTACCCCATATAATTTTTAATGATTTCAATTTTTGGTTTGGATTAAACAATTTTCTTTTATGTTTTTACAAAGAGCAATTGTTTTGTCTTTTAATTTTTTGGTTTCTTTAAGCTAAGAACCTATCCAATAAGGTGCTTTTTATGAGGAATTTTTTCTTAGCATATGAGCTTATTTTTAATTAGATTCGCTTAAGATTTTATTTTTTTGATGGGTACTCTAGACTCTGTTTTAATTTTATCGCCAATAAATCTAGAACCAATAGCAAAAACCTTTTGATCAATTTTTTGATTTGATCTTATCGTTATATTTTTTTATTTTTTTACTGTTTTTTTGCTAGTGCTACCTGTTATTTTAACTTTGCTTTCTTTTCTAAAAATATTATCTATCTTCTATAGGTCTTCTTTACTATAATAGTAATGATCATATATCTATGTCAGTCTTTTATTTTATTCTTTTCTATTTTTTATCTTTTTATGTTAAGTTGTGTGCTATCGCTTTTTTCTAGGCTTAGATTTGGCAGAGCCCATGTCACTTTGAAGAGTATTTATGCTTTGGAGTGATTTATGCGAAATTAAATGATTTTTTAATTTAAGAGGCGACATTGAAATCATTTCAGCTGTATTTACTGAATAATTATAATTTATCTCTCAAATTAAATTAATAACTAAAGCTTGAAAGAATAAATACTGAACAGAAACATGCCAAATCTTCCAAATGCTATAATAATGATAATAATAAATAAAATTACGATCTAGTTTAGATCAACCTTCGGAATTATTCAAGCTATAAAAATATGTGATATTTATTAATTATCTGAAAACTATAATCTCATTGAAGAGCATACTCATATTTACATCCTTGCAATATCTTTTCAAATAATTTAAACATCTAACAATAGTGAAGATATAGGGAACATTTTTTTTATTTATTCAGAGGATTTATCATCAAGATAAGGCATCCTTCCAATTCAAAATTAACTATCTTCTCATTTCAATTTTGAACTGGCTGAAATAGATTTAAATTTCGTTTAAAATGCAGGATGTGTATAAATTGGATAGTTAATAATCATTATTATGACCAGCTACGTTGTCTTTACTATACAGAGTAACTTTATATTAATTAAGATGGCATCTGCTATGATAAATTAAAACAACCTTTGGAATTCAAACCCGATCCCCTTGGTCTAAGTAATTGGATTTTACGCTTTCCTTTAACCATATTTTCGTTGAATTTGCTATAAAAACATGTGTTTAATGAAGATAGCGTAACAATCTCCACAAATCCGGGAACACTAATCGAATAAAAATGGAAATATTTTGTAATAACTCGATAAAATGGTTCACATGTCTATTGCACTTCACAAATCTATTACGTAAAATAAAAATTATCAAGGAGCGAGGATTAATCAGCAACTGCTTAAGACTTATGAATGATTATGATAATAGATAGGGTTCTGAATAATTTTACATGCCAAGATGCATTGTTTTCCTTTCATCATAGTCATATTTTAAGATTCACGTAAATTTATTAAAAATACACGCTGAAGTTAGAAAGCAAAATCCAAATATTTATCATCCCATCAAATAGCACGTTGTAAATAATTTTATCAATCTAAAATCTCAAGGGAAACAATGGAGTAGAAGCGAAAATGATTAAAATTAACAACAGCCAGCGATTGAAATTGTTATGGAGTATTATATTGAAAAATGTAATGAACATAAACTTGGAGAGAATATTCTCTTTTAAAAAAGCAGCAAAAAATCAATTTTACATCTTTATCATATAAAATAAAATACTATCTTTCAATTCAGTCATTTCTTTAATTTACCTCTCTCCTTGGACTTGATAAAATCAATGATTTGCTGTATATTGCTTGAAAAACAAATTATTGTCACGAGTAAGAGTCAAAATCTAAATGTAATGATAATTGAAAGTCTATTGCAACTAATAAGACCTCTTAAATGGTAGCATATGCTCGTTCACAGTCTGCCTGGCCACTTAATCGAAGCAGCAAATTAAAATTTTATGCCTTTTTTAATAGGAGTTCATAAAAAATTTCTATCTCTCATAAATACGTAAGATAAATATCTATTAATTGTTGATGAGGGAAGGCTTATTACCCCTCAACCTATTCCTATGCTGGATTTTTGTCTACCCAAGCTGGGCAATCAATTCAATAATCCTTTCAATCACTCACATATCAATGAATCTATCATACTTTAGCATTCTATTCAATTTATTTGCGAACTCATGGATCCCTATTTGAAAAATTCAATTTAAAATATTAATAAAAATCGATAATTTTACAAATAATTCTATCAAACCACCATGTACATCAGATTTAAAGAACAGTACTAAAATGGAGAACTTCGAGAGTTTTAAAAAATTGCTTTAATTCATAATTCTGAAGCAAGAAAGTACGAAATACGACGAAGACTTTATGAAGCTCAGCAAACTGCTCAAAATCCAATCCTCATAGACAATGAGATGACATGGATGGAATTTTACTTAAAAAAAGATCAGAAGTTTATAAAATCACCAAGGGAGGAAGAGAGCACTCAATTCACTCTAAAATAGTTGAAATTAAACTACAATAACGAAATAAGGCGTACAAACTATTTTATAAAATAGATGCAAGAATAAAAATTTAAGCGCTCAAGTTCTCATATTTCAACGATTGGAAGGAATGGCCGAAGCGGCCAAAAGTTAAAGCTAAGTTTGGT
>Ga0302186_10003814_pt1 | contig 10859 bp, 11 predicted proteins | sample II_Bog_E1_2_FD_198782 | JGI IMG/M metagenome (GOLD analysis project Ga0302186, IMG submission 198782) | Peat permafrost microbial communities from Stordalen Mire near Abisko, Sweden - II_Bog_E1_1 | ecosystem: Environmental > Terrestrial > Soil > Wetlands > Peat | place: Sweden: Abisko...
TACTGGAGAAGTGGGAACCATGTAATGTCATCATTATCTAATTTTTCAGCAACAAAAGATTCAAAACCCGAGTATTCGGTTTTTTCTTTGTTTCTCAAGTAGGAAATAAAAAATAGATAATTCCACATATTGTGTTCAATTTTCACATGATATTGAAATCCTTTTTGGTTTTTACTTAATTTATCCAAAGTTTCTCTAAAAATATTTCAAAAAATCTTACAACAAAAATATAAAAATGATTATAGAAACCGATCGTTTCCACAGATGAAACAATAATTTTCTGTGTCATTTTTCTTCCTTTCTTCTTCTTCTCTCAAAACAGCGAAAGTATCAATAATAATACCTAGATTATCCCAAAAAATTAATTATTTTAAAATAAAATATGTAACCTGCAATAATTTGTGTAATCAAAATAATTAGAATAAAATAATAGAGTAAATCATAAATTGAGTGTGGATCCAATCCCCATCCAATATAATCTAAAAAAAAAAATTTATTCCAATAATTATCAGCTTTGTACTAGGGATATGCTTAGCAAAAAATCCTCCAATAGCCCCGTTACACTAATTTAATAAATAAAAATAAAAAACAAAAATTGAAACTTTGTAGCTTTGATCAAAAATCACAGAAAAACAACCATAAAGACTCTCACACCATCCGTCGAATTCCTCATACAAATAATAGAAGGCAATGATGGTGAAATAGTATTGGCATATAAAAAACAGAACGATAGTCATCAAAATTTGTTTTTTGGGCCTCCAAATTGATTTGAACACATGCAAAATTAATGGGTAACGCAGGAATATGTCCAATAAAAGTATTGCAATGAACAATGAATTGAATATACCCAAAATAGCGCAAGTGGTATAAATCATATAATATAATATCAAAGGGTCAAAAAGCAAAAACTTGATATAAATCAAAAAATTTCTGAGAAAAATGAAAATTTTGGCTTTGGTTGAAAGTTGTTGTTTCATCAATATTTTGTCATTGGCATTGCCATCTGGGTTTTCTATGAAGAAAATGTGCTGTCGAGCTTTTTCTATGACCAAAGGTGCTCTTTTGCAAATAAAAAAGAACCACATTAAAAAACTGCAACCAATTTGAATCAATTCTAAGATCAGAAGAATTAAGATATATTCTGATGATGATTCTCCTGTGTTGTAAAAAATTTTCATTTTAAAAAATTCCATTTTAATTTTTAATTACTTTGAAAGATCACTGACCAATTATTGATGTCCTCACTTTTTGTTGTGACCAAAATCACCCAATTTTGAGCAATAGACTAAATTATAAAAAAATAATTAATTTGTAAAACAAAAATCAATAAAAATAATAAATTACGGTGTAAAATGATAAATCTGTCCAGAGTTGAACATGTTTGGCAAATAATCCAATGAATGTTTTATTGAAAAACTCTTTGAGGTCCTCTTCGTGCTTCAACCTGAAAATCATGTCATTGGAATGATTCAACAAACTTGCGATTTTCGACTTCACACTCAATCTATTAACATTGTTATGGAACGAAGTCTTCATTGATTTATCTAGACAAAGACAGTGAGGCAAAATCGAGAAGTATTGTCGAAACAGCTTGTTATTTCTATTTATTTCGATGTAGGCAACATATTTCCCAAAAAATCGAAGAGCTTCTGTTAGGAAGCGGTTCTGCTTATCGAGTTCCTTCAACACGTTTTCATTTGTGCCTTGAGTTTCATTAGAGATGATTTTCGTGAATCCTAAATTTGTTATCAAAAATTAAAAAAAATAGTTTTAAAATTTGAAGATATATAAAATTTATATTCTTAAATTAATAAAATTTATAATCTTTTAAAATTGAAATAACAAAATTACTTAAAACTATATAAAATTATAATCTTTATAAAATTAAAATAATCAAATGTCTTAAAATATGAAGATTTCAAATAATAAAATGTATTTTTTAGTAATTTAAAAACAAGAAGTTATTTAAAGGATACGATAATACAATCAAAATTTTATAAATTACTTTCGACTGCTGAGAATCCTGTTTTAATTAAATCGAAGCCGAGAGCACTAATTTGTCCAACGATGTTGTTTTCTCCAAAAATGTTGTCAATTTCTTGCTTGAGAACATCCAAATTTTCTGCCTCTTCCTTATCTTCATCTTCATCATTTTCAGCGTTTTCAACATCTTCAATGTATTTCTTCAGAATTATGAATAATTTAAAAGCTGTTTCAATGATCATTCCTAATTTTTCTTTTTCCTTCGTATTGGAAGTTTTTGTCTCTAATTCTGACTTTTTTATTTATTTATATTGATTTTAAAAAATGAAACAAAATTTTACATGATTGAAAGCTTCGTAAAGGTAGTTTTTTTGATACAAACGAACATATTTTTCATAAATTGAGGCTATGTTTTCTTTGATGAGATTGGAAGGAAGAGTCTTTCTCATTTTTCGAAGAATGAAATAATCGGATTGACCTTCTAAAATGCTTTCCAAGGTAATGACACACTTTTTTCAACAAAAATTTAATATATTAAAAACTGGAATTTTTGAAGACTTTAAATTTTAAGCGACTCAACATCCAACTTTCAAAACCCATCGGACTGTGTTTATGGAAAGATATTGCTACACTTTTGGCGAAATTCTTGGAAATTGTTTCAATGTCTATTATATATTATAAAATTTTTACAAAAAAAACAAAAATTATAAGATCATATTTTTTTTTTAACCAAGAAAAAACAGAAAAACAGAAAAATTAAAAATTTTTTGTTTTGGATTGAAAGGAAAGGAAAATTACATCGAATGATTTTATGTTGGAACTTCAAATTATTGGCTTCTTTTGCATTTTCGAAATTTTTCGCAGCCAAGGCGAAACCAGATGACAATTTTTTTTCGGATTCTCGTTTTAATTTCTTCCCTGAATTTGCTTTCGCTTCTTTTTTCAAATCAAGTCCATCGTTTTTCTAAAAAATACAATTTCTAATTTAAATTTCCTTCCTTTTTACTTCCAAAATGTTGCATGCAATATCAATAAACTTTCCTTCCACTAAGGAAATCTGATTAGCTTCACAAGGACCTTGAATGAATTCTGTAAGTGTATCAAAACATTGTAAAATTTTATAATAATTTTCCTCATTAAGTTCTTTTAAAAGAGCTTCCAACAATTTCACAATGCTATTCAAGATATCATAATTATTCCGAGATTTAAATTGAAATCTGAAATAATTCTGCAAATTGACATTATGGTTTTCAGTTAAAAGTTGCAATAATCTTAAAATGTTGGTGATGTTGAACCTTTTCTGTATTCGATATGAATATTCCATATTTTTAAAGCAATTGTCCACCTTTTCATGTAATGATTTCGGTTTGTTTAGAAAAGTGATTTCCTCATTGATTAAATTGTTTAATTTCGCAAAGAAATTCTCTGAATTCGGAGTATTGATGAAATATTCATAAAAGCTGCTTTGGACTTCAGTGTTGCCCCCATCCAACAATTTAATACATAAATCTATCATACTTACAAAGATCATTTGGTCAATATGTTGGCTACAAAGCATGAAAAGAACCATTTTGCTCACATGGTATCGGTTCATCATGGTTTGCATACTGGCTTTTTCTATTGGGTCCTGACAGGATTCTATCAGATCGCTGAAAAGCATGAAGACTTGATTGATGATTTCAATGTCAAACGTTTCATTTTTATTGGAATCAATAGCCAATTTTATGTATGTCACCAATTTTTTTATAAAATGCTCCAATGTTGGCATGTTGCCGTTTTTCAAGACATCATCAGAATATTCCAGATTTTCTATTGATTTGATAGCTGCTATAAGAGCAGCTCTTTCTGGTTTTATTAATTCTTTCACATGTTCATTGGTCAGGAAATTCAAAATGAACACCCGCCAATGGTTTTTCTTGCTTGAAAGTAAGTCTTTTTTATTGCTATTTAGCAGATTTTGTAAGGGTAGTTCGATTTCTTCCTCGATTTCCTTTTCCAAATTCTCCATCTTCAAATCCTCAATTTCCTTTTCTTCTGGTAATTCCAATTGGCAGGTAAAAACCTTTTGGAACTCTTCCAATAGCTTGATGGCACCTTTATGTTTGAGTATCTCCGAGGGATTGATATTTGTTTTATAGAAATTAACGAAATGCTCTGAATATTCACTCAAAGCCTTGAGATCCTCTCTAGAATTGATATCATCGATATTCTTCTCATTGAGGAAAAGGATTTTATTCAAGGAAATCATCAAAGGCAATACCTCATAGATCAATGTCTCAATATAGTCAAAGGCATAGTTTTTACCGTAATGTTTCATGATTTCTTCATATCTCTTATCTTCCTTTTCCTCCACTTCATCCCCACTTTCATTCGAGTCTTCATCTTTTTTCTCTTCAATGCTGATCACATGTATTTTTTCCGAAAATTTTGATAAAGAATTGCGATTTTTTAAACTCAAAACCGTGGATCTTCGAGTTTCCTTGATTTTATCGATATCCCCCTTTTTGAGATTTTTTAGGGTCTGAATCTGATTTTTTATGTATTTTAGGACAAAACGATTGTTGAAAATGGAAGAAGGTGGCTTTTCAGTATTGAGCCAAACCTCGTTTACTATTTTGGCTAATTCTCTATTCAAAATAGTAGTCAAAAATGCCTTTGGACTATCATCGTAATAGATATCCGGCTTTGTTAAAAGATCAAACACATAATTCAAATTAAGGATCTTTTGACAGATGAATTTCAACAATTGTTTATCAGCAGAAGATTGAAGGCAAGAATGGAGGATTTTCAAGGCTCTGGCATTATATATATAAGGGACATCTGACTTATTCTCTATCTCGAAGCTGAAGATATGATGTCCAAAATGTTCAAATTTCTCATTAGAACCCACATTTTTTTCCTTGGGACTTAAAGGCAAAGGCACCCCTCTTTCAGGACTTTCTTTAATATCTTTGAGGAAAGGGTTTTCAATCATAAAGAGGAAATCATATTTCTTATTCGAATCAAAGATCAAACTGATTATTTTGAGATGGTTTTCTTTGATCGGTTCATTTTTGTCAAATAGGATATTTTCAAAGAAATCGAGATATTTAGGGTCATGGCCTCCCTTATTATATAATTTAGAAGAAATTTTACTCAGAAACGCGTTGATGAGCTCATCTGCGACTTGCACACTGATTTTATAATTATTTCTGAAAATTTCGCATATTAAATTAGTTTGCCCGACTTCAAAAGATTCAAGATGTTGGATAAAAAGCTCTAACTCCTTATAAAGAATCTTCTTATTTTCCTTATTGTCTCGTTTGCACATTTTGAATAAAAACTCATAGGATCGTTCGAAAATCTGAACTATTATCATATTACTCTCTTCCTTCTCATTGATTTCCTCCAAAACATAGGACCCATCCTTTAAAAGCTTCAAAATTATATTATGGACATCTAAATTCCTCATCATAGCCTGTCTCAATGGATCAATATCGGAATCATCAAGCCGATTTTCCACTGTATGAAGACATTGGTTTTCGAAATCTAAGGATCCATAAAGAATTTTTATCAATTCTTTGAGGAGATCGTTTACTCTGAAAATCACAAATTTGTATTTGAACTTGGAAGAATTCATTTTTTGAGGGGTCGTGAGCCAAACTTCACTTTGTTCACAGATGAATTTCAATTGAAGCACCTTTTTACTGAGTTGATCGTATAATATATGTTCTCGTTCATCGATCAGGATCTGCACACGTTTGAATGAATGCACTAATCTGGCTCTTTGGTTGAAACATTTAAAAATCATAGTCAAAAGCAGATGATTCAAATTATAATCAAGCGAATTGTTAAAGGAAAACAATAACAGAGGCAAAAGTTTCTTATCATACATTTTATCAAGATCATCAGGTGAATTCACTATGCTTTTTTGATGTTCTTTAAATTCCGCATCATAATTTATCAAGCCTGTTTCCATGATCGACGGAAGATATGAATGGAATTGTGTCTTGATTATTTTATCAATGGCCATTTCCTCCGCGACCTTATTCGGACTTTCATTTTCCAAAATCGATCTTTGCACAAATTCAATCATTAAACTAAGGAAATTATCTTGTCTCAAATCCAAAATGAATAAGAGTATTTCAAGGATCTCAATCTTCACCTGAACATCTAAAGGATCGGAACTTTCATCTGATTCCTTTGAATTTGATAAAAGGAACTTTCTTCTTAAATTGATGCCCGAAACAAAAAATTCTAAAAAAATTAATAACATAAAAATTTACTTATAAAATGTTCAACAAAACCTCCACTTTCAATGTTTACAATGCTTTCTCTCTTCTTTTTTTTGATGGTTCCAATTTTTTTTTCACCTGAAGCGAACAAAATCTGTCCCAAGCCAGTAGTGAAATTCTTCATCGCGCCAGTCACATCTTCAATTTTTCCCAAAAGATTATGTGCAAAACTTTTTTTTTGCACCTGTGTCTTTTTGCGTTTTTCAGACGCTTTGGTGTCATATTCCAAAATTCCCAACAAACTCCTCACCAAAATCGAGAAATTTGCCTGTGTTTTTTCTTTTTTTGGGCTAAAAAACCCCAATTTTCCTTTCGTGTCTTTAGAGGGAAGGTTATATGGAGTGAAACATTCGAATAGGATGAGTTTTCTGATCATTTGCACGATATTCAATAACAAATCATTAAAAACTATTTCTTTTTCTTTCACAACAACGGATTTGTGTTTGTATGGCCCACTAGGTTTTAAGTAGATATCGTTATCTAAAAACAGTAAGATTTCTTCTTTTAATTTCTTCATTTCCTCCTCTTTGACCGAATCATCTTCCTTGATAAATTCCTCTATAATCTCATAATTTATTTCACTGGATTCCATTTGTCCCAAGTCAGCCTCTTTCATATCAGAAAAAGTCTTATAAATGCCCGCTTTGGTTGCTGCTCCGATTTTTGATTGGATTGTCTTGGTAAAAGCTTTGATTTTAGTGATGTCCACCACAACATCATGAAACTTCATTCCAGTTTTCTGAAGTGTCCCACCATCTTTTTGTTCTTTAGGTCCTGGCTTTTCATTGGATAGACGGTCATTTTCTGGTATTAAAGGAGCTACTTTTATTGGACTTTTTGAATCCGGAGCTAATTTTTTTATGAAAATTGGGGCTTTACGTTCTGTTCTTGGCTTTGAATCAATATGTATGTTGATGAGAAGAGAAATTAGAACTGCACGAAGTTCTTGAGGCAACTCAGATTTCCATATATATTTCATAAGAATCGACATATTGAGGTTTTGTTTCAGGTGTTTGATATTGATATAGTTACGGCCAAAACAAAGGTTACTGAAGAGCTCAAGTTGTTTTTGGAGATACACTACGGTCTTTTGGAATTCTTTGAGAGTCTCACCTTCATAATCTTTGCTTTGGCTATAAATTTTTGCAAAGAATTTAATATTTTTTCACATTTTAAAAGAAAAATTCATATGTGTTTACATATAAAATTCAACCAATTCATAAACAATCTCTTTCCCATGGGTTTTCAATATAATATTGATGGTGTTGTTGGATGGTTTTCTGCAACATAGCAATAAATTTATATTAAGTTTGTTCATTCAAATTGTTAAAAAAAGGAGAGAAACAAAATTATATCAAATAAATAAATTAATTACCCTATTATTGTTATCAAAGTATTTTTCGTCCTGTTTTCATCTTGCAATATCGCTTCATTGATCAAAATCTGATTCACTGTGATCCCTTGGTTCTTGAACCTGCATAAAGTATTCAGAAAATCCAACAATTTTGGCCAGAATTCTTGTTTTTTATTTGCCATTTTCAGCGTTTGCTGTTATTTATCAAAATTTTATTTAAAATATTTAAAATCCTTCATTATTCCAATTACTTCATATCTTTCAAGGAAGAAATGTATCATTGTAGACTCCAGATTATGTTTGAAGGAAGAACTTCTGAAAAAAGTGGGACTTGATTCAACTGTTTTCTTTTGTAGCAATTGCGCGAAGTTTTCCAATTCATCCTCAGGGTTATGAATCAAAAACAAGAGTTTTTCGTTACTCTTCAAGACGGAAATCAAACAACTGGTCGCACCAAGATGGAATCCAATGTGCTTTTTGAAGATCTTGAAATAGTTGAAACATTCAATTTGGTTGTCATAATTATCCTTGCAAATTCCTTTTATCAACTCATATGCTATTCTACAGATTTCCAAGAAAAGAGTAATTGTTTCATTTTCAGATTCTAGTAAAGACTTTTTTGTTGCTACCCAGAAAGATTTCCTTGAACTTAAAACCTTCGTGCTTTTCATCAGTTTTTCCTTCGCTTTAGCTTCTTTTTCCATGTCGATTTGTTCGATTTTGCTTAGAAATTTGGGAGAAGGGAAGGCTTTTTCCACCAATTGTGACAAAAATTCGAGCAAGCCTTGCTCTCGAAGGATTTTTTGACGCTTGTTATTGGGTTTTTTGAGGTTGTAGTTGATGTCCATGTCACTTTGTTGATAATGCGACTCGCAGAAGACGAAGTTCATCACGGAGTTTAGACATTCTTTCAATTCTTCGAGTTGGGTTTTGCGAGAAAATTTCAAGTTGTATTGACTATTTACCTCTTGTTCTGAGTTCATCTGCAAAAATTAAAAATGATGAAGAGAATTTTAATAAGTATAAATGAGAAAATGTAAAAAATAGAATTTAAAAAGGTAAATAAATCTTATTGGTAATGAAAAACTTTTATAAAAAATAAAAAACAGGAAATTTTCAAAAAAAATTAAAAAATGTTTATTAATAACGAAAAAACTTCAAATAAGATGAAAAAATCCATCAATTTTTAATTAAAATTAAAGAAATTTTTGAAATAATAAACAATTACAATTTTCATCAAACGGATTCCTCTTTTGATAATCGGTATACAACTCAGCAAAAACTGTGTTTCCCATATTTCATGTGGAACAGCCTGATAAAATCTTAATGCGTCCTCTTGCGAAGCAGTAAGTTTCACCACAGGCTTCCAACAAGTTTTCCCTATTTTTCCAGATTTTCGAACTGAACTATCTATTTTTATTCCAAGACAAAACCTTGTTTTGAAATGGTTCAAAGAAAAGAAACAATCTGAATTCACATGTCTTTTTTCTTCTTGTCTTATTTCGAAATCATCATTTTTGAGCAGGAAAAAGGAATCATCTGTGGCTTTCCTTTCTAAAGTCAATTCGAAATTTTTGGGGTCAAAAATCTTTATATTATTTTCATTGGTTTTTGGATGGATTGGCTTCACAGCGAGATAATATCCAGTTCTTGAAAAAATTATTATATTCGGAAAAAAAATAATCTTTGTTAAAAAATAAATGTATTATTGTAATAATTTTACAGTTCCATTTTTGCTTTAAAAATTAAAAAATATTAATTTAAATCAAATTGCATTTAACCTCAAATGAAATAAAAATGAAATGAATGGAAAATAATCCCAAAACGTTACAAAAATAAAAAATACTAAAAAAATTGCAGATGCTTAAAAATAAAAATTTAAACGAAAGAATTTACGTCAGATTGCGGAATTTGAGTTTGTTCTCCCATTTAATTGGTCCTCCCTTGTGATAATTTGTCGATTCGATTTGCCACATTCCTATAGTGTTCTTCATTTCTTTGTTGCTATAATGCTCAAAAAGAAGGATCTTTGAAGTTTCTTCCTTTTCTTTAATTTCATCATGTTCTTTATTAAATTAAATAAAAACTAAATATATTTTTCATTCAAAAACCTTTTGTTTTTTTCAGATATCTTGCTTGATATTCTAAACAAGTGTCCTTTTCAAAGTGTGAAATCCACACAATTTCTCCAAAATAAAGACCTGTTATTTCCTCAGGACATTCGCAAAACAAATTAATCCTATAAATAAAATAAAAAATAAATAAAATATGACAAATTTACATGAATTTTGTTGATTTCTCAAATGCTATCATAAAATCATCACTCAGAGCTGCTTCTTCTTGAATATCATCATTTTCCTCTTGATTTTTCTCTGGAACCAATGAAGATCTCTCAAATGAATTATTCAATTTGCTGCTTAAACATAGAAATGCATCCCTGTTAATGTTCTCCAAAGCCGAAGCAATATAAATATCCTGCGAAAACCTAATAAATTTGTCTCTTTCATTCTGGTACTTGTAACAAGGTAAAATCTTAAATAATGAAAATTCACTGGGATGGTCTTCCAATTGCAAACTATGTTGGAAATTTTATAAATGTTTCAAAAATTGGAAATTTACATAAAATTGTCAGAAATCCCATAATTACTCTGATCTGGGTGAAAAGCCAAGAATTTGTGAGATTTTGTATGTTCGAGTTGAATGCTTTGCCCAAATATAATAGGTGTCCTTTTGAATTTTGAGAGTTTCTCAGAGTTCAATTTCAACTCATGATTTAACTCTTCCAAAATGTCCATTGAACTTTCTTCATTGTTTTTATTTGAGGCTGAGCAATTTTAAAACATTTAAACTTTTTACATTGCATAATTAAAAAAAACAAACCTGCTTCGATCAAATCTGGGTTTTGAATTTTTGCATTCATTTGTTTTTGAACATCATAAGAATATGGAGGCAAAATCTTGAAGAGACACGCTGAAAAATCATCTTGGGCATCTGAAAAACATTTCAAAATGATGTTCTTAACTGCGAAGCCATCAGTAAACATATATCGGTCTGTGAATTCATCCCCTGAGGGATTCATGGACACAGAAGCGCCGAAATGTAAAATTTTATCAAGATCTCTTTCGCGCAATCGAGGGTTCTGAGTGTTGTAAGAATTTTGCAAATCCATGAAGTTTGAATTTTTTTAAAATTTTTAATTATATATTCAATTTTTTTATTTTTATTTTGTTTTTAAAAAAAAAATAAAA
>Ga0302186_10003815_pt1 | contig 10855 bp, 14 predicted proteins | sample II_Bog_E1_2_FD_198782 | JGI IMG/M metagenome (GOLD analysis project Ga0302186, IMG submission 198782) | Peat permafrost microbial communities from Stordalen Mire near Abisko, Sweden - II_Bog_E1_1 | ecosystem: Environmental > Terrestrial > Soil > Wetlands > Peat | place: Sweden: Abisko...
AAAATTAAAAGACAACTCGGAAAAAAATTTTATTTAAAAAAAAAAAATTTTTAATTTTTATAATCCTTATCGTCAAATTTGATTTTAACGTAAAAAATTCTGCATCCATTTTTTAAAAACATTTTTGATAATATTTAAATGATTTCCCGAAAGTGGAATTTTTTAAATATGAAAGAAATACTAAATTCAAATAAATTTTTCAAAGAACTATTTCTTTTTCTCTCTTTTTTTTTTGCTTTCCTTTTTTTCTTTCGGACTTAATGGAAGTTTTTCTTTTTTCTCAACCTTCTCCCAATTTTCAAACGCATCTTCAAATTTCTGGTCTATCACATCACAAATGGCCTTTAATGTTATCAGCCCCTCCTTCATAACATCATTAGAATTTCTATCTTAATTTCAGAAAATATCTAACCCCTTCCTTTATTAAAATAACAAAATAACCTATCGTTTGTAATCTTAAATTCAGCTTGTTTTCAGAGGGATGGGGAATGCTATATCCACAAAATTCCACATCAGGCCGTTGAGATAAAAGATATCTTAACGAATTCCCTAAAGTATGATCTTCATCATAAAATACATAGGTGGCAACACTTTTATCTTTTTCATTCTAAAATATATCATTTTTTTTATTTTATATGTATAATTTTCCAAAAAAACTTGTTCGATTGTGATTTTTTTCTCATTTGTTATTTTCGGCATATGTTCTTCTTCTATTCCTTTATCACTCGAATAATCATCTCCAGCACCCACTTGATTTTCTTGCTGGTCTTCAATCGACATTTCATCATTTCCATCTTCTGAGCCTGAATGTTCGGACATTTTTTGAGATTTTTTATTAATTTTATAAAAAATGCAAAAAAATCTCTGATTAAAAAAAAATGAAGATTATTTTTTAGAAAAGAAAATTTATTTAGATGTTTTTCCTAAATGAATGATCATTTTAAATGTAGCCATTAAACAGAAATACATTAATGTCATTCCAAAAAAAGAGAACCAGCTCAATCTCTCGAAAATTTCGTTAATAATTTCTATCAAAATTGTGATGGTAGTTCTAGTTTTTCCTATTTCCAATTGCGAATTTCGAAGAAAACATTTTTCTTTATCATTGCAAAAATTTTCCAAAACTGGGATCCTAGTTTCCGGGTCACATTGATTATCTTTATATTCTTTTAAACAAATCGCATTATTTCTTTCCACCTCGAGAATTTCATTATTGATTCGATTCGAAATATCTTCTTTCACTGTAAGGAGAAACATCAACATCAAAATCAATATGAAGCAAATCTAAATTTTCATGATGAGAAAGAATTATTAATTGAATATTGCTCACCAAGGAGAGTTTAAGGAAGGAAATTACGAATATATCGAAAAAATCTTTATAATTTTGAAATTTATTCTGACAATTTTGCTCATAGCATTGGACTGAAACCTCCTTAAATTGCTTCTGAAGGAATATTTGTTGTGTTGCTGATGAATTATCATTATTTTTTTCAAAATCGCTCATTTTTTATTAATTATTTAATTTTTTAATTTATTTGAGGAAAAGGACATTTTTTGGGAAAAAATTAACAAATAATGAAAATCTTCGTTAAATAAATTTGAGATTTTTTTTTAAAAATCGAATCAAATAAAAAAATGATCTTTCTTTTGAAAGCAGCTGGGCTTGCTTTAAAAACATTTACAAATAGGTTTTGCTTCTTTAGGAAATATAGATATTATATAGGGAAATCAAATGATATTACCGATAATGAGCGTTCAATAAAGAGATATTTTCATTATCTGACACTTTGATTGAATAAATGGAATTTTCCAAATAAATCAAGGCTCTCGTCAAAATGGCAGTGGTTTCTAAATTAGTTTCATTGAAATTCAACATTTCTTTGATTTTCTGTTAAAATTTCTTCATCAAAACAATAAAATTTAAAAATAACTTGAGCTATGCGATAAATTTCCTCATGTTCCAAAAACAAACTATTCAAAAAACTTAACAATTGCGATTCGCTTTCAAATTCTAAAGAGAAGCATTTTTTGATGTCACATATAATCTTAAAAAAATAAAAAATTTATGCAAAATTAAAAAATCACCTGAGCAAATTCTGTGCTTCGTTCTTTGCTCCATGTCATTTTCTGAACCATTTCCACAATTTCCAAAGCTGTCATCGGCTCATAGTTTTTTTCCTTCCCGATCAATGCTTTCAAGACTCCTTGTTTAAATTGGATATATGCGGTCTCAAGCAATTTTTTATCGAGGAAATAACGATCAAATATCACCAGGAAATCTTGTAAGGTGTGAGGGGTCTGAGCTTCTGTTTCAATGAGGACTTTTCTACAAATTTCTTGACAAAATTGTAATATGGTATTTGAATTTTGGAGAAATGATATGATTTCATATGGGCTTTTGGCATTGATGATTTTGCAAGACTAAAAAACATCAAAATTTATTAAAAAAAATTATAAAATTTATGATTTTTTATTTACTTCTTTGATTATTTCATCATTTGGCGAATGTTTCACGAGTTCATCTTCGGTTTCAACAGTGCTTTCATTGGTGAAAATCGATTTAAAGATGGGGGAGCTTTTTTTCTTCAAACTCGTGGTGCTTTCCAAGAATCTGAGCTTTGAATGGACCGCCTCATTTTCTGCAATGAGCCTTTGATTATTTTTGAATAATTCTGAATTTTCAATGAAAAAAGCCTCGTTTTTCTTTTGTATTGTGATCATCTGTTCATAATATCTATTCCTATCCATTTCCAACGTCTTGATGTTATAGATTAAATTCTCATAAGTCTCGTTTTTCTCAAATGAAAGACCTTTTTCTTGTTTCTGCGGGTCTTTTTGTTTATTTTCTATATTCTGAGGCAAATCCATCATCTGGTCACTTTCTTCGCAATTTTGATCAATTTCCCTTGAAACTTCGCTATTATTAGGTAAAAGATCCTTTGATTCCTTAGGTTCTTCAGGCATTTCTTTGGAATTTTCCATGTTTTGAGTCTGATCCTTCGAATGTTCAATCCTCAAACTGATTCTTTCTTTCTCCAAGGCAGCCAATTCATTTTCGAGCTTTTCTGAGGTTTTCATCACATTGCTGATTTCAAAATGCTTTAGCTCTAGATTTTCGATTCGAATGCTCAATGAACGATTTTCTGAATTCAATTTTCGCAATTTTTCACATAATTTGCCTATCAGATAATCCTTATGAGAGTTATAATTGAGTTCTTCTATGAAAGGAATGGCTTCTTTCTCAAAACCTGTCTCTTCCTTGAAATTGTTGTCGATACTCATCATGCTTTGTATTTTTTTCTCATCAAGCTCATAATTGGTTGAATCAAAAAATTTCGAAAATGTTGTTAAGTTCTTGCCATTTTTGTTGTTATGGTTTAAAGGACTTGTATGCCAGGATTTGGAAGGTCTTCTATTTCGACTGAGATTGAATTTGCCTATGGGGTGTTTGGGACATATCCCATGGTCATGATCATGATTACATACTATTTGTTTTGTGAGCCGTTCAAAAACATCAGTGCCGATGGTCTTTTTGATAGGGAAAAAACCCATACTGGGCATTTTTTGGGTCTGGAATTTGATGGGCTTGGGAGGGGATTTCTTTGGTGGGGAGTTCTCTAGGCTTTTGTTTTGGAAAAGATTGGTGTTGAAATAAGGGTCTTTCGTAGAGGAATTAGGGCTAAATTTAGAGGGGTTGGATAGCACTCGCTCCTGAATATGGGGATGCTGGAAAGAAAGGAGTTAAAGGAGGGAGAAAAAAAGGGTACTTGCATGAAATTGGGTAATTTATGAAATTTAGGTGTTAGAAAAACTGAACTTTGGTTTAACAATATTTTTTATTGAGTCTACATTTTGCTAGAAAAATGAAAAAAAACAAAAAAATTTAAATTTAAAATTTTTTTTTTTTATCAAATTGTTTTATTATTTATTATTGTATTTAATAAAAAACATAAGAAAAATGAAGAAAAAAAAATTTAATTTCCATTTTTTTTATCAAAATGCTTTATTATTTATTATTATGAATAAATTTTCTTGTAACATTTCCCAATGAAAATCCAGCTTGATTATGAAATATTCCATTGGCTTTTGACGATCAAGGTTCTCAAGCAATCCTTGCCTCATCAAATTCGAAAATCGGGCAAATATGAACTTGATACCCAAACTTCGGTTCAATTTCAAAACGGGAAAAAATTCTTTGAAATTGGGCTAAACCTTTCATTTATCGCAGAAAAATCCTTAAATATCGAAAAGTTTGCCTTAAAGGATGGCAACACTCAAACAATTAGACATTATAATTGGAATATTTTGACGAATTTATATCAAGAGATAGGGATAACTATTGATAAGGATATAAAAAATCTGATAGTATCTGGAGATTTGGAAATAATTAATGAGTTTTTGAAGGACATTTATGCGATAGCCTATAATTCATTGGAAAAGCTTTCTGAATCATTTCCGATTGTGAGAAAAAATGATTTCCTTTAGTGAAGTTATGATAATTATTTTTGTAAAGGTAGAAACTCAGGAAAACGAGAGAAGAAACACCTCAACATCAGAAAAAAGTTATATTAAGTTAAATAGAATGACGGATTTATTGAGTTTTATCTTTAAGATGTGGAGGAAAAAAAGCTCATTCCGCTTAAAAACAATTCGAAAATGATTTCGAAAATGAAAAACATCGATCAAACCAAAAACCTCGTGGAATTCTTTTATATCAGTTTATCTGAGAATTTGTCTTTGAAGCCAAAACAAGTAATTTTTTTTTTTCATGAATTATTATTATATGAATATTGAGATTGGATCATTATTGGCTGAAAAAAATAAATATCTATCCCAAATGTTATTACAAGGACTGAAAGGCAATTTTAATTCTATTTTAAAATGGCTTCAATTCCTTGATTTGAACTCTTCTCATTTGATTTCTCTGATAAAATCTGATGAAGAGTCTATAAATATTGTTTTGGATACCCTAAGGCCTGGTCTTTTATCAAAAAGCAATGATGTGGCGTTATGGACCTATAGATTATTATTAAAATTGATTGAAGAGCTTTTTGAATTGAATTTGCAACCAGTGATTTGGAATTGGTTTTGTAAAGATTCAGGGGGTTTAAGCACATGTCTCCTAAGCTTAAAAAAACATACAAATGTGAATGATTATATAGGGACTCTTTTTGTGATGTTGGGGAAGGATAATATTTCAGAATTGTTGACTATGGAATTGAAAAAAAATATATCAGATAATCTGGAATATATTAATTTAATTCATGGCTTTTTGGATGTTTTCACTAATACCAAAACTATTTCGGCTCAAGTAAATTAATTGTTTTTTTTTATCTTCTTTTTTCTTTATACTTTACCAAAAATGAAAAACATAAAAAAATGATAATTTTCCATTTTTAGATTCAAAAACAAGGCGTCCTCAATTATTGGTTGGAATTAGGCCAGAAATCCGCAGATTTTGATTTTAAAGTAAAAAACGATGTGAAAATCTCCAGTTTATGTAATTTTTTTTTATCTCATTATATATATAATCTAAACAAATTTTAGTATTTTTGACTGATCTTTTCATCAGTTATCCTGAGTTTTTTTTCGAGCCAAAGATTCGACCTATAGGTAAATTATTTTTTTTTTTAATAAAAATAAAAACAGACGTTTTAAGGAATGAACATTCTGAACCTTTTAAAAAGAACCTCCAGAGAAAAAAGCCAAATTATAAAAATAACCTCAATCACCTTCCTTTTTAAATTATTGGAGAATTTCGCCCGAATGAAAAACCATAATGCGCCTTTTGTTTATAAGATCCTAACTTTTTCCCTGATAGAAAATTATGAGGATATGATCTTACGTGAATTCTTCCTGAAGAACTTTGAAACAATTTTGCAAGAATTCCCAGAAATCCCAATTGGCATTTTGCTCGATCCTTTAGTCAGACAAATCCAAGTGAACGAAGAAAAAATCTTCGATTTGAACATTTTCGATGTGGATTTCTTGGATAAATGTTCAAAACATCCCAAAATGAATGAGAAATTGGGGATTATCTTGTTAGATTGTCTAGTGAAAATTTACCTCCAAAATTTTATCTTCGCAAGTATTTCATTAAATTTATCATTTTCCATTAACAAATTAAAGAACCTTTGATCAAAATCATCGAAAATGTCATTTGGAGATATATCGAATTGGACATATTTCAGGAATTCCTCTCCAAGGTCCTTCTGGTGATATCAAATCTCTTTGAGAAAAACGAAAAAAATAAAAAAAACCTGCCACTATTCAATAACAACTATGTTTCAGCAACTGAGCCTATTAATGAAGATGAGGAAAAAGAAATCATCCATTCTCAGAAAAACGCTTTGATAATCGAATTGATGTTTTTGATTCTCCAAATGAAAAGTCTAGAGATAAATGATAAGTTCATGCCAATTTTGGTCAATTTATATCAGAAAATCCTCAAAATGACCAAAAAGGAAAATAAAGGACTCTTGAAACTATTAGCCATTATGGGAGATCCAAAAGATATCATAAACATTTATAAGGATCAAAATCCTATGAACATAAAAAGAAAAGAGAAATCATTAGAAGGAAATAACTCAAAAATGAAGAAGAATATTTCAGTTAAGGATTTAGAAAGTGATGAAATTGATGAAACTCAGAGAAAATCAACGAAAAATTCACCGAAAAATTCAACGAAAAATCCACAAAAATCAAAAAGAAAACTCGAGAACAAATCGTCAATTAATCTCGATACAGAAGCAGAAGATGAGACTTTTCAAGAAAATTCAATAGAAAAAGAAATCAAGGAGAAAAAAACCAAAAAAACCTCTAAAATAAAAAAAAAGAGCGAATTTCTTATTGAAGAAAACTTCTCCGCTGTAAAGCCATTAGATGATGATGATGAGACCTTGAATGAAGAGGAGCTTGAAATCATGCGAAAATATGGACTAAGTTTAAAACCGAAGAAGAAAACAACACAAAAACAATCAAAATCAAACATTTCCCATAAAGAAAACACCAAATCTCTCAAAAACCTGAAACAAGATTCCATAATAGAAATAAAACAAGAAAAAAAACAGCTGAGAAAGAAGAAAAAACCAGCCAACTTCACTTCAATTATGCAGAAATCAGAGGATTTGTTAGAAAATTTATTTGAAAGCCTGAATTTTGAGTTCTGTAGCATAGAAGATTATGAGGAAAGAGACCTTGAATCAATAAATATCATAAAAAAGAAACATGAGCATTTTTTGAAGTTATTATTCTCTAAATATGCCAACAGCACGAACCAATCAGGAGTTCGTAAATCTGAAAGTTTCAGGCCTTCAGATGAAGCTTTGCAAGTGGTTTCGATGTCAGACATTAGGAAAATGTTCGGAGATTTTGAATTTGATGATTTTATTAAAAAAGACGTGGTGGAATTCATCTTTTCAAAACTCAATACGAGTGTTTTAGGTGAACCAAGGAAAAAAGCCTTGAATTATGAGAATTTTCTGAATTTCTTGATTTTGATAAGCAAATTCATCTTTTTGAAGGCGCCTTTTGATATGGGTGAGGCACCAATAGGTGTTTTATTAGAAGAATTAATGAATTTGATGTGGAAATTGGCAGTTCAGAAAAATGATAAACAGATTTTGTTGTTGTTTTCTAACAAAAACAAACAAAACATCAAATTACAAATTCTGAATAATATTCTGAAGGAAGACCCGGAATCCGAATTACCAGATGTATTAAATAATAAAAATAGAGGAAATTTTGAGAAAAATTCTAGGGGTTCAAAAAAATTAAGGAAAAAGACATTGATATTCAATATGTCATGCCAAATGTGATGAAATTCCAGGTTAATAAGGGATTTATTGATTGTTATGAGATTTTAGATGATATATTGTTCAAAGCTTTAGGGTAAATTTTCAATATATAGTTATTTAGAGAATTTATTAAAAAACTCATATCAAAAGAATACATATGATTGAGCCGCAAATTTATTATAGAGAAGTCTTAAAAGCAAAACCCATAATTAAGTCACATAATAGTAATTTTATTGATTTTTTCTGTTAAAAAAATGGAAATTCATTGAATTTCTTAAGTGCGAGAAACCAAAAGCTTCGACAACAAATCCTATGCCATCGAGAGGAATCAATTAAATAATGAAGAAAAGGATAAATCTCGATTTCTCTCTGAAGAAGGCATCAAAGAAAAAGAAAAACAAGAGGAAAAAAGAAGAAAAAGAGTTGAATATCTCAATAAAAAGCTTGAGAAAATGCGTCAAGAAAGGCTTGAAAAAACCCAAAAAAAAGCCGAAGATGAGAAATTGATGCAAGAGGAGCTTCGTGAAAGAAATCGACAACTTTTGGAAAGAAAACGTGAGAAATCCTTAATAATGAAGGAAAAAATCAAGGATTTTCAATCTAAAAAAGAGGAAGAAAAAAGCAAAAAACCTTCAAAGCAAAAATCTGAGGCTAATTTGACTGATTTTCAAAGACAAGAACTGAATAAATTGGTAAATTTTCAATTTTTTAATGAAAAAATAATATAAAAATTTGATTTTTATAGGAAAAAAACTTCAAGGAAATGAGTGAAAAACGGAAAATTGAGACTGAGAAATTGGAAAATGAGAAGAAAGCATTGGAGGAAAAGAAGGACCTGAACAGGAGAAAAATCGATGCTCTTTATCAAAAACAAAAGCAAAAACGCGAATTTAATGAGACTATTAATAAGAAGGTCTCAATTTTGATGGGTTCTCAAGAAACGACTCGTTTTTTCCAAAATTATCAAAACCAATTGACATTTATCTTTGATTTTATGCGGACGAATGTGGAAATTGAAAAGAACTTGAATTTCACGACTTCACATTTGCAATTCAAAGCCTATTTATATTTCTTCTTATATTTCGAGCTTTTGGATGGGGTGGTTGATAATGTTGAAACGCAATTGATATATAGATCAGTGACTAAGGATTTGAAGCTTAAAGAAAGAATTCCAATAGGTATTATTTTTAATCAAATCTAGTATAAAATCAATGGAAATATCTAAATAGGAATCACTTATGAAGGGTTTCTGAATTGTTTATTGAGATTGGCTTTAAAGAAAAGGAGCTTTTTTATAGACTTTCAGAGTGGAAAAATTATGAAACCACAAGAACAAAGAGAAAATTTAATGAGGGAATTGAATTTCTATGAAATAACTGTTGATAGGACGGCTTTGGATGAATATGAGGAATTTAATGAGAATGAAGGACAATTGGAATTTTTAGAAGGAATGATGAAATTTTTAGGGTTGAAGACAGAAAATGAGAGTAATATGGAGGAATTGAAGAAGTTTCTGAAGGAAAAATGGAAACTTTTCAAGGATAAAAAAAAAAGCCATAGAAGACAAGAAGGTTCTTCTTTTTATTAGAAAAAACCGTAAGTAAATTAAAAATATCTCATAGAAAGCTCAAAAGATAAAATACATGAGCTTGAAAAAGAAAAAAAAACATTGCCTAAAAACAAATCAGAAACATCTTTGAATAAAAAGCAGATAAACTCTATAAATCCTCAGAAGAAAAAGGAAAGTATCCATGTTTCAGTCCCTAGAAAAGAAAAAGGCACTAAATTTACACTACAAAAACAATATTTTATTATGAAAATTTTGTAGTAGTAAATGAATCCCCGAAACCAATTAAAACAGAAAAAATCATTCCTGAAAAGAAACCACAAAAAATCGTGGATCTTGCCACTAGAAAAGAAAAAGGCACTAAATTTACACTAAAAAAACAATATTTTATTATGAACATTTTGTAGTAGCAAATGAATCCCCGAAACCAATTAAAACAGAAAAAATCATTCCTGAAAAGAAACCACAAAAAAACTTGGATCTTGCCAAGAATTCAAAAGAAGAAAAGCCTAAAGTGGAGAAAATACCCGAAAAAAAACAAGAAAACAAGCAATCTCCTAAAAAACCTGAGATAGAACAAAAATCCCCTGTCAAAAACATTAGCCAAAAACCAAATGAAATTGTGAAAAAAGAAAACCCTTCACCTAACAAAGAGACATTTCAAAAAGAAACAAAAACAGAGCAAAAATCCCCAAGCAAAAATATTAGCCAAAAACCAAATGAAACAGTGAAAAAAGAAAGCCCTTCACCTAAAAAAATCGCAACTCAAAAAAAACCACAAGAAACTAGTCTCATTAAATTTATTATATAATTTAATACAATTTTTTATAAATGTTAGATGAAAAAACAACAATAAAACCTAAAGATCCACCACAAAAAATCAAAGATCCTGAAGGTTGTTTGTTTTAACTAAAAACTCTAATAATTTATTAAAAATCTAGTAGAAGAAGAAAAAAAAACTATTACAGAGGAAATAAAAGAAGAACCTGAGAAAAAAGTCGAACCAGAAAGTTTCTTAAACTTATATGATAAATTCTCTTAAAACACAAATAAATATAGGTCTTGGGTCACTTAATGTCTTTGTTGAGAAAGCTGAACTCACCAGAGATATTGTGACTTTCGGCAAAATGAATCCTGTTTATAAAGTGCAATTATGGTCTGAGGAAATCCTTTCTTTGCCTTGTAAAAAAGGAGGGAAAAAACCCAATTGGACACAAAATCTGAACATAAAGAGGAAAATAGCAGCAAACCTTTTAAAGGTTGAAATTTGGGATGAAAATAAATATAATGTGAAAGATATTATCGGGATGAATAGTCTCTCATTGGACAATTATAATTTCTTGCAGAATAATAAGTTTTCAGATTGGGTGGACATTTATTATGATAATAAAAAATCAGGAAAGGTGTTCATAAGCTTTGAATTTTTGAAATAAAAAAAACTTTTGTCTTCTAAATTAATAAATACATAATAATTTTTTTTTTTTAATATTCT
>Ga0302186_10003817_pt1 | contig 10847 bp, 12 predicted proteins | sample II_Bog_E1_2_FD_198782 | JGI IMG/M metagenome (GOLD analysis project Ga0302186, IMG submission 198782) | Peat permafrost microbial communities from Stordalen Mire near Abisko, Sweden - II_Bog_E1_1 | ecosystem: Environmental > Terrestrial > Soil > Wetlands > Peat | place: Sweden: Abisko...
TGGAAATTAGTGGAAATAGTTTATAGAAATGAAATTTTGGATGAAAGAAATATTAAAAAAAAAACTACTCATTAAATTCCTTGAAAACGAAATGAAGATGGATCCCTCTTTTATTTTTTAAAATTTATTTTTCATTTTAAATGAATAAAAGCCCATTTTTTCAGATTTAGTTAGTTTTTTAAATTTAACATAGCGCAAGCTTTTAAAATCCGGAATTTCCTTTCAAATTCCTAAATAAAATCAAATCCATAAAACAAAATGGCCTTTTATCTAGAATCCCAATACCTAGATCTCAAAAAAGTCTATACAAACTTCTCATATGAGTCCCTTGAAACCAAAATAGACATTCTTCCCACAGATCTTATTTCTGAGGGAATAACTCAAAACAACTATTTATCTATTCAAGAGCAGGACCTTCTCTATTCCGATATTAACAATCTTCTAATATATTTCGATAAATATCATTTGAACAATTCTACTCTTCCTGCTGATAAAAGCTTCCCTTTCATTAAGATCAAAGAAAGGATTTGTTACATTATTCAGAAATATCAGGAACAATCTAATCTATTAGACCAACATCTAGAAAAAATCGTGAGTCCTTTAATGAATCAGATAAAACAATACTTGCATGATAAATTGGGCTGTTATTTAAAGGAGATCGCACAAGGCCCTGAGTTCAAGCCTACTTCCATCATATTTTGTGAAGAATTCCATCATTTCCTTGGGATGATTTATGTCATTTGTAAGGTCAGAGGGTTTAAATTCGTGATGAAATATTTCCCACATGAGGTGAAGGATCTTGAGCCTTGTGTGTTTTACCTTTCAAGCCAAAAGGACATTATGGCACATCTTTGGGAAAGCAAATATGTGATGTTTTTATGGCTTTCAATAATAATCTTGGTGCCCTTCGATTTAAGCACAATAGATTCAAAGGTCTTTAGTTTTTTGGAGACTAATGAACAAAACAAAATCACAAATCTACCCAACAATTTGATCTTGATCAGCCAATTTTATCTAAAATCCACCACAAAAATAAGAGAAGCAGCAGGAGTCTTCCTTGCTAGTTTCTTCAGTCGTCCTGACATACAAAAAATGAACCTTTTGGAAGATTTCTTGAAATGGGCAGCCTCAATGATTCAAAGCCTTGAACAAGACCCTTTGAATGCCTTCTTTATCACAGGAATCTTTAATTCTTTGGTGGAAATCTTCAAAATCGGACAAAGAAGCGAACTCCTTCAAAGAATTCAATATGTCATGCCTTTCCTCAAATCAACTAATTTCGGGACAAAAAGCATGGAATCCTCCGTTTTGAGACAAGCGAAGATCAAATTGGCTCAAAGAATCGGCCTGATTTATCTCAAGCCGAGAACAATCAAATGGCTTTATCGCATGGGAAATAAAAGCCTTTTAGAAAATCTCAAGAAGTCCCAATCCACAGGTTCCAAGCTTCAGATTTTCAATGTTGAGGCTGCCACTTCCAGTTTAAAGCTTACCTCTGCTGAAAAGACTCAAATGGAAGCCGAGGCTCAGGAAGATGAAGACTATTTCCAAGATGTCGATACTGAAAATCTTGAATTTCTCATTGATTTTCTTGTCCAAGGACTCAAAGATAAAGATACTATCGTCAGATGGAGTGCTGCTAAAGGAATAGGTAGAATCACATCACGATTGGACTTAGAAATGGCCGATGATATTGTCACATCGATACTTTCTTGTTTCGCACCGAATGAGAATGAAAACTCTTGGCATGGGGGGTGTTTAACCCTGGCTGAACTTTCCAGAAGAGGCTTATTATTACCTTCAAGATTAGACGCAGTCTTCCCAATTTTATCCAAAGCCTTGGTTTATGATCAAAACCAAGGCAATTATTCAGTTGGAGCAAATGTCCGAGACGCGGCTTGTTATGTAGCTTGGGCTTTTGCTCGAGCCTATTCTCCTGAAATCCTCAGCAAATATGTGAAACCTTTAAGTCAAAGTCTATTGATAACCTGTTTATTCGATCGTGAAGTCAATTGTAGAAGAGCTGCCTCAGCTGCTTTTCAAGAACATGTCGGAAGACAAGGCAATTTCCCTCATGGGATCGAAATCCTAACCGAAGCTGATTATTTCGCTTTAGGAATGAGACCAAACGCTTTTCTAAATGTGGGTCTTTTCGTCGGATCTTACCCTGAATATTATCCCAGTTTCATTCAACATTTGGCTTTTGTGAAATTGAAACATTGGGATGTGGATCTGAGGAAATTAACTGCTAGTTCATTGGCTTTATTTAGTGTATTAGGCGGAAAAGAGCTATGGAATGATGTGTTGAGAGGTTTGCTGAAAGAGTCTATGAATGAAATGGTACATGTGAGACATGGGGCTTTATATGGAATCAGTGATATTTTATGTGGGTTGAGGGGGAGATCTGCCATGCATAATCTCAAAAATGAGATGAAAGATAGTGTTTTTCTGAGAAATCTCAATAAAAAGCAAAGGAAACTCATCAAGGCTGGGGAATATATGCAGAAATTCAGAGGGTTTTTCGAGAAAAAAAGCATTGAAAATCAAATGGATCTTATAGAGAAAGAGGTGCTTCAGGATATTTTGGAAGTGTTACCAAAAATTGATAAGGCGAGACTATTTAGAGGAAAAGGAGGCGAAATTATGAGAATAGCTGCTTGTAGATTGATTGAGGGAATTGCCATAGCTGAAATCAAGCTATCTGAACCATTGCAAAAGAAATATTTAGAAATCTTGGATGATTGTTTAAAGAACCCATTGGATTTGATCCAAAACGCAGCAGTCACAGCTTTGAAATTATATAGTGGGTTTTATCATCAGGAAGGTGTCCCCAAGGATTTCGAGAACTATCTTCAAAAAGTCATGAAGACAGCTGTTGAGGATTTAAATGTGGCAGTTACCAGAGGATATTCTCGAGCCTTAGGTGTTTTGAATTCAAAAATACAAATAACCCATTTTGATAATATGTGGAATTGCTTAAAGAAGAATTGCCAATTCAAATCTAAGGATTCTGATGATCCAGATACTAGGAAATTCGCTGTAAGGAGCCTAAAGGAAATGATTACAAATATCGGCTTAAAGGATATTAAAGATAATGTCATAAAGGACATTTTTGAGGTTTGTTTCTTATTAATGGCTGATTATACAACAGATAAAAGGGGGGATATTGGCTCGATGATTAGAGAGGCTTCAATGACTATAATGTTGGATATATTTTTGTTAATTGTGACTTTTAATGAGAAATGTCCTGTTGAACAAAAAAGAGAAATTAATGAAATTTTCCCTTATAAATTTGTGGCTTTATTACTTCAACAATTGGTTGAGAAAATCGATAGAGTTAGGTTGGTGGCTGGAAGTTTGTTACAGGAATATTTTGAGAAATGTGCCAAGAAATTACCAGAAATCCCAAGAAGCAAGGAGTTGGCCCAGATATTTTGCAAAGAAAATGTGAAGGAAATGTTAAAAAAAGATGAACTTCGAATGGAGGAAATTTTTGAAACGCAAATACTTGCTAGTTCTGCTTTTGAGGGCCCGGAATATGAGAGGGAATATGATGAATTCGTTTATTATTGGAACCAACCACATAATGTTTTCCCAATGATCGTGCCTTTGATGAGATTCAAGGAGTATTCTACTGAGATTGTAAGATTTCTTTACTTTATTATATTTATATTTGATGAATTGAATAGTTGAAAGGATTAGTGATTAGTGTTGGGGGGATAACAGAATCATTGCTTAAATATTCATTATCAGCATTGAAAGGATTTTTTATTGAAATAAGGCATTTATTCTTTTATTTAAAAAATTTTTATTTATTTTGTTTTTTTTAATGTTTTATAGTAAAGATGTTGAAAATTATGATGCAATAATGAATGATATTTGTAAGAATTTCTTGAAATTACTGAAAGAACATACCAATGATGAGAGAGTGATTGTGCCTTTATACAAAACATTGGACTTTCTGTTCGAAGCTGAGGAGTTCAATCGATGGAAAGTCGGAGTGCCTCTTTTTTCTAATGATCTTTTCGCTGTGGTCTCAACAGATATAGCCAACTCAAAATCAATTGGGAAACTTCTGGCGGTTTCGGGCCTTACCGTTGGAATATTTACTCGTGTAAGCAAAGAGCTCAAGAAAAAAGCATTTATAATGCTTGCTAAATTGTTGACTCATAAGTAAAATTGAACATTAAAACAGGAATATTATTAAAATATTTGCATTTTTGTAAAGATTCGCCAAATTAAGAAAAACAGTAGCTGATAAATTATATATGATTTTGTTGGCTGATGGAGATGCTTTATTCGGTCAGACCAAAAATGAGGAAATTTGTGAATTGTTGATGGCAAATAATTGGAATGAATTGACTGCAGAGGAGGTAAAAGAAACTCGAGCGAAATTGGAGGAATATTCAAAATTATTTTAAGATTTAAATAAAAATCGAATGATTTTTATGTTTTTGAGAAAAAATATTAATTCCCAAGTTTTTCATCATTCAAATCATTCGAAACAATTATTAAAACCTGAATTTCGAAAGAAAAAAAAAATAATGAATCGTTTATTTAAAAAACAAGTTGGAAACTACGCCTATTACAACTACCTCAACAAATATGAGCCTTTCTTCCTTAATAAATACCAAAGTCAGGATCATTACAAAATGGGACGAAAGTAGCCTAAATTATTTTTTTTTATGTTATTCATTTTTTTTTTTTTGAAAAAAGGTCAAATTGGAGAAATTTGGTCTTAAAATACGCTGGGGATCATGTGAATTTGGAAGAAGAACATAATGGGAAATATAAAACCCATATGATTTTAGTGAATTTGTGCTATAGAGTGGGAGCTGTGTTATTTGCGTATATGTTGTTCTATTGGTCATTTATGCTTGGGGATCTTGGAAAATCATTCAGAACAGGTGGATGGGACTACGCCTTCAACCCCACAGATGATGGGGATAACCCGACGAGATATGAATCGTTATATATGATGACCAAACCTCAAAAATATTAAACGTTTCTGAAATTTTGAGGATTTTATTCGTAAAAGGAAATATTTCCAAGAATTTTATCAAAAAACACCAAATAAAATGAAAAAAGAGTCAATTTTTATTTAAAAAAGCAATTTTTGAATTAATTATTTGATTTTTCCATTCTTTTTTTTATATAGCAAAACATTATTCTTTTTTTTATATAGCAAGAAGACAAGGTTTGAATGAAAAATAAAATAATTCATTTTTATTTAAATGCTATCTTTTCTAAAAATAAATAATAGGAGTTCTTTAGAAAAAGAAAAAAAAATATTAATTTAATATATATTAAAGCAAAAGCAATTAATTATTTACTACCGAGCCTTCTCCTCCATAATTCTAAAGCATTATTCTGATAAACCCTCACATAATCAACTACAAATTCATTCGGAAACACAGTATGAGAATCAGGAGCTCCAGGCCAATTTCCTCCCACAGCCAAATTGAAAATGATATAGAACTTATTCCCAACAAAAGGCCAATATGGTTTTGTTTGGCTTGGCTTGGCAGTGAAATAAACGTTTTCATCTACAGACCATGTGATTTGTCCAGGTGTCCATTCGACAGTATACAAATGGAAATCTTCATTATATGGATCAGGCATAGATGTTTTACCTCCGAATCCAGCTCCACCATTTATATCATGTCCAGGAGTTCCCATATGTACAGTGCCATGTAAAGTATGAAGGTCATGACCCAAAACTTCCATGATGTCTATTTCTCCATGAGCTGGCCAATCGTTGAAATCATTTGGCAATAACCAAAATGCAGGCCAGAAACCTTTTCCTGCTGGCATCTTCATACGAGCTTCGAATTTCCCGTAGAGGAAGGTTTTTTTGCTTCGACTGTTAATCCTTCCAGAAGTATAATGCTTGTTACCCCAATTCTGCTTCTTTGCCACCATGTGCAAGAGACCATCCGATACATAGACGTTCCCATTGGTATATGCTTCTAACTCATTGTTTTGAACAGTGTCTCGTTGTTCAACATTCCATGCGCCTGAATCTAAGGAGGAACCATCAAATTCATCAGACCAAACCATCGAATAGGAGGATTTGGCTGGAATGAGGAAGAGGGAGAAGAGGGCTAAAACAAAGATTTCCTTGAACATTGTTTTGTATTATAAGATTATAATTTTTATAAGAAAGGAATTATTAATTAATATATCTAATATCTAATTGTTAATAGAGGCTCTATTATAAAATTAATATATTTTTTTTTTTTATAATGAAATAAAAAAGGGAAAAAAAACATATTTTGCGCAGAAAAAAACTTTATTTTTTTATATTTTTTTAGAAATTAAAAAAAAATTAGGGAAATAAGGAAAAAATAAAAATTTTTTTTTAATGGTTCAATAATCCAGAAAAAAAAAATTAATTAACCCCTACCAATTACTCAACAACTGCAAGCCATAATTGCGGTAAACTCTAACATAATCAACCAAAAATTCACTTGGAAAGACCGTTGAAGGATTTTGAGATCCAGGCCAGCTGCCTCCCACAGCTAAATTGAGAATAAATTAAACAAATTTCCAACAAATGGCCAATAAGGTCTTGTTTGAATTGGTTTCGCTGTGAAATAAACATTTCCATCCACAGACCAAGTAATTTGTCCTGGTGTCCAGTTCACACTATAAATATGGAAATCATCACTATAAGTAGTATTCATTTTCGTAAGCCTCCTCCATAAAGATTATGCCCAGCAGTTCCCATATGAACAGTTCCATATAATGTATGAAGGCGTTTCCTAAAACTTCCATAATATCGATTTCTCCATGAACAGTCCAATTAGTGAAATTATTTGGCAGAAGCCAAAAAGAAGGTCAAAACCCTTTTCCTGAAGGCATTTTCATCGATGCTTCAAGTTTAATGTGTTTTTCCTTTCGAATTAATTCTGCCAGAGGTATAATTCTTGCCAGCCCAATTCTCTTTTGTAGACATTGTTTTTGGGGTATTCCTCCTCTTCGTCATTATAGGTAATATTAGTTTGTTCGACATTCCAGGCATAATCTAAGGACCCATTGAATTCATCCGACCAAACTAAAGTATAGGAAGAGATTAGAGGACATCCACAAGTGAGAAGGAAGTGTTTCAGCATTTTGTTTTATTCGAAAATTATAATTTATTTTCTCATATTAATAAAGTCTAAGACTGATGAGTTTTTTTCCAAATGAAAAAAACAAATTTATTTTTTTAAATAGGGTTTCATTTGATTAAAATGTTTTTTTTGAAAAAAATAATTCAATTATAAGAAAATCTAGGAAAACCAAAAGAAATCTGCCAAATTTTCCCTTTCCAAGATCTTTTCCATGGTTTTTTAATATATTAGAATTGATTGCATATTTCATTTTAGTCTGCCCTCTTTAATTTTGAAAGTATGTTGACGATTGGGTTATTTGCAATATGTACATGTGCTTATGTTCGTTCCTTTTGGCCGAGTTTGATTGAACCTTACAAAGAAGGGTTGTTATTTATTGAAAACTATTTAAAAATGTTTATGAAATAATTTCAGCTTTGGAGGTTTTTTCAGAAGAGCAGCTGTGATCGGAGATAGGTTGAGTCCATATGTTTCAATATGCTGTTTTATAATGGCAATCGAAATTTTATTTTTTAGATAAAACATACTAAAATTTATAAAAAATTCAAAATCTTATTAAAAAATCATTTAAAAAAACAAAAAACATCATGGATGCCGGTAGTTTGGATGCAAACGCGCTTTATGCGGAACTTATGAAGGAAGAAGAAGTATATCCATTTAAATTTTTTGCTGTTTTTTTTTCAAACTTATATTAAAAAACAAAAGTGGGCAAAAGCAGTAATTTTCGATGAGGGTGCCAACATAATTACACATAAAAATTGTCCTACAAACAAGGAGGAATTAAGGTAAAGAGAAAATTCACTTTATCATTTTTATTGATATTTGTGAAAAGTGAATACTTGAAAGCCTATGAAAGCAGAGATAACACCATTGGGGCTGGTTTCACATTGCTTAAAGAACATTATGATGTTCATAGATTCCATCCTCCTCTGGTTTATGGAAGAAAAGGGGACGCTGATGTGGGAGAAGGAATCTCGCTTTGCAGGGTTTGATGATTTTATATTAAAAATTCAAATTTTTTTAAATCGCTGTTTTTGAGGGAATTGCCAAAAAAAATGGACAAAAAATTTATCTCTTGATCACGTATGAATTACCAATAATTTCTGCTCGAGCTGTGCCCCAACAAATCAATTTTTTCAATACTCACAGTAATAAATCAATAAATTTCCATAGAAATAAATTTTTGTTTTCTTTTAGTTGGAGATTTGGAAATTTTTAAAAATTAGAAAGTTCCAAGAAAGTTAGAAAAAATAATATTATGAAAACCGAAAAACTTATCAAATAAACAAACAAAATAAAATTTTTTTTTTTTAATTTTGAAAAATCGAAATCAAAAAATTGAATTAAGAATTTTCTTTTGTTTTAAGTTTCAAACTAATTAAAAAAATAAAAAAATTCAGAAAAAAAAAACTTTTAATTTCCTATGAGATTCTTGAGGAATTCGACAATAAAATTTCCCCAATCCTTACGTTTTGGCTGGAAAAATTATATCCAAAGGCCTGGAGATGGTAATCCCAGACCAGTCACTTTAATTCCTGGTCATGGAATCGGTCCCGAAATTACAGGTTAGAAACAACCTTTAAAAAAAATAAACCGAACGATTAGGATTTTTAAAATTATTTTAGCTTCTGTTCAAAAAATATTTGCTGCCACCTTTTGTCCAATAAGCTTTGAGACAATTCATAATTTTTCCTTTCAATTAGAAAAACACCGTGAATTGTTGAAGAAAAACCCTGCAATTTTAATTGGTGTCATTTCTCCTTTTAAGGGATCAAAATATTCAGAAATTTCTGAGTTGTTTAGATTTTTAGACGTTTTTTCACAAATGACAGCCGCATACTCTTTTGAATCTATCGACAATAGGCATTATGATACTGACATCGTGATCATAAGAGAAAATACGGAGGGAGAATATAGCGGAATCGAACATGAAGTTTATCCAGGTGTGATGGAAAGTTTAAAAATAATAACAAAATCAGCTTCGTTGAGAATTGCAGAATACGCTTTTGAGTTTGCTTTTTTGAGTGGAAGGAAAAAAGTCACAGCAGTTCACAAGGCAAATATCATGTAAAATAATAAAATAAATAAATAAAATAAATGGATTTAGGAAAATATGTGACGGGTTGTTTTTACAAGCATGTCGGGAAATCTCTCATAAATATCCAATGATAAAATATGAAGAAATGATCGTAGATAATTGTTCAATGCAAGTAAAATTTTAACAAAAAAACATCCAAATTATTTGATTTTAGCTTGTTAGAAAACCTCAACAATTTGATGTTATTGTCACAACTAATCTTTATGGTACGATTTTGTCGAATGTTAGTGCGGGAATAACAGGAGGAGTTGGAATGACTCCTGGAGTTTCTGTTGGAAAAAATTTCGCTTTATTCGGACAAGTATAAATTTTTAAGAGGGGTTTAAAAACCAATTTTTAAAAGGGATGCAGACATACAGGTAATGACATTGCTGGTCACAATGAGGCTAATCCCACCGCTTTGATTTTGAGTGCGATTATGATGTTGAGATATTTAAATTTGCCGAGATTTGCTGACCTAATAACAGATGGGGTGAAGATGACGTTGAGAGACCCCAATTCAAGAACAAGAGATATTGCAGGAAATGCTACAACTGAAGAATTCACAAATGAAATAATAAAAAATTGTTGCGCTTTGATGGCACTTTAATAAAAAAATTAGTTAGATTTTCAGCAAATGAGAAAAACAATTAAAACTAAAGGAAGAAAAATTGATTTTTTTTTGAAATTGTTTAAAATTTAAAATTTTGTAAATTTTATTACCTTTCCTTACAAAAAGAAATCATGTTGAAAATGGAATTCAAAATAAAAAATAATTGAAATTTTTAACACTTTTTCTATGATTTAAAATCTCTTCCAAACCAATTAAAAATAAACTATAATATTTGAAATTTTTAAACTAAATAAAATCATACAATATAAATAAAATTAAGATTTGCGATTATTCAAGATAAATGGAAGGCTGCTCATCTAAAGGTAAGGAGGAAAATACTTCTTCCACAGTGGCGATCCTCAGATATAAAGGTGGTTGGACTAATGAATGTGAATTGACGAATGGAACCTACATTCACACTCCCAAACCCTACAACCCTGATGTCTATATCCAAGAAAAGGGGGATTATGCTTTATATTATTATCCAGATAAAGAAAACCCAACAATTGGTTCTTGGAGAATCACTAATTTTAGTCAACTAGGAAATTCTGCTGATTTGGAGAGCTCTAACCTCGGGAGTGGCCTATGGTATCCAACATACAGAATTCCCCATGATAAAAAATATGAAAAAATAGATGATGATGAAAACAAAGATGAGGATCGATGGTTATTGGAATTTAAGTAATTCAAAGTTTTTTTAGTAATTTCAAATCTTTTATATAATCAGGAATCCTCCTCTTCCTTCTCCTCCACCTCCTAAACAAGAGCTTATATTCGGCAAGGAAAATCCCATATCAAAAGAAATATGAGAAAAGAGATGATGATGAGTGGTTCTTGGAGTTTCCTTAATTGACAGATAATTTTAAGTAATCCTCATCATCTTTAAGGGAAAATAAAAACAATGATTACAAAACAACTTTTAAAAATACAAAAAAAACTTAGAAATTTTTGTTACAAAATTTTGTTTTTTTGAAAAAATTAAAACTATTGTTTATCATTTATTTTTTTTTTATTTCTTAAAAAAATTGAAATTATAAATTTG
>Ga0302186_10003818_pt1 | contig 10844 bp, 15 predicted proteins | sample II_Bog_E1_2_FD_198782 | JGI IMG/M metagenome (GOLD analysis project Ga0302186, IMG submission 198782) | Peat permafrost microbial communities from Stordalen Mire near Abisko, Sweden - II_Bog_E1_1 | ecosystem: Environmental > Terrestrial > Soil > Wetlands > Peat | place: Sweden: Abisko...
TATTTTTTAATTTTAAAAATTCCTCTTTTTTGTAAGACAAATCTTTTTTTATATAAAAAACAATGAATTATTTATCATTTTTAAACAATTTTTTTAAGAAAATCAAAAAATGGAATTTTCTAAAGTGATTTTGGATGAGCCCATAGGAAAAAAATAAAAATATTAAATTTTTGCTTAGAATCAAGTCTAGATTAAGATTATTATGAAACATTAAACTTTATTTCACAGAAAAATATGATTTGGATGAGCCCATAAGGAAAAAAATAAAAAATATTAAACTTAGATTGGAAAAAAATGATCAAAATTAAAAATCCCATTTTTTCCTTTCAGCTTTCTTCTAAATAAAAGATTTTTCATCATTTGCATTTTCCCCTAAATATTTTAAATTGGCAATATTACAAATTTCTTTTTTTAACGTTTTTGTTGATTTGTTTGTGATCATGATCATAGAAAATGATGCCGATTTCAGGTGGAATGCTTTTTTCATTTTTGCAAGTTTTTTGGAATCGTTCAACTCCACTTTGAAAAAATTGGAATTTATTGGGCGACTTTTGCCTTCTAAAGCTTGAAATAGTTTCTTCGTGTAAATAAGCTCCAGGCCCAGGAGAATTATCTCTTTTTGTTTCCGACACAAAGACAAATTTTTTGATTCTAATGTTTCTTGAGCTGATAGGTGTTTTGATGTTGATATTATATGATCCTTTTGAAATTATAATTAAAAAAGGGGATTTCTATTAATAATCAATAATACCTGGCCCTAAATTTCGACCAGTAGGAGAGCGACTTTGGGCAAATCTTTTAATATTTGACTTAAAAGCTACAATCTAAATTAATAAATTTAAGACAATTCTTGAATTTTCAACGTTTTGAGTTTTTATTTTTGCATCGATAACATTTTGATAAGAAACAGGACTGACTTCGTTTTCCAAAAATTTTGGCAAAAATAATTTTTTATCTTTGAAAATTCGTTAAGATCAGTCTGATATTAAAAACAACCGAGTGTTTCAAAGTATCCCAATCTGTTTTTTTCACCAGGTATTGAAGGAATAGCTTTATAGTCGGTTTGCTCCTTGATGTGTTTCAAAATTTCGAAATATTTATTTTTTCGCTCGATAGATTGTGTTTTTTTATTTTGATGTTGCCTTTTCCCCCTGAAAAAAAATTGTTAAAATTATAAAAAATAAATGTAAGAAAAATATATATATTGGTGAACTCATTTTTCTCGCCTTTTGAGTTGTTTAAAATATTTTGATTTTTTTGATGATTATATCTCGAGATGGGGATAGGTGGTGAGTCATTCAACAAATTCTCTAAAATTTCCTGTATTTTTAAATGGGAATCCATTTTTTCCATTTTAATGCGTTATATTTTTTAAACTTTGTTTTTTTTTCAACGATATATATTATGATATTTTTTTTTTTTTATATGTCAAAAAAAACTTTAATAAATCTGATTTTGTTTATGAAATCTAAAATATTTTAATAAATATAAATTCCATTAATGACAGATACAACCCAAAAAAAAAAGAAATCCAAAAAACATCAACCCAAATCAGAAGATGAACTTGAAGAGGAAGAAATAGACCAATCCAAACTGAACGATGATTACATTGTCAAGCCTTCTCATGAAAAAGCCAAATGTGACACTTCATCATGGCCGCTTCTTTTAAAGGTTATTTCTTTTTCTATTTTAAAAATAACATTGAACTGTCCAGAATTATGACAATTTAAATATTCGGACTTCCCATTACACTCCTATTCCTCATGGCTCCACTCCCTTGAAGCGTCCTTTGGTCGAATATTTGAAATATGGGGTCATTAATTTAGATAAACCTTCAAACCCCTCCTCTCATGAAGTCGTGGCATGGGTCAAGAAAATTTTGAAGGTGGAAAAGACAGGCCACAGTGGGACACTTGATCCAAAAGTGACTGGATGTCTGATTGTGTGTATTAATAGAGCGACCAGACTAGTGAAGGCTCAGCAATCAGCTGGGAAAGAATATGTTGGCATTGTTCGGCTCCATGAGGCGATTGAATCAGAAATTCAATTGGCCAAAGTTATCCAACAATTAACAGGGGCAGTTTTTCAGAAACCACCAGCGTTTTATATTTTAAAGGCTTAACCTCATTGTTTTTTTTTATTTTTAAGTATTGCGGCAGTGAAAAGAGAATTGAGGATCAGAACGATCTACGAGAGCAAATTGATTGCATACGATGCTGAGAAGAAGTTGGGCATTTTTTGGATGAGTTGCGAAGCTGGAACTTATGTGCGAACGATGTGCATTCATATCGGTCTTTTATTGGGAACAGGTGGACACATGGAAGAGCTCAGAAGGGTCAGATCAGGGATCATGACCGAGAACGAACACATGTTCACTTTACACGATGTGATTGATGCGCAATGGAAATATGAGAACCACAAGGTTTTTATATTAAAAAACAGAAATTTCCTTTTTTTTCTTTATTTTTTCTTTCCCAGGATGAATCCTACTTAAGGAGAGTGATATTCCCACTTGAAATCTTGTTATTGAGTTTCCCAAGAATCGTGGTCAAAGACAGCTGTGTTAACGCAATTTGTTATGGCGCCAAGTTGATGATTCCTGGTGTTCTTCGTTTCGAAAATAACATTGAACTCGGTCATGAAGTTGTTTTGATCACCACCAAAGGGGAAGCCATTGCTGTGGCCATCGCTCAATTGACAACTGCAGAAATTGCAAGTTGTGACCATGGAACTGTCGCCAAAACCAAGAGAGTCATCATGGATAGAGAAACCTACCCAAGAAGATGGGGATATGGTCCTAGAGCTTCTCAGAAGAAATTTTTAATTAAAGTTTTTGAAAGTGAATTTTTAAGAAAAAGTCATATTTTTTACAAGGTTGGAAAATTGGATAAACACGGCAAACCAACACCAGAGACTCCAAAAGATTGGATGGTTTATTTTGTTTCAGACGAAAACAATAATATGCAAGCTCCTCAGAAAGTCCCTGTAAGAAAAAAATTCTTCAAAAAAATAATAAATTTTATTTAAACTTTACAAAAAAAGAAGGATGATGAAAAACCTAAAATTGAAGAGGTCATCTCTGAGGATGGAAATCATGTGAAAGTTGAGAAAAAAAAGAAAAAAAAAGTCAAAGTCGAAGAGGTTATAGCTGAAGAACAAGAGGAAGGAGAAGAGGTGGAGCCAGAGCCAGAGCCAAAACATAAAAGAAAGGTTTCAGCAGGGGCTGAGGAGACAGGTGCTGTCGAGAAAACCAAAAAGAAAAAGAAACTTTAAGAAAAAATAAAATTTGAAAAAAAGCAGAAAAATAAAATATGAAAATAAAAAGAAAAAAATCAGAAAAAAAAATTCTTTGAAGATCTTTTGATTATATTTAAGTTCTTTAGGGTTTAAAAAAAAATCAAACTAAAAAACAAAGCCTCTGAAATTTAGTTCGAGATCGAACTCTAATTTCTATATTTTTAGGGATAAGTACAGCTTTTTTTTTGGATTTACCCAATCAAAATTGATATATATAATTAAAACTTCAAATAATCATAATTTTTAAAATAATCAAATTAAAAAGACTTTTGATATTTCTAAAGTTTTTATCCTTCTGAAAAGATGTGAGAAGGTGAAGATGATGAGCTCTGCGCCCCTAAAAAAATCATTTCGCGAAAATATCTATTAGATGGATTGAGCGAAAAATGATAGAGATTCGAAAATCTTTGAGAAGTAATATATTTTTGAGGGTGTCACAGATAATATTTATTTTTTCTTTAGAAAGGATTTTGCCAGATAGATTCGGTTTGAGTGAGAAAAATGAGAAAAGGCGTCTCTGAAGGTTCCGAAATTTTTAAAAATATTAATTATTTCATTTTGATTTTTTTATTTGGTTTGTTTTTTAAAAAAAAAAAAAAGTTAAGAAGCCTATAAAAATCAGAATAAAAAAAATTAAAAAAATTTAAATTTGAAGAAAGTATCATAGGAAAAATTTGAAATGACCGACCCTAGCACTCAATTTTTGAAGAATTCCTTCAAAAAAATCACTCCAATATTAAAGTTGAATTGTTCTAATGTGGATGAAGTAAGATCTTTCTTTTTTATTCTCAAATAACTTCTTTTTCCTTCGCCAGGTTGATATGAATCTTCTTAGGTTCCAGAATACCGCTTTGTCGACAAAGTTGGATTTTTTAAAAAAGGAAATCAAAACGCTCAAAACTATAAACGAAAGTTTGGAAATCAAGGCTAAAAACAATGAAACTTTCCACTCTGTCTTCAATTTGGCCTGGCAAGATGTATTTCTTTTTAAATTCTTAAATCATTTTGTCTTTTAAGTTCTTGACGGAGCTTGATTTCGTGAATTTTCTGTTCAGAAAACCAGAAGAGGACAAATTATCTTTAAAATTTTCCAATTGGTTTCAATACTTTGATGAGCTCATCAAATATGGTGATTCATGCAAGGAAATCACTGATGACATTAGCAAGCAGATCAAGGTAAAATCCGAAACCTTTCTGAAAAACATGAAAAACATGTTCACGGAAATTTTCATCGAGTACCAAAAGTCCCATTTAAAGATAAATGAGAAGATTGATGAAATTATGAAGACAGGTTCGGTTTTAATTTTATTTAAATTTTTTCAAATTTCAAATTTATTAAATTTTTTTTTTTTAATTTCCAAAAATCAAAGAAATCAATGAGTTAGCAAGGAAGTTTTTCATTGAAAATCAAAATCTAGGCACAAAAATCAAAGAAATCGAACAAAGACTCAATGAGGTTTTGATTTTTTTCAGTTGTCCATTTCTTTAAATTAAAATAATCTAGTCCAAATCCAAAGTCAAAGAAATGTTTGTTGATTTTTCCAAAATGCAAGAAGAACGTTTCCTAAAATCCAAAATGGACACTTTGGTTCTAGAAAACGAAGAATTGAGAAACATGACTGAATCCCTAACTCGAAGAATCAGAATTCTGTCAGATTACAACTCTACAGGCATCAACAACATCATTGCATCCAAAGTTGAAAAGGAGAACTGTAATTTCTTATCTAATAAATTTAATAATTTATTTCTTCCTTTAAATAAAGATGACTGCATTTGCGGAGGTAAAAACATAATGGCATTGTTTTGCAATGAGAATCCGCTTCCTCAAACAAATTTGCTTCCTGAAACCATAGAGAAGCCTCCTGAAACAGTTGTTGAGTTTGAGATTTCCGAGAAAAATGAAAAGAGCCTTACAAATGAAGACACAAACAAAAATAACAGTAATTCTCTTGCCATGGAGATAGAGGTAACAACAAAAGAAGAAAATGCGTCATCAGGAATCTCAAACATCAAAATTCAGTTGGAGCTCCTTGAAAAACAGAACACTGATTTGATCAAAGAAAAAGCCAATTTGAAGAAAGACATTGAAAATTTAAATTTATTCAAAGTAATTAAAACGATAAAGATTTTGAATTTTGCCTTAAAACTTTTAAATTATTTTAAAAAACACTCAAATAAAATCTTTTTTCTTATTTATAGAATAATTATGAAGAAACTTTTTTTAAATCAAAAACCTTTGTTGATCTTGTGCAACAAAGTCAAGAGCTCTTAAAATACACCAATAATATGAAGGCAAAGCTCATCGCTGCAAATAAAAAAATTGTTGAAATCGAAAGATTAAGAGCTGAAGAATTGGAAGAAATTTTCAAAAATTTCAAAGAAGAAAAGCAGAAGCTGATGGAACAAATCGACAAAAACAATCAAAACAACCCAAATGAAAAAAAGGATGACATCTCAAATTATTTTGATATCTCTCAATTCACAAAGCCTCTGATTGGCTCTTTAGAAGAAGCTAACAAGAACAATGAAACTTTGAAACAAGAGGTTGAAATAACTTTAATAAAATTTAACAAAAAAAATCTTAAATCAAAGTTCAAAACAGATCCAGCAATTGAGAAAAAATTTCGTGGAAAACAAAAAAAGATATGATGAGGAATTTGCAAAAAATATGGAAAACATGGAAAAAATTAACTCTTTGGTATTTTTTACTTTATTTAATTTAAATAAATTTTAATTTTACATTCTTAAATTTAATCACAATAAACTACAACAAGAGTGTTGAATTGGCCACTTTGAAGCTTCAAGGAACTGGACATTTGGCTTATGATCAATTAAGTTTCAAGCATGCGAAATACAAGTCAAAACAACCCTTTCATATTTCTTCTAATTAATTTCAATGCAGGGAGTTCCTTATGGAAATAACTGAAGTCATCAGCAAAAATCATCCAAATTTAAAGCAAAAACTCGAAGATCTTGCACTCTATATCAAAGTTAGTCCTAAACAAATTTTATTTTTTTTAATCAGTAATTTTATCTACAGAGTAGAGAATCCAAAAACGAGCATTATGAAAACAAAATAAGAGTTTTAAACAATGAAATGAAAAATAAACAAAAAGTTATCATTAAGTTCTTTCTTTAAAGTTTAATATTCATATAAAAGCAAATCGAAGATTTAATTACAGAAGTTGATTTGACAGGCAAAGCTTATACAGAATTGTTGAACACAAACAAAAAATTAACTGAGCAAATAAAAGATTCTGATGAAATCAAAGCCAAAATTATCAAAGAGAAAGCAATGGAAAAAAAGCAATTTGATCAAGAGAGATCCTTATTTCAAATCAAATACAATGCAGAAAAAGAAATAATTCAGCAACAAAACAATATAATGCAAGAAATTCAAAGAAAAGAGAAAACTTTGGAAGAACACAGAGTATCTAAAATTTTGTTTTCCAAATTTTATAAGAATTAGGCTAACATTGAAAGTGAAATCAACCTCATTAAAAAATACAACGAAGAGCTCAAAACACACAAAGAAGAATTAGTTAAGAAGAATGAAGAGTTTAAAAATGAAAATGAATTGACAAAAAAGAAATTAGATAATATAGACGGTGTCAACAACAGCTACATTGAAAAATATGAAGCCTCAAAAAAAAAAGCTCAAGTATAAAGAAAATTTAACCTTTTTTATGGTGTTTTATATAGCAACAAAAAGAGTACATTAACCAGTTGCTTGAAACTACGCAGGATTTCAAAGGAAATTACCAAAAAACATCAACAGATGTAAATCTTCTCAAACTTGAAGTTGAAAAATACAGGGTAATTTATCATTATGTATAACCATCGATTTTAATTTTGTAGAAAATGATTGTTTGTAATGTTTGCGAAAAACATGAAAAAAATGTTTGTCTCTCAAAATGCTTTCATACATTTTGTAAGGAGTGCATCGATAAAAATTATCAATTGAGAAAGAGAATGTGCCCAAATTGCAGGACGAAGTTCGGTCTGGAAGATATAAGAGATATTTATTGGAATTAAAAAATAATGTTTTTTTAGTTCACGAAAAAAATTTTCTTGTAAATTATTTAAATATAAAATTAGCCTTCAAAAAATTTAAAATTATTTTGGGTGAAGAGTGTCAAAGGAATTCCCTTGCAAAGTCTATCTAATAATAAAAACACCATAATTTTTTATTTTTTTTTCATTAAGAGTGTGTGAATGCTTCATGCATTTGATTCTTTGCCTAGTGATTGAAAGAAACCGATGTTGATGTTGGCATTGGTTATTTTCTTTAATTTAATGATCATCAGTATCGGTTTTTAATTTATGAAAACATCAATCATCAGTTTATAAAAGTTTTCCACGAAGGATAAATTTTTTGGGAGTTTCTCCAAACGCTGGAAATTCAGCAATAGAAATAGAAATTCTTACCTTTTTTACAAGAAATAGGAAATAAGTTTGAAATTTGGTAATAGGAAATAGGGGGGTTTTTTGGAAATAGAAATAGAAATAAAATTTTTAAATCAATATTTTGGAAATAGAAATAAAAAAAATTCTTAATCAATCAAACTTTTTTTCAAGTTGGTTATTTTTTTGACTTTTATTTTTTAAATTTATTACTCTTAATTATTCCCTTCTTCTAGTTTCTTCTCTTTTTCATTTTCATTATTCATCAGAATTTTCTTTTCTTGTGTTTCTAATGCCACACATTTGTTATCGATCTTCCTTTTTAAAAAGTTTCTTATATCTCCTTGGATTAGTTTGTTCTGTTTTTTTTTAACTTCTTCCATTTTCTCAACCTCCTTTTCTTCATTTTCTATTCAAAAAATTACAATTTCTTTAATTTGTTTTTTCGTTATATTATACTTTTTCCTCCGAAATTCAATTCTGCATATTTTTTAAAAATGAAAAATTTACAATGATCTTTTCCAGGATACTTAGGGCAACCATAAATGAAATCCTCATATTTTTTGCTCCATTTCAAAGTGGCAATGTTATCATCCAAGCAAAAGCATTTAATGATGTTTTTTTCAACTATATTTTTGATAAATATAGATTATAAATATTCAAAAAAACCTTGTGTTATATTAATTTCGCTTCTTTCTTGTTCTCTTGTTACAAACTCATCCTTCTCTATATTTTTTAATTCCTTTTTTATGCTTTGATTCTTTTTTTTTTCAATCTTTAAGCAAATTATAAATGAAACATAAATATGTTTATAAAATACTAATTGCAAAAGGAATTGATTATTATTGCTTTCCTCATCATCTATCATATTGTTGATAATTTATTTAAGATTTTTTTTTTCTAAAAAAAAACCTTTTCTTTCGTTTCGTTGATTATCTAATGTTGGAACTTCTTTACATTCTTCGTTATTTTTGTCATTTTGCTCTTAGAAAATATTGAATGAAATCAATAAAAGGAATTAAAATGATATTTTACCTAATTCTAAATGAGATACTTTCCCAAGACAATTTGTCTCTTTTTGGTTGATATTGATATTTGAGCTCATTTCTTTCAATAGGTATTTAGTCAAATCTGTCTCAGCTTTTTCTGATTCAAAGTTTACAGCATCTTTTTCAAAATTTTCATCGGTTTCAGGCTGAATTTCATCATGGTCAAATATATCTGGAAGTTGAATTGGATTCAGGATAACTTTCTCAACATTTATTTCCTTTCCTTCATTGAGCAAATAATTATAAATTAGGGATTTTGTTTTTGATATGATGGGATCTTTTTCAAATATTATTGTTTTTGAAATTCCAGAACCTTTGTTTCCATGTACATTCGGAAATAATTTTTCTTTTGCTTTTTCCTCATAATATGTCGCTTCTTCTTTTAACTTCGATATAACATATGACTCCCTTGAACGAGCATAAATCATCCGACTACCGAGTCTATTCCATTAACCTTCAATAGTGTTATTGGTTCGCATATAAGATTCGTTTTCCAAAAACTCGCTAAAAACAATTTTTATTGATTATTTTATTTTTATTAGAATTTTACCTATGGATTATATACTCAGAAAAAAAATAGTTTTCCTCAAAGTAATTGCTCATTGTATATTTGAAAAAATTTTGCAAAAGAATTAGACTTCCTTTTTCGAGATTCATTTTGTTTTCGAGAAAAATTATTCGCTGCATTTCATTTAAAAATTTTTTCCTTAAAAGCTTGTCTTTTATATGCACGGCAATTTTCAAATTTTCGATGATATGTCTACAAAAGGGTTTCAAATGTTTTTGCTTTAAGCCCTTTTTTTGAGCTTTTCTCCACCAAGCTTGGAGAAGATGAAAATAACAGCATTTTAGAGTCGATTCTGTAAAATTTTGTCTTAAGCTAAGAACAAGACCCTTTTCAAAATCACTGTAAATCAAGTCCGGTTTAAGATCAAGTTTTAAGGAGATAAGCATGGATTTTAGATTCGAGAAGACGGCATCATACAACTCTTTTTTTTTCGAACTCATGAAGGCCCACATAATAGGAACGAACAGTTGAGATGTTTCATCCTTTGCTATAATGGAAAAGAGTTGGTAAAATTTCCCCGGACAAAACTCAAATGTAGCATCACAAAAACATCGCTTTGCCTTTCCTAAAACCTGTTCTTGCCAAGGGCTGTAGAAGATCGCTGCAGTATGAAGCTTGCTGTTAATTTGGATATTTATGATACTTTTGAAAAAATTTTCCCCTAAAAATATGATTAATTAAATTGTATGAAAATTAATCATGAGAAGTACCCGTCTTTAATGTTGCAAGGTCAGAGCTATCTTTTATTTTGGGGTATTTCAAGTCTCTGATTTTGTAATATTGTTTTTTGAACGAGGGAAAAGTTTGGAAATAAGCAGGAAAGTCTTTGATTTTTTCGTAAAGCGCTAAGGCAGATTGCATGAAATCCTAAGGAAAAATATATCAAGAGGAGATATTAATAAAAAAATATAAATACCATTCCAACTTTCTCTTCTATAAACCTCATTTTATCATTAAACTTGGAATCCTAAGATTGGATTTCTTTGAAGAATGTTGTTCAAGAGAGCATTGATGTTCGTTTGATAAAACTTTTTTTCTGGGGGATTTGATTTGTTTTGAATTCCAGTCATAAGTAAGAACTTTTGAACATCTCATACATTCAAAGTAAACAGAAATTTCTCCTTTTATGTTCACATGATGATTTTGTTTCTTTCTGAAAATATATCCATTGTCATTAATCTTCAAGGGCAAACTGCCAAGATCTGATATTTCATGGAGTCGATTTATTTCGAGTATCAACTCTTTTGATGAGTTTTTTTGGGGGCTTTGAGCATCCATATGTTTGAATTGGAAATCTTTTTTCTTTCTTTTTTGATTAAATTATAAGAATTTAGAACTTTTTATCATGAAAAATTAGCGGAACTTTTCAAAAAAGGAGGTTTTTAATTTGAAAAAAACAAAATTAAAATAGATAAAAAAGTTCGATTTTCTATTTCTATTTCTTAAATTTTCAATTTTCAGAAATAAAGTATTTCTATTTCTAAAAAAAAGACTTATTTCTTATTTCTGTATTTCCTAGTTAACTA
>Ga0302186_10003820_pt1 | contig 10841 bp, 8 predicted proteins | sample II_Bog_E1_2_FD_198782 | JGI IMG/M metagenome (GOLD analysis project Ga0302186, IMG submission 198782) | Peat permafrost microbial communities from Stordalen Mire near Abisko, Sweden - II_Bog_E1_1 | ecosystem: Environmental > Terrestrial > Soil > Wetlands > Peat | place: Sweden: Abisko, Stordalen...
GTAAGGGATAGATTTAATTATTATAGAGAAATATTCATTGATTCTTTTTAATGTAATTTTCCCTACTTGAATATTTGTAAATTTAGATGTGAGGTTGATGATATCAACAGAATATTTATTTTCTTTTAAATAATCAGTCAGAGCTTCAAACATCATTGCCTGACCTGAAAAAACATTATTTACCTGATCGGTACACAGTCCAATTGCTATTATTTTCTTATTCATTCATTTTATTTCAAATCGTTTTGGATCCATTCCCACTCATCAAACATGCCCGTTTTAATATCTATATTTGGAATCCAGTTAATAGATTTTAATGCTTTTTCAATAGAAAGAACATTGTATTTACAGTCAAAATTTCGAACATCTTTAATGATTTTTTTTACTTGTTTTCCGGTTATTAAGGTAGCATTTTGAATAATGTCGTTTATTGATGTTGGCAGACCTGATGCAATATTCAATACTAACGGATAATTAATCGTTTCTTTAAATTCAATACAGGATATTACAGCCTTTGCTAAATCAGTTACATGTACATAATCTCTAACAATAGTACCATCACCAAAAATAGTGATAGGTTCATCTACAATAATCGATTTAAATACATGCCCAATCAGACCCTGAGGTTTTTTTAAATTTTGATACCGACCATATACATTTGAAGGACGTAATATAAATGTATCGATTGTTGAATTTTTTGTTAAGAATGTCAGATATTCTTCTGCTACAAGTTTTGTTAGTCCATAGCTTGATATTGGATTTTTATCATAAGTTTCATCGATTGGGATATCCTGTATCGGATTCCCATAAACTGTACCTCCTGATGATAAATAGATGAATTTTTTGACAGAACTTCCATTCAATAAGTACTGCATAAATCTCAATAACGGAGGTATATTTGATAATAAATCAAATTCTACATCATACATACTGGTTGCCGGAACTGTAGTGTGAATTAGCCAGACAACATAATCTACATCTGCAATCTGATCAGTTAAATAGCTTGTATTATTAATATCTCCTTCAATAAAACGAATATTATCATGTTCAATTACAGCTTCTTTAATGTTATTCGTGACAATATCAAAAACAACTACACTATATTGATTCTTCAATAATTGTAAAACAATATTTTTACCGATAAAACCATTTCCACCTATAATTAAGCATTTTCCGTTCATATATTAAAATTAACTCGTAAATATTTTTTAATATAATTGTTGTAAATCGTATCTATTAAGTAATGTAAAGTTAGAATTCAATAGAAAATATATGTAAATATAATTTGATTTCAATAATAATTTTATTTAAACTTTTTGATATATATTGATAGTTTTAAAAGAGTATTATAGTAATAAGTTGGCCAATGCATATGTCGTTCAAAACTATTATAATTACAATTTTGCCTAGCCTGCATCCAATATTCAGAACTTTTGACTCTAAGATACACTCTTAATTTGTATATAAGTCTTCTACTTGTTGAAATACCATTTCGATTGATCGGAACTCTTTTTATGGGAGCCCATTCTCCTCGTTTTTGTTTAAGATATAATCTATACCCTAATCCGCTACGCCTGTGCCTGAATGCCCCACCTTGTGCCTTACGCATTTCATCTTCGGATAAATCATCAAGCTTTAAAGATCCTGTTCGTATTCCGTCTTTAATGAGTTTATCTATTTCTTCATTACGCGTAATAACAACGCTATTTCCCTTATAATCTGATGTATAATGACTTAACCAAGCATCACCTACAGCTATATCTGCTGTCTCTGAGAAGATGTCATCACAATAATCACATGCTTCATATTTGAAATAGCCTAACCCCCAGTTTGCACCTGGTATATTTTTAGTTGCAAGTATCTTACTATTACCCTCAATATCCTTTACATATATGCCATAATTATCGGCAGCTTGATTAACTAATTTATAGCGGAAATCAATTTCTGCAAGTCTTTCAGGTTTTATACCAGCCTGCCATCCAACAAAATCGGCAAAAGCTTTAGATTTGAGGTGACCACAAACCAAACCGATGCAAAATTTAATTCTTTGGTTTATTACGGAATCAACCAGACATAATTTTCTTACAGCTTTAATGAAACAGGGTAAACCGACAAATACATACCGTCCGTCATTTTCCCTTACAAAATTCATAACTTTTGAAATCTCAACAGGATAATACCTGGATTTTGCTCCAGCAAGAACTTCTTCGGTTGTATGGGAAATTCCATACTCGAACAACACACCTTGTTTATTTGACTTATGAATATGGATGACTGCATCAACCATATTCTTTTCGAGTAACTGATTTAATGTCCAGGTAATGATTCCTCCTGATGTAGTTTTTAAACGAATAGAATCTTCTTCAACATGACCAGCATATAATGATCGATAATATCCAATAACTTCTCCAACAGTTCCTTCAGATGTAACAAATATTTTAGTACTTAATTCATCTTCATTCAAACCTTGATTTGAAAAAGGGCAAATAGATAATGCAGTAGATAATGATTTCTTATCTATATTATCATCAGTATATGCTTGATATTTTTGGTATTTATTCTCTATGATCTTTGGAGACTTTTCTGAAACAGAAGCACAAGCTCCACATCCAATACAATAACCTCCGTTTATTATTTCATTTAATTCGTTCATGACATTTTTTTATATGATTGATAGTCAAATAAAATTATTTTTTTTAGACATTTTATATTATTGTCTCAAAGCATCAAGCAAATATTTTGCAGATAATTCTTTTATTTTTTTTATCTTGGTTTCTACAATAATATAGTTAATTGTTTTTTGCAAACAATCTGATATATTTTCATTTCCAATTAATTTTCTATCTAAAAGATTTAATTGACCTAAAAGGGAAGAAATACGTGAATTGGTAGATCGCGTTTCTTTAATAGTAATGTAACGGTTAAATGTAAAAAAAATTTTATTATATATAAGTGAAAATATTGTTGCGTGAAAAGAATCTGTAAGAACGTACTCTGCATTACTAAGTAAATTGACAAATTCTGCAGGTCCAATATCAAATGGTTTTAAATCACCAAAAACAAGATCTTTTTTTACAAACTCATCAAGATGTTGTAATGCTACAATCTTTAATCCTGTAGTTTTTTTCAATCGATTTGCAAAATCTCTATGCAGCCGATTATCTCCTAAGTAATAGCAAAATATATATTGATCCGGTATAATCCGATTGCTTCCTTTTAATTTATCCCATATTTTTTTTTCTATCAAAAGTGTCGGATCGCAAACAACAGCTACATCTTTATTAATTAACTTTTTTATAATTTTTTGTCCTGAAACTTCTCGCACCGAGAGATAATCAAAGCGGTTTAAGTAAGATTTTGTTCTTTTTAGTTGATAAAACGGAATATCAGAAACTCCAAAACTCGGAGCATAAGCAATTTTTTTTATATCCTTAGGAACAAAATTTAATGTGAAATAATCCATTAAAAGGTTGGCTGGATGTAAAACTTGATCACTGCCTAAAACTGTTGCACGATACCCTTTAATATACTGATATAATCTATTTCTACCAATAACAGGTTTAGAAAAATAAAGGTTGGTATTTTTAAATTCCTCAAATTTAGTAGATCGTGTATCTATATTTTTTTTTATTTTTAAATAAAATAATTTTACAAAACAATTACGGAATATAACTTTAAATTTTGCAACAAGATACGATAAGTTTGTAAATCTAATAATTCTACGGAAAAATCCTTTATCTCTATATAATATGATTTCATTACCCATATTATAGGAGTTTAAAAAGGTTTGAAGTGCATATGTTTGTAACAAACTCCCATAATTATGATTCCAAACTGAAATTAAAGCAATTTTTTTCATATATAAACATTTAGAATGTGTTTGGAATATTTCATTAATACATACAAATATCCAATCAAATTAAATCTATTATATTTGTATCGACATCTTAATTCTTCTTTGAATACAGAAAAGCTAACTTTAGAAGCACCTCCAAGTCTAAATATGACTACTTCTTTGTCAATGTAACAAAATGAGAATCCATGCTTTAAAAGTTTGATCGTTAAATCTCCATCAGAAGCAGTTTTAAATGTCAAATCAAATCCACCTACATTCTCATAACAAGATCGTCTTAAAAAAAGAGTAGGGTGATTAATTGAACTTTCTCTATAAATATTTTCAACACTTCCTTTTCTAATTATTCTTTTCCCATTCTCAAAAACCTTAAGAATATTTGCATAATATGCATCATTTGAATTTTCATTAATTTTATTTATATATGTTTCAATAATATCTGGGGAAGAATAAATATCGTCAGAATTAATAACTGCAAAGTATTCACCATTTGAATTTTCAATTCCTTCATGCATCCCAAAATATATACCTCTATCGGGTGCTGAAATTATTTTGGAAATGAATGGTCTGTATTTATTAATAATTTCATTAAAATTGTCTTTTGAATTAGCATCTTTAATTATATATTCAAATTCATTGTAGGATTGGTTTATTACACTTTGTATTGTTTGTTCAAGTAATTTTGCATTATTAAATACAGTTGTAATAATGCTAATTTTTTGATTTTTATTATTATTTTTTCGTTCTTTTAATGAGTTGATTGCATTATTATTATTGACAAACGGAAATTTTTTATCCAATATTTTTTTTAACATGTCAGTAATTGGTAAAAAAAACTTTACTATACTTGAGAAATAACGGGATATATTTAGATCTTTCTCAATTTCCAAACTTTCACTTTCTATTTCAATTGAATTATGACAAATATAGATAACATGTTTTTTGTTATTTGTAGAATTTAATTCACGCCATATAAAATCTTCATACCAAATATCATCAACCAATGTTTGAAAGAATAAATCTCGATTGTAAATATATCTAACCTCTACACATATATTTTCAAAAACACCTTTTCCTATAACAATATTGCCTGGTAGTATCTCAATAGGATTTATAGTAAGGTATTCTTGAATGTTGTTTATTATATCATTCAACATAAATAATAATATTAATAAATATTAGAAGTAAATATCAAATTGTTTTTTGTTGAGATATTAGTCCTCATTAGAAATTATTTTTTTTATAACATTTAAATATCCATGTCCAAATTTCAAATCAGGTTCTACATAATTACCTTCAGCCCATTCATTCCAAGATCTTAATATAATTATTTTATGTTCATCCTCCTTATGGCTAATTTCATTAACTGTCTTTTGTAAATGTTCTTTGAATAATTCGGGGGTACTTCCTTCTAAAATAAGGGCTTTTCGTCCAGAACGAGGTGAGTGATCATAATTAGGTATGACTGTAGGGAATACGTTTTCAAGACTATCTAGTGATGGATTTTCCAAGTGTTTTATAAACTTAGAATAATTACATCGATTTAATGGAGTTAATTTAAAATGAGACCTTAATTTACCAAAAAGACTATAAAATACTTTTCCCTTTATTGAATCAATAGAATCTCTAAGACCTGTCCGACAAATTGCATTTAATCCGAGTTTATTGACTGTTACAAATTCATTATCACGATTAATCTGACCGATAAAATATATTCCTTTTAATCCATTTTTAATTGCTAAATCTTGCCAAACAGAAATAAAAGTTTTAATTTCAATAAAATCTAAAGGAGCGTAAATAAAAAAAACTGGTTTTTCGTCTATATGTATATATCTTTTATCTTGAAATGCATTGAGAACAAAATTAAAATGTTTAATATAATCTTCAATTCCTGGATATGTCTGTTCGATTAACAATTCAGTAGGTTTGTATTGATCTTTTGGCAACCATGTTTTATTTGACCAACTATGATTTGCCCAGGCTAAACAAAAAGGAAAATCAGGGTTTCCACTATTTAACACTTCTTGAAATGGTTTTTCAAGTAATAGTTTTCCTTCTCCAAACCAATAATGCCAATATATAAAACCTTCTATACCTGCATCTCGAGCCATTTCTGCTTGTGCTTCTCTTATTTCCGGCAATCGCAAATCATAATAGCCCAGATCAGCAGGAACTCTAGGTTGATAATGTCCTTTAAATAATTGTTTTGCATTTCCTACATTAGTCCATTCTGTAAATCCTTTACCCCACCATTTATCATTTTCTGGAATTGGATGAAATTGGGGTAAGTAAAATGCGAATACTCTTGCTTTCTTATTTGTCATACTTAGTTAACATACTTCATTAAATTTTATTTGTAAATCATAAATCAATATCGTTTAATAACAACAAAAAACTAATAAAAGCATCATTAGTTATTTTCTACATCAAGTATTGCCGAGAAAAGATTTTGATTATTCTTCATTGCAGTTTGCTTGATATATAGACTTTGAAAGTAAGTGTCTGCATACGTTTATAAATTAAACATATCACTTACATTTTGCTTGACTTTTAAATTACTTATAGCAATTTAAGAAGCATTATTTTCGTAAGAAACGTCAGGGTTGAAAAGAAATTTTTATCCGCACTCTTTATTTTTTTTCAAATTGTTTTGTCTGGCAAAAATTATTTAATGTAGAATATCAGTACATATTGTGAGCTAAATTTGAAATTTGTCTGGAAATTTTAATGTCTATTTTCTCCTAAATTACGTTTTTCGAACTTGTTCATTGACTCTCTGATCAATTCAGTAAATGGATAAGAACATGCATATGTTGTGTCATATTCAATTAAATAAGTCAAACTCTTAAAATGTATGCTAAACATATCTTTTGTTTATCAACATTCAATTAATATAATAAGCAAGACTGTCAGTAAATAAAATTGAGTTTTGCAATTCATACTCAAAATGTTTTTTTATAGCAAATTTTTAAAATAATTTATCAGTATAAATATACGGAAAGTTTGAGGTTTACAAAGTTAAACTTCAAGTTTAATTCACCACTAATATCATACGTATTTCAATTGCTCCAGCCCATGCCGAATTGTTCTATTGTACAATTTATCAATCATATAACTTCAATAATACAATTGTTTAAATCTTTATTCAAATGCATTGTTTTCATTTATCCAATAGGTCATACTTTGAGTTAATTATTCTTACATTTTTAAATGTTTATTTACTTGATTTATAATTATTTTATTGTACTTTGTAATAAAAATTGGTAAGAATCTCAATATCATCCTTGGAAAAAAAATAATAGAAGTAAATCTAAAACTTTTCATCACAAACAAAATAAAACCATCATAACTTGATTCTTGACTTTCAAAAGATGATTTTTTCATTTTTACATAATCTATAAATACTTCTTTTGTTTTTCTAATATTTTTATTTGTAGTAATTAATTGTCTAAACTCATTATTGAACTGTTCAGGAGAAATAACTGATTTTTTTAGATTTTCGCCAATTGAAATACGGTATTTCTCATTTAAAATAAGCTTTCTAGCTTCCGCAAAAAAATCTTCTAATTCAGTATATATAATTTTATAACTATCACTTAATTTATCAAAAGAAATATCTTCTAATATCGTATTAATTTCAACCCTTTCATAAGTGGAATATGATAATATAGGTTTTCCGTTATAAGCAGCATATTGAGTCATTAGTCCTCCTATTAAAGGAAATGTTTGAAGATAAATATCACAATTATTAAAAACTTCATTTATGTCATACCTATACCCTAATAATATTAATCTATTTTCAAGAGAATTTAATTTTATATAATTCTTCAAAATTGTATCATCACCTCTGGCAGAAAATAAAATAATTATTGAAGGATTTTCTAATAGCAATCTTTTCATTATTTCAAAAAAAATGTTGTTTTTATCACATATTTTGTAAACAGCCCCCCCCGAATATAAAATTATTTTATTTCTTGCTTCTTTGGGAAATCCTCTAAATTCTGTTTTATCATCTATAATAGGATAAAAAGGTAAAAGCAAAATTTTATTATATTCGTATTTTCTTTTTTGATGTGATAATGTTAATCCAAAATTTCTAAACTCAATTAAATAATCAACACAATCAATACCAACCCAAAACAAATGATCAGCAAGGTTTATTCTATACCTTGGAATATACTCAATTGAATTTAGCGCTACGATAAAAAGGATTGACAAAGTTTGTAGAAATATCTTTTCAGGTTGAAAATTCGTAATTTGATTGTAAATTAATTTAACCTGCATATCCAATCCAATATCTTTTGGCACAATGAAAATAGTTGCCTTATCATAAAGTTTTAATTCATTTATTAGAGTTTGTGAATGTGAAGAAATAAAATCATCAATAATATATAATATATTAACATTCATCGACATCATTGCATTAAGATATTGTTGACTTAAGCAATGGTTATCCCAGGCAAATGAATCACAAAAAACAAATCTATTTTTTACCGGTAAAAATTTTTTTTTGAAAGGTAATAATTTATCAGAAACCTCAACAAGCATCTGTTCAATTTCTAAGTCAACAAACTGATAGCTAAACATTTGTTCTATACTTGTGACAATTTTTATCTTTTTCAAAACATCACCGTACTTGCCCTTTTTCATACTTTTATGAGAAATGTTTTTTATTTTGTTCACAATCTCAATTATCTCAGTTTCATTTGTTTTTTTCATTTATTTGAATCTATGAGCATTTTCTTATTTTTTCTTATCTTAATTAAAACACCCTTTTCTGTGTTATTTTCACTAAGCATATAAATTGAAGAAACAATTAAATAAAAATATATTGGCTGAAAAATAAACGGTCTTTGAAACATTACAGAGCTAAATAAAATAACAAAAACAAATTTATTCTTTTTCTCTTTTATTGTTATTAACGCATAAATTAAAAAGAACAAATATATTATTATTGAAAAAACCAAACCATAATCAATAATAAATTGCTTATATGAGGCTGAAAGTCCTGCATCATATTTCTCAATATAATTTGCACCTTTCCCTACCAATACATCATTACTTTTTAAAAAAGATTTATAATAAGTATCTAATTCAGCCGAAGTTCGATTATCACCGTATAATTTGCCATTTTCAATTTCAAAACGTTTCCAGACATTCGAATCAATCATTGGATTATCTTTAGTCAGGAAAAAAGATATTACAATAATAAATAATAAAACAAATCGAAATTTATTATTTAAATAATAAAAGGCAAACACTGCACTTGTAATAATAAAAAAGAAAGATAAAGATACCAAGCCACCAATAAATATTGTTATATTAATAAATGATTTTAATTTGAATTTTTCACTGACTAAAATGATAGCTGCAAAGGTTCCTATAACTCCGGGTTCATCAAACATACCCGGAAATCGAAACATGTCTGTTGCATCCACATCAAAGCCATTGGGCATTACTAAAAATGGGTATTCCTTATAAGTATAACTTTTAAAATGATTAAGAGGTTGAATTATGTGATAAATAATAGATATATGAAAAACATAAATAAGTACATATGTAATTAATGATAGAAAAATTGAAATCGCAAAAAAAACTTTAAACCAATAAAAAAACAAACTAAATTTTTCACTTTTTATAAAAAAGAAAATTATAGGAAAAGATCCTATAATAAATCCGGAAATATTTTGTCCTTGTAAACTATAAAAAAACAAGAGGAACAAAACTGGTAATAAAATAAAATCATAAATTTGATATTCATAGTTATTTTTAAGGTAAAACAGAGATAGACTTAGTATTAAAATTTCAATTACAAGATAGATTGTTTTATCACCATTCCATATGAAATAAGGTTGGGCAAGTAAAAACAGACAGAATCCATATATTATTCCAATTGTATTTTTACTAATTTTTTTTTTATTAGATTTTTCTTTCAATCTTAACATTTTTAATTTTCTAAAATCAATATTATTTTTTATGAATAAACTCTGTATCTGATTTTTCATATTATAAAATCAGCAAAATAATTTACTAAGTTAGCTCTATTTATATTTTACGGGTTGATATTATTTTGTTTTGTTTATAAAACTTAATATCAGAACTTTAATCCCAATTCTTTTATCTAATTCTTTAAAAGAATACCAACCAGAAAGTGCAATTAAAACGACCCCTATAATGTAAGGTTTAGGTTGATTAAGAAATTTCACAGCAAGAAAGCTGCATATTGCCAAAAAGAAATGCAAAACAAATATCTTTATAAAACTGCGATCGTAAGAAAAACCATATTTAATTTTAGCAATTACATAAACCTGAATAAGATAGATTAAATAACCAAGCATAAATGACAAACCGAGTCCGCTTAAGCCCCAATAATAATATCCAATAAGATTCAATATCAATATATATATATTTGCAATTAACTCACTCAAAAAAAACAATTTGCTTGCGCCCTTTGCTAAAAAAATAAAAGCTATAGCCCAACTTGCTGCTTTAAAAAACATACCCAATGCTGCCCAATAAATCATACCATTTATTGCTATGAATTTGTTGGAATATAATAATATAACAACCCAATTGATAAATACTAAAAAAACAATTAAAATAGGTGCTAAAATAAGTAAAGCCACTTCTGCTTGCTGATTAATGGTTTCTTTACTAAGTTTATTATTTTGCGCTACAGCTGATAAGCGTGGATAATAATCAGTTGCCATTGCCGTAAATATTAATCCCACGTAAGTATTAATAATGACGAATCCGGCATTAAAAAGACCTACATCAGCTACTCCTCCTCTTCTGCTTATAAATATACGAACTAAATATGAAGCTCCAATAGAAATAAGCCCACTCAAACTGATCATAAAACCCATAGTGAGCATATTTTTACCTTCGGCAATCGTTCTGACTTTGCTGACTTTTATAGGCTCAATATCAATCTTTCGGGAGAAAAGCCATGAAAGAAACATGGTGGTTATTGATGCTATAATAATGA
>Ga0302186_10003821_pt1 | contig 10833 bp, 16 predicted proteins | sample II_Bog_E1_2_FD_198782 | JGI IMG/M metagenome (GOLD analysis project Ga0302186, IMG submission 198782) | Peat permafrost microbial communities from Stordalen Mire near Abisko, Sweden - II_Bog_E1_1 | ecosystem: Environmental > Terrestrial > Soil > Wetlands > Peat | place: Sweden: Abisko...
AGCATTAGAAAGTTCTCTAAGTCTTCCTTTGAATGACAATTTGAATTTCCATCAAATTCTAATTCTCGCCGAGGAAAAAAAATACAAGCAACAATTAATCGATTCTGGTATTTTGTATATGGATTCTTTGTGTTTTTATAATAAAATTATAGCCTTGCCAATCCTTTTGAAACATTTTTATATGAAGAAAGCGAATTATGAGGAGATCATATTGAATTTGATAAATGTATTGCTAGATCCAGACATGGAGCATTATGATTTCATCGCATTGAATGCTTCGTTTTTGGATATGGGATTCACATTTTTGATTTCAACGATCAGATTGGCTAAATCAAACAAACAAAATGATCCTTCTACTTATGTTGGATTTTGTTGAAATTAAAGGAATTTTTTAAATTTTGAATTATTAGGAAAATGAAGATGCGCTTAAAATAGAGAACATTGCTGATAACCACCTAAAAATGACTAAAATTTGGGTTGAAATAATTGCGAAGTTTTTAACAAATCAGAAAGTTTTAAGATATATGATCGATTCGAAATTTGAGCTAATTAAAATATTCCTGATTTTTTTGGGAAGAGCACATTTGACAATAAAAGATCAACAATCTTGTAAAAAATTAAATTTCGAACGTAAAATTATATTTTATAAAAAAAGTAAAAAACATTAAGGTGAATATTTACAAAAGCTTGAAATTGATTCTAGCTTTTGACATTGTCAACATAGAAAAAATTTTAGATCATGAGGAAAATTTTACTTTGATTTTCGTGAAAATTAGAAAAGTAACAAAAAAAAAATGAATTTTTTAAAGGAACTTTGAAAAATTTAGCAAATTTCAAATTTTGAAGAATTTTCAGGTTTCCTTAAAATTGCAGCTTTATGTACTAGATCTTCTAAATTTATCCTCAACCTTGATAATACTAATTTCATCGATGAGCTCTTTTATCGTCCGTTGACTAGATTTTTATTTCCGAATTATAGAGATGAAAATTGGAAGAGTTACATGAGAGTTTATACAGCTGAAAGTGGATTGCTTTTGAGTTTAAGCGAGATGTTTTATAATTTTTCCAAAAACCCGGAGTTCAAAGAAAAATTTTTGGAATTGCTCAAAATGAACAACAACGATTTCACTTTGCGGTTTTTGCTCCAGGCGATTTTGGAAAAAACGAATCAGGCTGTTTTTTTGACAATTGCTTCTATTTCCTATTTGGTGATGGATCAAAATTATGCATTGCCTCCATATTCTGACAAGTTTTCAATTGATTTAATTTTAAAATAATTAATTCTAAATTTTTTAAGGTTAGCTTTATTGATTTTTAAGGAAATAACAAATATACAAACCCCATTTATTTTGATTGGTTTTCTCAGAATTGCGAAATATGTGGAATTCAAAGAAAAAGATAAAATTTTAGTGATTCAATTTTTAGAAATGCATCTGAGAAATACACCATTTGACTTTGAAAATTTAATACAAAACACGGTCGCTGAAATGGACCAATTAATAATTTATACGAATCCGGAACATTTACCTAAACCTCAACAGAAAAAGAAAGAATTACCGAATAAAAACAAGAGAAATGAAGATGATGATGATTTATTCGAATTTCCTAATATTTCAATGATAAAAAAAGAACAAAATTCAGCCAAAAAACAAAAGGAAAGTCCGAAGAAGAAAAAGGAAAATGAGAAAACCAATGATATGCCAGAATCTCCGAAATTCAACTTTAAAGGTACCTTTGAAAAAAATTAAATTGTAACAATTCCTAAAAAAACGAAGTGAAATTTGAAAAAACCACATCAAAATTTCTCTTCAAAGATGAAAATTATATTGACTTTTTATTTGTAAAGCATTCGAAATGCACCTGTATGTATTGTGAGAGTTTACGAGGTTTCTATTGTTTGAATTTCAAGGAGTTTGAAGAAAACATGGTAAATGTGGTTGCTGTGAAATTAAAGACATTTAAAGAAACTGATGTTTCTAATGAGACCTTTCTGGCAATTTTCCAATACATTTATGATTTGACTTTTGCAGAAGATGGGCTGTTTATTGCAAATAACGTGATGCCTATGTTATTTGAGATGTTGCTTGATAGCTCACTGAGTTATAAGTTGAAAGTGCCCATATTTCTTTACATAAATCATCTATTATTATATGAGAGAGGGTTCGCTAATTTGTTGTTATCTTTGGATTTTTTCGTTTTTCATGAGCATTTTCTTAGCAGTTTCATGCACAATTTCAATTTAGAAAGCTTCAAATTTTTTAAGAAATCAATGACTCATAAAAAAGAAGCCGCAGAGAAATTAAAATCCAATGAAAAGATTGAAATGAATGAGAAAATTTTGGAAACCGTGACCAGAAAAAAAGACAAAAAGAATAAAACTACCATAAATAATGAAAATTTTGGTAAAACAAATCCCCTGTTGGATAAATTTGCGTATCCCACGATTTCATGGAACTCAACTAGTAAAAAATTCGAAAAATGTGAAAAAAAAATCACGGAGGAAGAGTTCACTCAAATGGAAAATGAAGAAAAAGATGAGGTGATGGGAAAATGGTCGAAGTATTTTTGGAGATTGCATTGCCTATATCATCTTTTGAAAATCCTTCTAGATTTCTTGAAGACTTATCAAAGCCCTATAAAGGATTTCATCCAGCAACAATTCAAGGACTTTGTTTTCCAAATAGTTGAAACCACTATCATTTTTAATAAATATAATGATAAATACCTGCCAACAGAACCTTTCAATGCAGACACCGAATGTTGGAATGAAATTAGGAATATTTTGGCAGAAATTATGGTTTTTTTAATTTATTTTTTATTTTAAAAAAAAAGTTTATTTAGGCTATATTACATCTGATTTTGCTCAAACTAGTTTCAAAATTTTCATTTTTTTTCAATCTTTACTTTAAAACGGTAATTTATTATAATGATAAAAACCCACTTTAGTTTTTAGATGAATAAAAATCCATATTACTGTAGAAGTTTTATTTTGATGATTGGAAAATTGCCGACTTTATCAAGTTCGCGGGCCTTAGTCTCTTCACTTTTTTTATATTATGATGCAACCAAATTTTCAAGCAAATTTACCGATGTTGAAGGGTTTGATAAGGATGAGTCCCCAGAAGTTCGATCCCCTCAAAAACATGATAACAAAGATGTTGCTTATTTTAAAATAAAAGGATTAAAATTTTTAAAAAAAGGTGTTCATTTTTTATTTAAATGCAGTTTCAATTGAATTGGATCGGATCAAAGAAGAATTGAAAATGATTCTCAGTGAAAATGAAAAAAATTTGAGTTCCCCTGAAATCTTTAATCAAAAAGCAGTTTCCAATATATTAAAATTGGTTATTTCATGTACTCAAGTAACTTTTTTTATTTGATTAAATTAACAAAGAAATAAAAAAAATCTTTAGACCTTTAATTTGTTTATGAGTGAAAAATCTTGCATACAAAGTTTGAATTACACCCATAAAAATGTTTTGGATGTTTTACTTAAATCGATTTATCCATTAATGAAACTCGCTCTCCATGTGCATATCAAAATATCAACAAATCGGAAAAAAAATAATGATCTGACCAAACGGGCATCTTTGAAGGATGAGGCTAAAAAACGTTTGGAAGATAAAGCTAGGAAAAAGGAAAATAGTATTCAGGATCTATGTGTTAGTTTCATTACAATCCTTGGTCTTTTTCTTTATAATCTTTCAAATAATAATATTGCTTGCGAAGTAAGGATTTTTTCTACATTTTTATAAAATTTATAATATTGATGATATCATATTTATTTTATAGATATTTAAAACAAATTTTTACGGTAATATTTTTAATATTATTGTTTCATTACTAAAACATACTCTTATGTTAAAGAACTTTTATCGTAATACAAATTTTTACGGTAAATATTTTTAATATTATTGTTTCATTACTAAAACATACTCTTATGTTAAAGAACTTTTAATTTTTTTGCTACTTTTAAAATTTTGGAAACCAATTTTTGTATTATTTTTAGAATATATTGTCAAGTGAATTGTTTCAATTTCTGATAAGCAAATTCAATGAAATTGATTATAATCAAGAAGCTTTGCAATGTTTGATGTACAGCATAAATAACATATGCCAAGGTTTGAGGACATTGGATTTGATACATTCGTATATTAACTTAAAAATCTGAGAAATTAAAAGTTTTTTAGAATCTTCCCAAATTTTTCTTCAGTAATTATGGACTTGTTCTTGAAATTTAAACTTTCAATTCAAAATATGATCCCTTTAATAAAAGGGATCAAAACTCTTGTTCTTTACTCGAGCAATGATACTAAAATTTTCAGAACTTTGGTGCCCAAACTTCGCACTTTTATCTCATTGGAACCTAATAATCAAAAAGAAGCAGAACGTGAAATATATATAGACATTTTCCTAAATTAACCTCAATAATTTTATTTTTGCGGTAAAGAGTTAAAAAAAAACATTGAACGACTGAATTTGAGCACTATAGGAAAACAGGAAAATCTCAATGAAACATCAGAAATTCAAATTCTGGAAAATGAAATGAAGGAAGATTTAAATTTAGAAGAAAGTTTTTCGCATGATTTTAAGTAATTTTTTTTTTGGAAAAAAATAACATTTCAAAGGGATGAATCAATTTTATCCATTTTTCCGCCAACGAAATTGGCTCCCACCCAAAACAAAAACACAGAAAACCGTCAAAAGGAAGTATTCGAAAACGAAGTTCGGGATCTTTTGAAATTATTGGGCACTGTTCAACCTGGAGAATTGCAATATGGAATTCAGAAAATTTTCAATCCAAGAACAAAATTAATTGAAGGAGCAGGGATGATTTCAATGAAAACCCTCAAAGAATATGGTGATCAAATAAATAATAGGAAAAAAGTAGAAGATGAAAGGAAAGTGGTCGATAGTCTTTCTTTTATCAAAGAAAATCAGATCAATTTTAATAAAAAAAACAATGTTGAAGAGTTCTCGATTGATAGAAATCTGATTTCTTCAGGTTCCTTTTTACAAACTCATGAAAGCCATTTACAAAACAACCCAAGTGAGTTCAAAAATGACCCCAAAAGAAGCTTAACTATAAATGCAGGGAAATTGATTGTGAAAAGCATAAACACAGGACATATTTTAATGAATGAATTTGAATATAAAAATGAACAACCTCTCAAAACAGAAAATATTAATAATTCAAACCTTTATAACAATAATAAATCAAATGAAGCCAGGTTGCAAAAATCAGCGAAAACTAATGAAAGTGCACAAAATATGAGTTTGTTATTTAAATCGATCAGCAGGATTGAAGATAAAAAGATTGAAAACACTCAAGAACAGAGTATGCTATCAAGTTCACAAAACTCGCTTTTTTTGGGAGCAGGCAAAACTCTGTTAAAAAAAATTGATGAGGAGTATTTAAAAATAATCGGCAAAAAAAATATTTAGAGTAAAGATTACAAAACTCATTTCATTTTTTTATTTGGCTTATTATATAAAAGAATCGAGAGAAAATAATTTATAAGGAAAGTTTTTGTGAAAACAAAATAATAAACGCAAAAAAATATAAAAACAAATAAAATTTTCTAAAGAAATGTCTCATAATTTTTTTAATTACAATTTTTTTCGAAAATTCAGAATTTTTTTCAAAAAAAATAAAATAAATATCTTAATGATAGAACGATAATATATCATTACAATATTTTTATTATCATTTGAATTTATCATAAATCCTGTTACTGGGAATATTTTCTTTCATTGACGTCTTCTTATCTGGTTTTTTCCCAGAGTTTCCCAGAGGAATCTGTTTTTTATTCTCGTCTGTGCTGAACTTCCCCTTTGATTTATCAGACCCATCAATATTGTTAATTTGTGAATCGAAAATCATTTGTTTATGAATCAATTGTTTAGGAATGCCACTTGAAATATAACTACTAATCAAGGGTAATGGTGAATTTTTAACTTTGATGTTCAGTTTAGATTGATTTAAAAATAAGGAATTTTGTGTGTTATCTTCTAAAATCATTTGCGAGTTGTTGTTGTTTAAAATTTTTGACATATTTGATTGCAGGTTATTTTTTTTCATAGAAGGGATGAACGTCTTGCCTTTCAAAGCTAAGATGTTTTTTGCTATTTCATTTCCTCTTTCAGTTGCTTTCTCATAATTTTTCATCGCTTCATGTTCATCTTTCTTGAAAGTTTCATAGATATGTCCAAGATTTAAGAACCCACGAGAATCACCCAAACGAGCTGCTGTTTCATAATAGTAAAGACACTAAAAATAAAAAATATCATAAATTTTCTATATTTTTAATGATTTACTTTTGGTATATCTTGAGTGAACTCCTGACACCCTGTTTCATACAAAGCTCTATAAAATTCATGAATGAAATACAATAAGTTGAGTAAATAATACCCTAAGTTTATGAGGGCGTCTGTATTATTAAAATTAGCTGCGGTTTCATAAAATTGGATTGCTTTGCTCATATCTCTCTTCTGGACGCCGACTCCTGAATGAAAGAAATCGCCCAGTTTGTTTAAAGAAGGAGCATGATCCAAGAGGGCTGCTTTGCTTTGGTTTAATAAAAAAAATAGTCATTTTTTGTATTTTTTAACTACAAATTACTTGTAATAATTGATTGAATATGATAAATTTTTGTCGACTCCAAATCCTAAGAAATTCACACAGTTAATTTATTTGCTTAATTAAAAAATTAACCATTTTCGTACAAATATCCTAAATAAAAATAGGCCTCTACCATGTTAGGATCTTTGGCTATGATTTCCTGCAATATAAAAGAAGATTCAACAAAATCTTCATCACGATCCTCATAATTCGCATTTTTCAACAAATAAACAACATAAAACAACTTTGCGTTCAAATCTCCCTTTTGAGCTGCTTCTTTAAATAAACTAAGCAATTCTTTTAGAATTTCAAAATAATTAAAAAACAACCTTCTTGCCTTTTCATAATTTTGTGGGACCCCTTTTCCAGTTTCATAGCAAACACCTAAAAAAAATTCATTTGAAAATTGCAAAAATAAAATTAATTTACCCAAATTATATAATGCCTTGATATTTCCAAGCTCCGAAGCTATTTCCAAATATTTAATTCCTTTTCTCAGATTATCTCCGAAAACTTTTTCTTCTATGGGGTTTTCAATATATAATCTCCCCAAATTATTCAAAGCACGAGGGAATCTCTTTTTCTTGGCTTTCTTATAATAATGAATAGCTTTGTTTAAGTCTGGTTCTTCGAGGTAAATGTTTGGATTGTTAGGATCTTTGATGCCCATTTGATAAATGAATCCAAGATCAGTCAAAGCATCAAGATGTCCGCTTTCTGCTGATTTTTCATAATATCTTTTTGCTATTTTGATATGTTCATCATGCAAACTATTTTCCTTTTCTTCATGACCATGATTCAGATCATGCAAATACCCTTGTTCAAATAACATTCCCAATCGGTATAGAGCTTCAGAATCATGTTGATTTGCTGATTTTGAATAAAATGAATATGACTAAAAATTAGAATTTATTTGAAGATAATTGAAAATATCAATAAGAACTTTATTTATGTCTTTTGGAACGAATATTCCCTCAAAATAAATTTGACCTAAAACATTGCAAGCGAAAATATTATGGTTTTTTTCAGCCTCTTCATAATAATAAGTGATTGCCTGGGAAATTTCTTGCGGTCTTCCTAATAAAATAAAGAGATATATAAATTATTTTATGAAGAATTTACCCAATCCAAATAGCAATTCATGTGCCAATCTCACATTATCATCTACCAAAACAGGCTTATCTATATATTGGTATTGAATTTTTTCTTCTTTTATAATTTGGGTTTGCTCATGTGGAAAGTTTTTATCTATCACGTCATTAAGAATTTTTCTCAATTCCATTTCATTCAATACAGGACCATAGTGAATTTCTTCAACACCTTGACTTTGTTGAGCCTCACATTTTAATAACCCATTCCAGAAATAACTCATTGATTTTAAATCGTTAAAATGACCCTCAACACTTTTTCTTGAACTAAAAAATGTTCAAAAATGATTTTTTAATTTTAAAAAAACCATCCGCAAAATAGAAGGCCCTTTAATTTTTGTAGCTCATTTATTGTGTATGAGATCTCCTGATCTGCTTTAGTGAGTTCATTCAACAGCTCGTTATTGAATTTTACTGGCAGCATCTTCCTTGATAAAAAATCAGAAATAGCTTCCTGAAATAAATATTTTGCCTTGTATGGAATTCATTTTTTAGAGTACCTGAAAAGAATTAACGGCCTTTTTAAACTCATGTTTTTTTGCAGATTTTAATTTTGTATGATTGTCAATTTCCTGGTTCAAGGACACTGAATATTTGTTATATATAACATTTTGAAAATTATACAAAATAAGAAAGTACAAAGTTTTGTTCTGATGTTTTCAAACTTCTTTAAAACTCCTTCATTATTTGGTAGATCCTCATGAAACTTGCTTTTTAATTTATTTTTTTGGTCCGCTTTCTCTCCTTCTAGTTCGCAAAATTTTTGAACGGTGTCTACGACAATGTTTTCCAGTTGACCTTTTGCTTTTTCACGATTAAATTTTTTTGACATTTATTATTGTTCAAAAATTTAAATTTTTTTAATTATTATTATGATAATTAATTGGAGTTTATCTGAAAAAAATTATTAAATGCAAAAACCCGATTTTTTTTTTCTCCTGTTAATCAAAATCGAAACTATTTGAAATTCTTTGAAGTAAATAATTTATTTTTATTTATGTTTCCCCAGAATTTAAATATTTATCAGAATTCATTCGAATTGATTTTAGAATGATTTAAATTAACCCGAACCTTGAACAAAAATCAAAGACATTTTTTCAAATAAATTGAATTATGAATATCAAAAACAAAGAAATAAAATTTGTAGTAGATGGCAAGGAGCTTGGTGGTTTTGCGGTTCATCCTAAAAGAGATTGTCCTCACATCCAACAAAACATGATCGATTCCCTGAAACTTTTACTTTCTGAAAAAAAGGAGCTCGTTCATTCAAGTTCTTGTTTAGAATGCCAAGACCAATCAGAAAATTGGTATTGTTTGGAATGCACTAACGTATATTGTTCTCGTGAGGTCAAGGGACATATGGCTAATCATAACACTCAAACGTCACATAAGATTGTTGTTAGTTTTTCTGATGGTTCTTTTTGGTGTTACGATTGTGATTCCTACATCATCACTACAAATTTGGAAGAGATGCAACGACTTTTCAGCAAAATTAAATTCCCTGCAGAACAATCAAAGAAAGACGAACCAAAAGAAAAAGAAGAAAACAAAGAAAAGAAGGTTGAAGAATCAAAACCAGAAGAAAAAAAAGTTGATGAACCTCAAAAAAGCATTGAAAAAAATGAGACACTTGAAGATGCATTTGGCAAATTAAAAGTTTCTGAAGACCAGAAATTCTCTTACAAAACATTAATTGAAGGCATCAAATCAAAAAAGTATAACAGGATTGTGTTTTTAACCGGGGCAGGGATCAGTGTTTCAGCTGGGATACCTGATTTCCGTACCCCAGGAACTGGTCTTTACTCCAAACTCAAAGAATATAATTTGCCTTATCCTGAGGCCGTTTTTGAGCTCTCTTATTTCAAGAAAAACCCTCAAGCATTTTATACTTTAAGTAAAGGCTTTTTGACTGCTAAGATAAAGCCAACAACCAGTCATTTTTTCCAAAAAATGATATATGACATGGGAACTTTGCTTCAAAGTTTCACCCAAAACATTGACAGTCTTGAAATGGAAGCTGATGTTCCTTTAGATAGTATATGTCAAGCACATGGACATATGCGAACTTGCCATTGTGTGAAGTGTGGCGGTGAAAATGACATAAAAGAAATGATGGAGAATATTGAAAAGGAGACGATTTACAAATGCCAGAAAGAAAATTGCAATGGTCTAGTCAAGCCAGATATCGTATTTTTCGGTGAAAAATTGCCTTATGACTTTTTCCTAAAAAGTCAAATCTTAAAAAATACGGATCTAGTAATTGTGATGGGGACTTCCTTGGTGGTATTTCCTTTTGCCAGCTTAATTACTATGATTCCCAAGGAGGTGCCGATAGTACTTATTAATCGAGAGGAGAGCATAAAAGGAAATGATAGTTATTTGTTTATTGGAGGAGATTTAGATGAGAATGTTGAGAAAATGGTGAAAGATTTAGGGATGAAAGAACAATATGACAAAATAAAAAACGAGGTCTTGGCTAAATATAAAAAACAAGAATAAAAATAATTAAATAATTTTTTGAAAACTAGAAACAATAAATTAAAAAAAAATAATTAATTTTATGGAAAAAGCTCAAAATGGAAATAAAGGGGGAGCTGGTGGTGGAACCAGGACAGCTAAAAATGGGTCAACACAAGTTATTTATAAGAAAAATAAGATGGAAGAAAAAAAGGAAAATCAGAAAACCAAAAAGCCGACAAATTCTATTAAAAATCTCCATGGACAAAAAATTGGTAAAGATGTGAATGATGACAGATGGCAATGCAAAATTTGTTCCTTTAAAAATGATAAAGAAAGTGACGTTTGTTCGATGTGCGATTCTAAAAAAGGAGAAGAAAAACAAAAACATTGAAATTGTTTAATTTAACTAATAACTAAAAACTGTTTTTGAATTTTTTTCATTTTCCCTCTTTATTTTTCCTTTCTTATTTTTTTTTTCTTCTTCTATCAATAGAGTTTTAATTTTAAAGCTAATTAATAACATAATTAATGAATAAAATTAATATAAAAAAATAATTTGGAATTTCCTCTAATAAAGGAAAGTGAATATAGAAAAAGGAAACT
>Ga0302186_10003822_pt1 | contig 10829 bp, 12 predicted proteins | sample II_Bog_E1_2_FD_198782 | JGI IMG/M metagenome (GOLD analysis project Ga0302186, IMG submission 198782) | Peat permafrost microbial communities from Stordalen Mire near Abisko, Sweden - II_Bog_E1_1 | ecosystem: Environmental > Terrestrial > Soil > Wetlands > Peat | place: Sweden: Abisko...
TACAAAAGACAATGATCATTAAATCAGAAAATAGAAATTGAAAAGTTTACGAGTGAAAATTCTGTTATTTTTTAAAACCCTAATATTTTTTATAATCTCAGAATTTCGAATTTATCTCAAATACAAAAAATTAAAATCCCTTAATGGAAGACCAAAGTAAGTCCTTCATTCAGAAACCCCATTTTCCTTCTTTTCTTTCCTTTAGACTTCGATTCCCAATTTAAAGAGTATGATGATATGCTGGCAGGTTTATCTTCTGATGAAGAGGACAAATCGACCCAAGTTCAAAAAAATCCTCCTCCAAAAAATTCGAATCCCACTTCAAATCCGAATCCAGATTTTTCTAAGCAAATCTCCCCATCTAATCCTCAATCCATGAAGATAGAATCACCCTATAAACCTGAAAAGAAGGCGATTTTTACAAATGATCCACCTGCTCATCAAATTAAAGAAAAAACCCTATCTAAACCAGCTGCGAGAGTAGGAGATGATTATGATGATCTTCTAAATCAAATGGATGAGGAAGTGAAGGCCGAACCTGAAATAATACCAAGTTAACATGAATTTCTATTGTTTTTCTCAAAGAAATTTTGAATTTTTTAGCCAAAAAAATGCAGAAGCCTGTTGAAAAACCAATGGTGAAACCTCAAAGTAGAGGAGATCCTGTCATTGGGATGATAGCACATGAAGAGAAATTTTCGGACCCCAAGATCATTCAAAGTTTCTTGATAATCAACTCAGAATTGGAATATATTGATGAGGGGTTGAAACGAAAAAGTTTGGATCAAAGATTATTAGTCCATCTCAAGGAAGCCCGAGATCAAATCACCAGTAATAAGAAAAACCTGGAATTTTCTTATCAAAGTGGCAAATTGAATGGGAAAACATATCTCACATTGATTGATAGATGCATGATGGAACATCAAAATCTCTTTAAAGAAGCGAAAACTCTCAATGATAAAAATGTGCTTGCGAGATTAGCGAAAAGATTAGATCTTCTGACTAAAGAAAAGACAAAAATTAAACAAGATCCGATAAATGAATTCGTGAAATTCATGAAATTTATTAATCCCAACATTTCAGTCGATCCGAATAAAAAGTTCGGATCAGAAATGCCAAATGCTCAACCAAATACAACTATCAAAGTGCCCAAATTATCAAGCGATTTTCAAGGCAGATCAAATGATGATTTAGAAGAAGAACAGGTGGATTCATTGCCTTTGATGAAAAAAGTCTTATTTTTCAAGAAAAGACATAAACAATATCACAATTTAGCGATGTACTTCTCAAAACATGTAAAAAATAGCTTTTTTTCTTCATTTTTCATTAATTTTTTCATATAAAATAAAGATGAAAGATAAAAAAGAACAAGAATTGAATAATGTGTTGATTCCTAAGCTACAACAAGGGAAAAAAATCATGGAATCCTTAATAAACGGCGAAGAAATCAAATTAGCTCCTCTACTTTCCTCAGATTTCCAAGAAATCACTCCCGAAATTATCCAAGGTGATCCAGATTATCAATCTCAGCTTCAAAATCTTCAAACCAAGCTTCAAGCTTGTATCGAGGAAGAAACAGCTTATTATAATAGCATTTTTGATATTAGTAAATTCAGAGCAAAAGTAGATGAATCAAAGAAAAAAAAGACAGAATATGAAAAAACATTGAAACTCTTAGAATGCATCGTAGCTGATCCTTGGATTCCAATGCCTTTGTCACAAATAGTTCAAGAATCCAGAGTTATAGCAATAGAAAATAAAGAATTGGATCATACTGATATGAAGCTTTGCTTTAAACAATTTCTTAATTGTCCACATAAGAATTGTTATTTGTCTTATTTCATTGAGATAAATGGAAAAACATTCAAGGAAATGACAGAGCCATGTGATGATCATTATAATTTGCGATATGAGAAGATGTTTAAATTGGGAGATTCGAGAAAGAATATTGATAAGGAACTTTATAAGAAAACGATAAATTTCCTGGTTTTGAGAAAAAAATTCTTCGGGACTGATGAAGTTGGGAATGGAAACATTGAATTAAGGGAGTTGCTTTCTAATAATAGATATGAAGGCAAAGTTGAGGTCACATGCAAGGAAAAGAACTTCACAGTGGAGGTAAAAATAGAACTCGTTAAGGAATATTCTTTTAATTTTACGAGTAAAGTTCGGGATTTATCTCCGAGAACCATTGAGAAAAGAAGATAAGAAATTTGAAGTGGTCAAATTATTGAAGGTTTTCCCCAAATTCGACCTTAACGAAGGAGTCGAGGAATATCTAAAACAAGTAAATATCTCTTCCAAATCTTCATATTTCTCCATAAAATAGCCAATAACCTTAAATCCCAGCAAAAACCCCGCCCAAACAAAACCATTAAACTCCCAAGCTCAGCCTAATCAAACCATAGAAACTAAAAATGAGGCTCCTCCACAAGAACAAAACATAGTTCCAGAAGGACTTGATATAGGAAAAATAAAGATATTAAGACATAGTAAAAATGATGCTGGTTTCATGGCAATTTCACAAGCTGAAGACATTCCAGCAGGTTTGACGAAAAATGATGTTTTATTCCCAGAAGATTGCGAAAAATGTCCTTGTTTAAGCTTCATTGAACAGATGATTCCCAAGTTCCAAAAGGGGAAGGTGGAATTCGTCAAGGAATATGATAAGGAAGCCTCAAAATACACTGAAGATCAATATACTAAATATTATAAACAAAGTTTGGTAAGGAAATCAAGATTTTAAGGGGGATTAAATAAAGATTGATATATAGATTTTGCCGCAAAAAGTCGAAAATGGACAAATCACTCCTGAAGATTATAAGGGGCTGCTTGAAGAAGCAAAGAGAAGAGATATGCAGCTCCTGGAGTTCTATCAGAGAAAAAAAGCAATGGATTGGGCTTTGTTTGTGAAGATAAGAATGGGTTTTTTGGAAAGCGAAATCAAGGATATTGAACAAGGACTCGCTGGAGGATAATAAAATAGAAGTCTAGGCTAAAATCTGCTAAATATGAAAACAAATTGAATTTTTTTAGTTTTTCAAAGGTTTTTATATAATTTTGTTTTTTCTTTAATTTTTCCTATTTTTCTGTTTTTTTTTTTTAAAATTTAAAAATGAAAACTAAATTATGTATTTTATATTTTTAATGTTGGGTCTGATAAACAAAAATCCAACATGAGCATCTCCATTTTCAATGTGCATTATCAACTGCTTGAGCTTTTTCATGATTTTCTCAAATGTCCAAATGAATCACTATCCCCTCATCAATATTTCCTAACTAAGCCCAACACCAACCATTTTTTAATTTCCTCTTTGGATCAATACTCTCAATATTCCAAAGAGTTTTCTTTCATTAAGGAGCTTTTTTATTTGAAAAAATTCAACAAAGAAACTATAAAATTTTTCCTTTTTTTCAGAGATTTGATTCTGGGGCTTCGTGAGGTTCATGAAGTGGATTTTCTAGAGAATATCGCTTTGGAATTGGATCAATGGCCAAAGATAATCACAGGTCTTTGTGCTTGGGATAAGAAATTTGCTGAGAAAACAAAGGAATTATGTGCGAAATTTGAAAATATCAATAAAAAAGAAAAATGCAGATATAATCAAGCGAAAAACTCAATAAATTCAATGGATCTCCTTGATTTATGCTTGGAATTGTTGAAACCACAACAAACAAAAGTTCAAAAGAAAAAAATAACGGAGGAATCTGCAGATAAATCAATTTCATGGCTATTTGATTCTCCGAATAAAAACATAAATTTGGGTTCAAAGATCTTCGCAAATTCGAAAAATTTCAGTTCTGAAAAAAAAGGACAAGTTCATTTAAATGAGAAAAATGAAATAGTTCAAATTTCAACAAATGAAAAAAATGGCTCTTTTGTTAAAAATATTCAGGAAAAAGAAAAAGAAGATGTCCCAACAAAAATATTTCAATCTTTAGATTCGTATAGAAAATTGCAATTTATTGAATTTAACGAAAAAGAAGAGGAATCTAACGAAGGAAATTCTTCAAATAATAATAAAAAAAGAATGGAAAAGCTTTCTCAAAAAACCTTCGAAATTAATAGCCAAACTAAAATTAAGAATCAAGAAATTAATATGGAAGAAGAGATTGTTGGAAATCACAATAAAAAACAGAGTTTTTCTGAAAAAAAATCACAAGAAAAAATGCCAAAATCAAAATTAGAAGAGAAACAAAAGATCGAACCACACATTGTATTTTTCATAAGACCGCCAGATATTTACTACAAGCATTTGATGAAAGGGACTTCGCTTGAATAAATCCAAGGAAATTTTATTGCTTTTATAATTTTATTAATAAATGTCTATTTAATGTTAAATTTTCCTTCAAATGACAAAATAAATTAAATTACTACATGGGTCTTATCGAATCGAAGGAAACATGGACTAACCAAAGTCTTTATCAAGTCTTCCTTTCGGAATTTATATTCGAAAAAGAACTTGACCATCATATTTTGGGCAAATGCGGTATTTATCACTCCAGACTGAACCCTAAAATGCTCGTTTTGAAAAATAGCCAACTTTCAATAGATCCAGATTATCAGAAATTCTTAAAAGCTATAACAGACTATCAAAATATGTCACATCCCAACATTTTAACGTGTTATGGAAGTTTAAGCCAAGTTTCTAATGCTTTTTGCTCCAAAATAATGGGAAATTCAATTTATTTAGAGTTTTATGAAAACAATTGTAGAGAAATGTTGAGGAAAGCAGCTATTAAAAAATGTTATTTGAGTGAAAAATTTTTAAGAGATCTTCAAAGAGATTTAAACGCAGTTCTTTGCAATTTGGAGACGATGAAAATAAAATTTCAAAGTTTGGCTTTGGAGTCAATTTTTTTTACAGACAATAATCAAATAAAACTTTTTCCTGAAGCATTCTTTGACAAAAAGAAACCGGAGATATTTGTTCAAGATCAGAAAGATATGATATGTGACATAATGTTAAATATGGCCACTTTAAACTATGAAAAGAATTATTTTGACAGAGAAGAAAAATTCCACATTATAATAGAAAAATACGGAATTGAATTTTTAGATGACATAACAGATAATTATTCAATTGGAAAAAACAAGAAAAACATGGAAACTGATGAAAAAAATAAAGATGAACCCAATTCGCCTCAAAGAACTTTAACAAAAAATATGGTTTCGTTTCAAGATGAAACTTTTTTCATGTCACCTATAAAATCTGAAGATCGGATCAACAACCCAATTTGCCAAAATGTCAAGAAAAGCATTTTTAACTGAATTTAGGAATCAACACTCTATTTCCAAAATTCAAGAAGAGCTTTTTTAAATGAAAATACATTATCGATCCCCTTGCTTAAAAATTAATGCATTTTCTAATTTTTTTTAATTTGAAACAAAATTTTGTTAATATCGATTATTAAATTCCTCTTAAAGGTCTTCATTGTATTCTATTTTTAGGCCGAGACAAATAAAACTCCTGCAAGAAAAAATTCTTAATTAATTGTCATTCTTTATATAATCTGGATTAAATCTCAAATATTATCCCGAACGTTAAATATTAAGGCTTTACGATTGTTTATTTGTCAAATTGGCAAAGGCCGTATCCACAGCAGTTTTCTTAGCGAGGTCGCCGCCAAATTCTCTCGCATTTTTCCCTTGTTCTGCCAAAAAGGCCATTCCTTCCTCAGCTCTATTAGTAACCCTATCGAGTTTGCCTTCATATTTCAACAACAAAGGTTTAATAACTTTTTCATAGATGACTTGAGCTCCTTTTGTTCTTGGATGAAACATCCAGACATAAAGCACGGCCTTGATGATATATAAGAACGGAATGAAACCAAGGACAATGAAGAGCATATCATTGAAAACGGTGAAAAATGAATAAACGACCCAATAAGTCAGCCATTGAGTGTCATCAGATGTTTCAGTGCTTTCCACTGCTTTGAAAGACATATAGGCTGGATAAACAAATCCCACAAGCGAAGTGATGAGGAAACTACCGAATTCAAGAACGACGAAAATCAAGAGAATGCTGAAAAAAGCGAGCACAATGTGGGCCACTTTAACTCCGATCTTTTGGGAGAATTCCTTGAGAGGCTTGATCTTCTCGAATTCATTTAAACCTAATTTGCCTAGGTATTCGTCAAATTTCTCCATAGATTTGCCTTTTTTCAGAATATAAACAAAACTATTTTTTATTTATTTATTTTTTCAAATGTTTATAAGATCTATAATTCCGAAAAAATATCTTTATATTGCCAAGGATGAGCGAAATTACGCAGTTTTTGATAATAATATTAATTGGGGGACTTTAAATTAGGAAATTAAAAAGCAAAATATAAAAAGTCAGGAACTAAAGTCAAAATAAAAAGGCTTATCAGATTTCTATAAAGAGGCTCATAAAATTAAAAAAACTCATATATTTATATAAAAAAATGAAAAATTTCACATTTTTTCTAAAAATGAACAACATAAAAAGGGTTGTTTCCAAATAAAGGAAATGTTCTGATTTTAACTGAAATAACGATTTTTTTCACAAAAATAATATAAAAACCATATTTCCCCATCTAATCATATACTTTGAAGAATTTTTCATTTTCCAAAACTTCTTTTTGTACATTCAAAATTGAATCCTTTCTGGTTTCTTCCTCTGCAAGGTTTCGTTCTATAGATACTTTGAAAATATTGCCTTTTTTCGTTCCAGAAGGCAACAATTCCAATGGCAATTCCAACAAATTTAAATCATCTCCCAATAAAACTGCCATTCCATCTTGTATTTTTCCTAATGAAACATTAAAACTCACTGCAGTCTTCAATGCGCATGATGTGATGCTCAAATTGGTTTCTTTTCGTAATGCTGGAGTATGTATTTCATTCTTTAGAAAAAGAAAATCCTCATTAATCGAATTATCAGTGTTTATATTGTTTATTAGGCTTTTATTGGAAAAAGGGGCCACCACTATAGTGGGGGACATATCATTAGCTGAGATTTTCTTCTGTGAGGGCTTGGACTTCTCCAAGAGATTGTCTTCGCTTTTGGTAGTTTTGATGTTCAGATTTTGGGGGGTGGGTTTCATGATAATTTTGGTTTTTTTGAATTTAATTTTAACATTTTTTATCAATGAAATGACTTTTTATTTACAATTTTCGTAAAAGATCAATAAAATATTTCAAAAAAGATTCAAAAATTCAGAATCAATTTTCTGAAGGAAAATCTCAAATGTCGCTTTGTGAGAAAGGTTGCAAAAAAATTGAAAGACAGATAGAGGGAAAACAAAACACCAATTGATGAAGCATTTTTATTAATTTAAAAACAAATATTGTTTATGAAATTAATGAGATTTTTTTAAAATAAGGACCCATAAAAAATGATTAATCATTTGGTATAAATATTTCAAAGCTTTGATAAATTATTTATATTTTTTTGAAATGTATTTTTTTTAAGTTTTCTTGCATGAATCAAAAGAAGATGATTTAAATAAGCTTCCTCATGTTACAATGGAATTTACGCTTGAGGAATTAGATGAAATAATTGGAAAAATTAGATTTAAAATATATAAAAAATTTCTTGATAGCAAACGAATTCCAAAAACAGATTGCACTGTATTCTCTTTATGTTCTTCTGAGGGCGAGGAGTTAATCACAACAGAAAAGTTTTCATCTTATATAAAAAACCCAAAGGAACCTTTTTATTTAAGTTCAGTTGAAGCTCAAATCTTGAAATTAAAAAAAAATCAGTCTGGTGAAAAGTGTATTTTGGACTTATTAAAGGTCAACATTAAGAAAGAGAGCGTATTCGATGCCATCATCGGAGATTATAACAAGATAAAATATGAAAGTAAATTACAAATTGGCGAAAGTTTTAAGTTTGATGAAAACCAAAGAGCTGAAATGAAAAATGCCATAAAATATTTACTGTTTTCGCATAAGCAACATGATATCAGAACGGAGTCAGATATACAATCTTTGGTCACTCCTATTTTAGGTGATTCATAATGAATATTTCATAAAACCGACTTTTAAATATATTGAATATGACGCAGCAGATAGTGAAAGGAAAGCAGATTGTGGAATTTATTATAAATGCTTGAAGCAAGTAATATGTGTGAATGAAATTAAACAGGATGATGTTGATTTAAATGAATGCATTCGACAAAACGCTGATCAACTGAGAGCTTATTGCCTTTGCAACAATCTTAAAATTGGAAGAGGTATATCTACATCTGGATCGTGTTGGGTATTCACTCAATATGATAAAGATGGTGAAAAACTGATTATGTCTAAACTTTTCAGAATTGCTGTTTTAAACGATGTTATTATTCAGTTTTCAGAAAATTTCCTTGATTTTTTTGAAACCCTAATTTCATTCTTAAAAGAAAGCTTCGATCTGATATTCAAGAAGGAATAATTAGTTTTTAATATAGTTTTGAAAAAATATGATTTGAGATGAATTTAAATATTTTTTAATATTTCATGTAATTTAAAATTAACCATTTTTTTTATATTTTTTTTTTGTGGGCCCGTCTAATAAAATTATGATGATTTGTTTTTTGATAATGAAATTGTAGGATTATTTTTGAGAAATTTTTGATTATTCTTATTTTGCAATTTTTAATAAATTTTTATGACTCAACATAATATAAACAAAAAAAAGTTCTTCTTATTTTCCTCTGTTAATCTCCAAATGATTCAATTTCTTGACTTTTATGTTTTTTCTTCTGTTTTTTCTTCTTTAATTTAGGGATTTCTCTCCTTTCAGTCACTTGTTTCCTAATACTATCTTTCACTCTTTTCCTTTCAAACTTCTCCAATTCTTGTATCTTTAATTTCTCCTCATTACTGATGAAGGTTTGGATCTCCCTAATTTCCATAATTATTTCAAATTTTATTATAAAATTAAACTTTTTCAAAGAACTATTCAAACTTGTTGCTGTATTGCACGTTTGGATTAATCCATAAACTGATTCCCTCATATTTCTGAGGTTTTCGAAATTCCCTTTTTGTTTTTGTGGGATCCATTCGGATAAAGATCTTGGAGTATTTCGTAACATAGGACCCAAAGGGCTTTTTGGTAATTGTATGGGTTCACTTGTCGGTGAATTACATGTATCATAATTTTGAAATATGTTCTTAAGAATACTTTGACGATTATAGAAACTTTGATGTTTTCTCTTATAATATTCATCAGTTATCTTGATTTTGGTTTCATATTTCCTCAATTTCACTTCATTGACGATTTTTTCATATTTCTCACGAATATAAGAACTGTTCACGATGGTTCTATAATAGTTTTCGCTCCATAGCTCATTTGATAACATTTTGCCTTCCGATTTTTTCACTAATGGATTTTCAACTGAATTCTTTTGATGACTCATTGAAACTTTCCTTTCATTTTTTCGGATGCTTGGAACTGATGGAGTATGAGAATTGTTGGTTTTTCCAATTTTTATATGAAGATTCATAAATTCAGAATCAGTTTTCTTAAGGAAAATATCAAAGGTCGCTTTGCGAGAAAGGTATTCACGATCTCCGATAATATTCGGGAGAATTGCAAGATCTTGATAACGCTTCATAATGTCTTGAGGTCTTTTGAATTTGAAAATGCCAGAAGAACCTTCCAACAATTTAGAGGGGTTGTTATCATATTGGAAGATTGCGTTTTCCATAAATTATGACAAAACAATACTTATTTTATTATTTACTATAATTTTCTTATAAATTATTAGAAAATGACAATTTTAGCATAGTGACCTTTAAAAAAATGATAAACGTTTGTGTTTTTTTGCAAAGAAATAAAAAAACTGCTTTCTATTTTGAAATAGAAGAAAATTTTATTTTTTATCGAGATATTTTAAAGTTTTTTAGTTCTTTTTTCAAAATTACTAAAACATAAATATTAAAATTAACAAAAATTCATGAATAGAGCTCAAATGCAAGATGAAGAGTCCAAATCGAATCTTTACGAATGCAATATTTGCTTAGAAACAGCATCTGAACCAGTAATCACAACATGTGGTCATCTCTTTTGTTGGCCTTGCATTTACTCGGTTCCATTACCCAAAAAAAAGTTGATGAATTTTCTGAAGAATTTTTTTTATTTTCAAAGTGGTTGAACTCGAATCAAGAGTTTCTCTCCTGTCCCGTCTGCAAAAACGGAATTTCTATCAAAGGTTTGATTCCCCTTTATACAAAAGATGATGAAAATAATGAAAGACCCCAAGTTTTAAAAGAGTTCTTAATTTATTTTATATTTACGATCATTGACTCATAATAATTAGGAGAAGAGATCCTAATATCCCACAAAGGCCATTGCCTCAAAGGCAAAATCCGCAAAGAAACCAAAATGCTATTGGAAATGTTAATATTTTGAAATCTTTACAAAAAATAAATAAAAATAGAATGGAAATTTTATTAATATGAACACTGGAATGAACCTCCAACATGGTGTTTTGTTGGCTGGTTATGGATTTTTCCCGTCTTTGTTCAATTTACTTTTTCAAGTTGGAAATAAGATCGATGATTCGAATATGGGTTAAATTTTCATTTCTTGTTTGTTTGAATTTAATGATTCGTTGAAATAAAAAGATCAAAGATCTCCCGAAGTAGACCTGCAGTTAAGATTCAAACTACTTTTGGGGTTGGTGGTCATACTTATGCTGCTTGTGATGATCTTTTTGTGTTAAGAGAAAATTAATATATTTTAAATGATGATTTTTAAAGTTTCATTGGAAAAGCTAGTTTATAATATTTTTTTATTTAAAAATAATTCATATTATTTAAAAATTTGTTTCTATGATTAAATATTTTTTTTTTTTAAAAAAATTATTTGTTTTAA
>Ga0302186_10003823_pt1 | contig 10826 bp, 8 predicted proteins | sample II_Bog_E1_2_FD_198782 | JGI IMG/M metagenome (GOLD analysis project Ga0302186, IMG submission 198782) | Peat permafrost microbial communities from Stordalen Mire near Abisko, Sweden - II_Bog_E1_1 | ecosystem: Environmental > Terrestrial > Soil > Wetlands > Peat | place: Sweden: Abisko, Stordalen...
AAGGATTGTAGTTATTAGGTGATAGAACTTTACCAATATTTAAATTTTTGAAAAAATGATTAGATTAGTTACGAATATTTTTCACAAAATTTACGATTACTCAATATTTTATTGAAAATTTTAACAATTTCAACACTATGTTTTTAAAATATTCTTTTCTCGTTTTCTGCCATAGACAAAGTGTTTTCATTTAAATTCATCATTTTTGTCAAGTACAGATGCAATAATTCAGTGTCGTTGTTTTCACTGTATAAAAAAACAGCCATTTTAAATTTAAACTCTTTAAACACATCTTCACAGTTTATAGTTTTTTAGATATTTTAAGATAGCATTTGAATTTCCTTATAGTTTCTCATTGTAATCATAAAGTTATATATGTAGAACACTCCATAGCCCAGATGAAAGTTATGTAGATATTCCTGATAAATTTAATTTCTGACGATCTCAAAGAAATTTAAAAATTATTGCTGTTGCCCTTCCATAAAAAAGTAGTTTAAAATATCGTAGTTCACGTATTACTTTATTTTTTTCTGAGATGTATGTTTGGTATTTTTTAAAGCTAATTTATATAATAATTCATATCAACTATTGTACCTTTTTAATTCGGGTATTCTTTTTTGGCTCGAAATTTAAGAAGCATTTCTGAAATGACCCTGCTTTATTAATTTTCAGATTTTTTACCAATTTAAAGACAGGATGTGAAATAGTGTAGATAAAATTTTTATAATATTCTTATAATTTACAAATTGTATTAAGCTTTTTGATCAAAGTGTCTCAAGCCCGCTAAATGGCATATGCTATAAATCTAAAAAGCCATTATTAATTTATCTGTCCAATCAGTAAATAGACTGTCCAAGGCTTTGCTTATCTTATCTGTTGTATCTCTAATATCAATGCCTAAAATAATATTTTGAAGAAGAACTATAAATATTTTATCCTTTTTCCAATTGTTAAAAGGTTAGCTAATGCAATATTTTAGCAGATATAGAAAGACAGTCTTTATGGGTTTGATTGAAGAACTCTATTTTTATTATGAAAGGTTAGCTATTTCTATAAACTTCAAAGCAATTTTTATTTTTTCGTTTTTTGATTGGTTCCTGCAGTCAAACCTCAAGCATTCAATAATAATAGACAGATACTGCTCTTTCCTATCTGGTTGTAGAAAATACTCCTTAATATTCAAAAATTAAATACATTTTTGAAAATACGCCTGATCATTTTCTAATTGTGGTTGTGGTGATTTCAAACCAAAAAATCTTTTTTTAAATATTAATTTCTTTGAGATAGTCATCTCTTCCTAATCTTGAATAATTTGCTTGAGTTGGTAACGCTCGACCTTCATCTTAAGAACATTTTTTATTTGTGAATACTATTCCATCATTTTGAGAGGCCCGAGATATTAATGGTAAACTCTTTCAATAAAATTAATAAAAATCATGGATTTGACAAAGAGAAGCACCTCTTTTCCATATTTATTCAAGAAACTAGCTTTCTGCCCTGAGATAATTTTCTAAATCTCCTATACTTATTCTCTGAACAAATAATATTTGAAATGATAAAGAGCAAAAGTAGATGCAATGAATTCGTTTCGATTTTATTATTGCTAACCAAGGAGCTCTTTAACATTTAAATTTGTATTAAATTATCTTTAAATTGACTTAAATGTGTTTTGAAGACAACATAAATCGTTAAAGTAAAGATCGACGTAACATTGGTTCTATGAACTGCCAAATAGCTTTATTATCTCAGGTCCGCAGAATTGAGGGCTTCCTCTGAAATTTACTAATGTTTTATACCCTAATCTCTCCTTTATTATCTCCGATAATCCAAAATCTATGAACACCACTTTATTATACTCACTGCTAAAGCAAATATTATCTGGTTTAATATCAAAGTGAATAATGTTGTAATTATGCAATATTCCAAGCAACTCTTTCAAAGGTGTTTGACGATCATCGATTTTTGTGATCTGTTTTCCTCTTTCCATTGCAAACATAATGCTATCATCAAATAACACTAGATGAAAACCAAAATAATTTTCCACTTTGAGGGATATTTTAAGTTTCGAGCATATTTTAAGAATAGAGTACTACTTAATAGCTTGGGCAATAATTTGATCCCTGTTCTTATTGGTAAATAAAATGCATTTCACAGCAATTTCTTTCTCTCGATAACGGGTGAAGTATATTTTGCCAAATGAGCCTTGCTTTGAAGGTGAAGTGCTGAAAAAAGGGTTTTTATTTTATTAATTAAGGAGTAATAAATTGAAAGAAAATTGACCCAATCTCACCTTTATTTCGACAATTTAGAAGTTGGGAGTTAACTTGGAGATTGAATAATCGAAAGAATGATATTATCCAAATTCACTATATTGAATGGATGGGGATTATAATGAGTCGAACAATGATTAAGTCCAAGTGAAAGTTGATAAATCTATTTGTTATTGATATCTATGGATGAATTAAGATGAGACCTAAAATACCTACAAATTTTGTTGTTCACAATTATCCAAAAATATCTCCTTATCTCTTTTCAACTATGGTTTCGAAGTTATCTTTTCCATAAATCATAATTAAAATTAAAAAATTTAATTAACCCTTTCATGATCTGTTAATTTATTCAAACAATTTTTTCTATTGCAAATTTATATTTTTAATCAATTTTATCCCACAATTTAAATAGACATAAGATAAAATTACGATGTAGATGTATTAACAATGCTCAGTATACTAAGCCTTTATTAAAAATCTCAAACATTTTTATGGATCAAATAGTTTATTTTCACTTACTAAAAATTTAACTATCTTCTGAAAATTACATATTCAAAAGATGGACAGTTGTCACACATAAATTATGCATCTGCTTAAACTAAGTTGAAAAAGGATCTGAAATATAACAATTTACTTCTTGATCATCGATTCTTTTGCTGATATGATAATTAAAATGTTTAATGCCTAAACCAATAAATACATTTATTTTCTTATTAATATTTAAGTCTAGATGCATCATAAAATTAATACTTTTAATTTAATTTAAGTTTATACAAATAATGATAAGATCGAATCTCGTTACGATAATAATTATGATCCTTATAACTATAAGAGTTTCCTCATAGTTATGCGCACCAAATTGTGAAATTTGTTATCCGAATAATACATGCTAAACTTGCTACTATAAAGACTATTATGATAATATTTTCGGTTGTTAAAATTGTCCATAGGGCTGCAACTTTTGCAATATCTATGTTTGCTCTTAATGTTACTAAGAAGGGTATTTTTACAACAATGGTATATGTCTTAGTTGTTCATAAAATTGTAGTTCTTGCTCTAATGCATCATTCTGTTATGTTTGCCAATAGGAATATTATCTAAATTTTAATTTCAGTTGTTCTACCTGTCCAACTAATTGCTATTCCTGTAATTCTTACGCTTGCCTCCAGTGTAACAATTAATATTTTTTGAATAAAAATAATAGTTGTACTTTCTGCTCATCAAGATGCTTTGCCTGTAATAGTTCTACTTGTTGGTGTAATTAGGGGTATGGCATTATACAAAGTATATGTACTACCTGTTCAATCAACTGTGCTTGGTGCTCTACATCTACTTGCTATCAGTGTAATTATGGTTACTATCTTATTAATGATAGTTGCTCTGCTTGCTCTCAAAATTGTTTATCTTGTTCTTCTTCGATTTGTTACTAATGTAGCGCAGGATACTATGCAGTTGCAAATAAATGCTATGCCTGCTAATCTAATTGTCTTAGTTGCTCTGCTTTTGAGTGCTATTACGGAAATAAGAAGTTTTATTGTGGCTATATCGACAATTGTTATAGTTGTGATGGTTCCAAATGCGCCCGTTGCTATGACGGCTTTTACTAGAATGAGGGTTTTTGCCTTCCTTGCTCAGATTAAAATTGTGTAGTTTGTTCTGCCCTCGCTTGTTATGAATGTCCGTCTGAATAAGGATTATATCTAAATGGAAATCAATGTACGAGTTGCTCAGATTAGTGTCAAGATTGTTCTGCCCTTACTTGCTTTTACTGCAATGAAGGATTTTATCCGAATGGAAATCAGTGTTTACCTTGCGCAAATTAAAATTGCGCATAATGCGATTCATAGTTTTGCTACTACTGCTTCTCCAAGTACTATTTAGTTGGAGAAAACTGTTTAAAATGTTCTTAAAACTGCATTGATTGTTATAATTCTTCTGTCTGCTATTATTGCTAAGAAGATGGTTATTTCTTAAATGTAAATATCTGCTCTCCTTGCTAATAAAATTGTTAAAGTTGCAATATCTCTGGTTGCATTTTTGCTATGGATGGGTATTATCTAAATGGATTTAATATTAATGCTTGTCCTTAATAATATAACTGTACTTTTTGTACGCTTAATATGTGTTATTATTGCTCTTATTTCTTTTACTCGACTTGCTGTTATGATAATGGTTATGATACTAAATGCAATTTACCTGGCGATGGATATTATAGACAAGCTAATGGAAACTCTGCTTCTTGTCCATCAAAATGCTCAACTTGCGATTCTGCAACAAATTGTTTTTCATGCATATCCAGCGCCTACACATTAGTCAATGGACAGTGTTTAGACACACCTACATCACCTACATGCATATCCAGCGCCTACACATTAATCAATGGATAATGTACAGATACACCTTTGATAGCGGGAGCTGTCTCAGCTGGGATCGTAATTGGTATTACTATCCTTTGTTGCTATTGCTGCTGCTGTAACATTGATACCAGAGTACAACCCCAAAGAATAAATCTCAGAATAGACAACTAAATTTGGATAAGTATTCAGCCACCTTAATAATTTAAGCCGTTATAAATTTGTGCAATTTGTTTGGATGTAAAGCTAAATGCTCAAATTAGCTGTAAGCATAGTTTTCACATGAGTTGTCTGCTTGAGTGGTCTCGAAAAAAAAACTAATGCCCATTATGTAAAACTAAATTTAAGAGATTTAAATTTTTCTGTCCAGTCTGTTTTAAAAAATATAGATAAATAAAAATCAGAAATAATATTGAAGAATTATTACGACTTGTTCCTTAAGTTTGCAATTAATGCTTGATTCCATAACACCAAGAGAGATTTGAATTGGATTAATCATGATTGCTTAATTATTCTCAAATCATTTAGAAATTATTAATTACAAGAAAAATTGATAGATATTATTATAGAATGCTGATTGAAATTCATGAATTTTGTCTTGTTATTAAATTATAAATTTAAAAAGAATCAATTAGTCAGCTACGCTTTGCTCTTCTTCGTCTATGAAACTGATTTTCGCGTAAGTCAAATTGACGGCTTGTCCTGCGCATTTCCTGAATCATCTCTTCATTTTCTCTTTTTATGATAAACTAATTGACTGTGAGAATAGCTTGATTAAGCTGAGAAATGGTTAGCTATTGTTTTTTATAGATTTAGCAGAGGGTAACCCGTACGTTAGTAGCCTGAATGGAATTTAAAAGCCACTCAATTTTTGTTTAATCAAGTAGGACCATCTATTTAATTTTACACGATCCACCCTTCATTTTCTAGTTGGCAGCACATAGCTTTAATTTATCAATTGCTTCTTTAATTTTAATTCCTAAATGATGTTTTATATTGCGGTTATCTAAAAGATAACCCTCAACATGGAACATCTTTGTCATTATTTATCCGACATGATTTAGAGATGGCTATTTAATATAGATTTCAACTGCTGTTTCCACCATTTAGACTGTCCACTTGGCTTTATCGTTGTTATAAATTTCACTCTCGGGGTTATCAGGATCCATCAGTCCAATTTTTACCTTTTTACGCATAATAAATTCCTGGCAGCTATGATATAATCGGCTGGCAATGCGTTTAGACAATCGAAATTGCTAATCAGTGTAAGTCATCTTTAACAATTTAAAAAAATTGTGGATCTAAAATTTATCGAGCTTTGAACGACAATTTTTAAGCATCTAGAGCAGAAATTTTTCCTCAACAGGGGTGACAACTGGCCGAAGTACTTTATGGCACTTTTTGCGTAAGAAACGTTCCAATCTGTGATAGGCATCCAGCATGAGTAGGCGAATGATCTAATCGTAAGTAGGAACATCACTGAGTAAAATATAGAGTACATTTCAATGCTGATCTCCTGCTGCTCTATAAATTTGCGCATTTTAGTGATACCATATCCGATGTCAACGAATGCCATAGCTGTCATCTTTCTTTGTTTCAACCACTACTCACGTTTTACTGGATCCTAAAAGTACTTTGGAGGCTATCTGTTTCTGAGAATTTAGCACTTTTTTTATTCTTTTGGCTTCAATATTAATTGACCGTACAATTTTATTATAACTTTTTCTAAAGATTTTTGTGGTAATTTTTGCTTGATTTGGCTAAGTGTTTTTTGTATTTATTAATAGGTGGGAACAAGTGGATGCTTGTTTAGCAAAAGAGTTGTATTTCTCCCGTATTTTAGCTCATCCATAATCTCCTTTACCTGCTTTTTTTTTTATCTTTCAACTCTTATTTTCTCGTGATCAACGAAAATTTTAGACTTTACAGAGACAGATCTGATTTATTCCTCATCTTCGTACTATTAGCTATTCAATTATTATTCGGACAATGTTTATATCGATTAATCTTCTGGCTCTGGGACATTGAAATAGGGATCTTAGCCATCAGAAATATATCCGTCAGTCCCTTCGTAAGTGATGTTTGAGCATGAAGATATCCCACTTTCCGAAGAGTCGATATCAATTTAGTCCATTAATAAAGAAAGAAAGCATGCCAATAATCGGTTTAAGGAGCGGTAATCAAATTTATAACTCACTTCACTCTAATTTTTTGTATTTTTTAAATAAAAGATGCTTATCAATTACTATCAAAAAATAATCTTCAATTCTTATTATTTTTCATTTAAAAGTAATAAATTTAAATCTATTTATCTCAATCTTATAATTTTTACTTCAATTTGAATTAATAAATTGGAAATATTTTGGATTCTATCTGTCGATTTTTTAATTCTTTTGTTTATTAAAAAGATCTACATAAGACGGATGAATGGTCGCCTTTAAATTAAATTCTGCATTTAAAACAGCAAAGTCCGAACTAGTCTGCAAGTCTTATGGTTTGACAGCTCCACTTTGATCATTTAGGAACTTTTGCCTCGTAAGCTATGTCTGATTTGATGAGAAAATACACTTTAGCGTCGGGTATCGACAATTAATTTGAAACCAGATAACTTAACATGAAAATTATAATAAATAAAGTTCACTATAATTTTTATAGAACAATAAATATTTCATTTTTAAAAACGAGTAGAGTGTATAATATAATAAATAAAATGTTTTATTTAGATGAATTTATTTTAATTTTGAGAGTGTTGATCATTAATAAAATGTATTACTAATTATTTGCAAGATAAAATATTTCTTAATTAAAAAAATTTAGAAACTATATTTTAGTTTAATAAGTAACAATGATCCCATTTTCTTTTTTATCTATTATAAGTATCTTTGAATTCTAATTTTATATTCCTAATTTTTTAAACATTTACGCCGGGCATTGTACTCCTTAATAGTATAATACAAAAGTAAAATTATAAAATTATAAAATTATGAATTTAAACATTGTTGGTTAATTGTTTATCATTTAACAAAATTCCTTTAACTAAAATATATAAAAAAGCTGAATTTTATTAATAAATTACTCATCCACTATGTAATATTTAATAAATATTTTAACCCAGTTTTTTTTTAAGAATTTTATGAGACAAATAAATAATTAACTGAAATTTCAATATCATTTAGTTCTATCTGATAACAATCTTTCTTCCTTTTTATCCTTTTTATCCTCTGTATTCTCAAATTATTGTGAATAGACTAGGCTTTTCCTTAAGATTTTATCGAACTCGTCATGATTAAAGACAAAATTTTGTGGTATAAATTATAAGGTTAAATTAACTCTTTAGTTTTAATCGATGATTTTTTTAATTTTTTACTCGATTAGAACAATAAAATTATTGGTGTTAAATTGCATAAACCTAATTTATTTACAATATTCCACACTACTTTCGATCCTCATTAGTATCTATTTTGAATTGATTTAAACATAATCTTTGGACTAAGAACTAATCCAGCTCGGTATTTCCTTTAAAATTGCACTCAATCTACCTTTAATCTGAAATACACTATCTTATATTTTTGTTATTATGTTTTTTATTTTTTCATCCTTTGATTTATTTTCATTTTATTAAAGATTATTCAATATTTGCCGCAATTATTGTTGCGATTAGACATCAAATCACTTTATGATTTAGCATTTATTTATTTATTATTTATTGATTCTAATTCAAAAGAAGAAATTTGTTGTCAAAGTTTGTTTGCACGTCAGATATAGGCATTTTGTTATTTATTATTTACTATTTACAGTGATTGCACTAATCTCTATTTGATTGTGCTTATCTTCTCTGATCTGATTGTTTTAAGATTTCGATTTTTTAATTTATCCTTTAAAGCATTTCATATATTGGGCGAGATTGAGAATTCAAATTACTGTTTTCATCTTTTTAAATGGATATAAATGAACAATTAGTTATTGTGTTGCTTATTTTTTTGTTTTAAACAATTTATTGTAAGATAAATTATGACTATTTTCGAGTACTTAGGAAGATATTTTAATTGGAATTATGTTTATCGTCTGCTATCTTGGTTATGAACTAATTATTATCCTATTTTCTTTGGAATTAATTTTATAAGATCGGTGACTAAGTACACAAATTTTCCATTTTCAACTAAAGAGAAGTATTTTGGATTTATTATTGTATCTTCAATGATTTGGAGAAATTAGCCACTTCCCTAGACAATAACATTTATTGAAAATCACCAGTCTATCGCTATTTTTGCTATAAAATTATTTCAGACTCTTACTTTAGGTTTTAGACTTCTATTTATGTAATTTTCACATGTTAGTCATGCTATTATTAAATCTGTAGACTCTATTGCTCAGAAAGTTTATTATTGATTTTTTTAAACTTAGTCTAATTATTTTACCTATATTAAATTGAAGTTAATTAAAGTTAAAATGTTTTCATTATTATTAAATTATCCTTACATTTTTATTTTAGTCTGTGGTCATTCTCCTCCCATGAGCGATGAATTGCTTGAAGTTACACAATTTCCATTTATTTTTATAGTAAACTATTTCTATATCTTTCGTTGAGACTTTAAATGCATTTTTAATGATTTTTTAATGATTATTCATGTTATCTGACTGATAAGCTTAACTGTTAGCTTTTTAATTTTTATTAAATCTTAATTTGCTGCAATTTGCTTCGAATCATTTGTAATTCGTTTATTTTGTTATGACAATTTTATAATTAGGCATTCTTTTCGGACAAATCAAAAGCTGATGTGTTACATTACTTCTCCAACTAAAAGATCATATCTTTTATTAAACAATTTTGATTTTTTGATAATTTTGACTCATCAGGGTTACTATTTTTTTTAATTAAGTCGAAACAAATCTAATAATCTTGCTTTACATTAACATCACCCCCCATAATCTAATCTTTTTTATCACATTTAAGCTGGCTTTAATTCTACATGTTTGCAAATTATGTTGAGAATCCATTCATTCCTTCATATAATTAATCAGCCTATACCACAGATAATTATTTTTAGGTATGAACTGATTTTTCTTTCGATAAACATACCTATTTTTGTAGTTGACTTGTGGCGAGTTACAAAATTTGTTCTTCTTATTCCGATTGCAGCTCCTGTCTAGGAGATTCCTTTATAATGTAGTGAATTATCTTTAATATTTAATTCTGCTGTGCATTGATCATCTTTTATTAATTGTACTTTGTCTAGAGCCCGCCCTTGATACTTAAAAGTTCATTGATTTGGGAGCAATATTGATTTAATTAACTTTCCTTTTGCTTGCATTTTAACTTTGAATTTTATTCGTAATTGATGATCACCTTTTTTTTTTCTTACAGTTCAATAATCAGTTCATTATAAATAGATGCACTCTTTTTTATTTCTTCTTTTAGCTCTGCGACTTGCTTGTTTGCAACTGAAATAGCCCTTTATTTATCTGGAAGAGTTTCTGTACAAACTAAATTTAGCTTTTCTTATAGAGTTTATATGAGATTAGCATTAGCTACAATAATCTTATCCTTCTCAAATTCAGTAAGCGAATCATTGGACTAATATCTTTACACAGTCAATGACAACTCGCTTATTTTTTCTCTCAGTTTATCCACCTACACTTCAAGTAAAGTACTACGATTCTTTTATCTTTGTAATGACAAAAAAGTCTATCTTTGGTTTTAACTTTAAGCACTTTAAAGAATTTGCGCTTTTTTTCTTAAGTTTACCATTGACGCTTACTGAGATATTATAGATTATCCACAATTGCTAATAGATTAGCTTATTTAACTATAATATTTCTTCGAATTGCATTTTTTCTATAAATCATTCTTAATTTTCAATGATTAATCTATTGTTTTCTTGCATTTTTACTAATAAATGTCTTTTCTTTAAAATTTGGTTTCTGTAAACTTTTAGCAATACTCTATATTAGTGATCGTTTCTTTTTTTAAAAATAAACTTTCATTCAATCGCTGAGTTTACTTATTTTCAATTTATTGTTATCTTTTATGAGAAACATTGTAAATTTAAGGAAAAATAATATTATCTTTATCGACAATTTATTTGTCATCTAAAAGAATTTCGTAAATTTCAAAAGCTAACATTTTTGTTTTTATTTCATTATTAGCTGTACTAAGTAATTGCGGCATTTTTTTACCTTTACAATCAAAAGAAGTTCCAGG
>Ga0302186_10003824_pt1 | contig 10818 bp, 6 predicted proteins | sample II_Bog_E1_2_FD_198782 | JGI IMG/M metagenome (GOLD analysis project Ga0302186, IMG submission 198782) | Peat permafrost microbial communities from Stordalen Mire near Abisko, Sweden - II_Bog_E1_1 | ecosystem: Environmental > Terrestrial > Soil > Wetlands > Peat | place: Sweden: Abisko, Stordalen...
AAAATATTTATATTACTGTCTATGGGCTTTAGTTTTCTGAGTTTACTATCGGGGTTATCGTTAATCGAGAGAAAATTGGAGGCAACTCAACTGCAAATAGCAGTACGAACGGATCTGGCAGCGTAAATAGTAGCAGTAGTAAAGTAGGCTTGCAACTAGACCTAACTCAGGAGTTCTCAATGCAATAGAATGATACTAATGCTACTTTCACGATACAAACACATCAACCCTTGAACATCACGGTGGAAGTTATACAACTCGTAGGTACTGTTTCCATGCAAATCATGGATCCTAATAATATCATAATTGCCTGTCGCAACTCAACAATAAGTACTACTAAGCTAACGTGCTCACTGACAGTCGAAGCAGGGATAATTTATAATGTAAACATACTGGCCAGTCGAGGTGCCACCAAGAAATTTATTATTTTATATCATAAGGAGTAGAATTGTATTCCCTACAGTTTAAACAAGCCTTTATTCGTAGAATTGGCGAAAGGACAATCGGGGTGCTCCATTTTTTCTATCACCAAGCTGACGAGTCTAGAAGTGACCACTTCGGTCTCGCTTTTATAAGTCCTCTCACAATCTCTCATTTTTAGTGTCTGCATTGAGGAGCACTGTTTGTAGCAAGTAACATCTCACCATCAAACCATTAGTAAGGGATAACTTAGCTCCTTTTGTCAGTTGGGCAGCGATAAAACGACTTAAAACTCATGTATGATAAAACTGAGTTATAGTGCTAACAACCAATCATCAATGCATTTCAGCGTTATTGTCGAGGAGCAAGGCAAGGATATCGGTTTATTTGACGGTATCGTTTAGAAAATAAACAACTACGAGCTATCTCAAACAAACGGCAAGCATTTCTACTACCCAATTTATTCCTATACGACCCTAAAAATAATATTCACTTCCTTCACCAGGTCCAGCTACTATCTCGCAGCCCATTTCCAATAGGAGAGCTAGTTCTTTACGGGCAAGGGGCAAATTTATCTGCCCTATCGTCAGGCTGATAAACTTTCCACTGACCCAAACATTAACTTATTTGAGACTACCATTAGCTCTTACTCAAAGATATTGACTATTATGCCCGATGCAATCAGTAAATTTTGTCAGAAGTGCGTGTTAACTGTAGCCGTCTACGCTAACTACGATAATACTAAGGTGCTTTCCATGTTTGAGATTGAAATTACACAGATATAGACTCGACTCCTGCCTGGCGACTCTAAAATTGGCTACTTGGGGCAGGATGAACTCTATAACTACCAGATGGACGGAGGCCACAATGGCGATGCGTTTATTTACCTTCATGATCTCGGCAAATAATCCAGCGGATAGAAAGATTGTTTCATGGCCTAATTGGCTGATTTTGGCGACAATAATTTTATCTCTATCGGTAGCGGATATACATACATTAAACAAAATGATCCATGGGCTAATCTGTACATCACTTCTATTGCTGACATCTGCAACTACTAAGTTACTTACACTCTGGCGGATTTCCCCCTGCTGACCATTACCATGAATGGAAAACAGACGGTTAATCTGCGAAGTGGTAGCCAAGGCTATTATCTTTACTATCACTAGTCTAATGATTCATTTAGAATCATACAGGAAGTATAAACAGGCAGTTCACTTATCTTCGCTTCACCTATCAGCAATAATCAATCCATTCAAAGTTTAATGAGTGAAGATCCTTCTACTTTTCCTTTTGTCAACACCCAGCAACTAGGAATATTTGTTGTTGACAGTTCATCGAATGATTTTTGCTTTAATTGCAACTATCTCATTGTAGCAAAAGGCAATCCTTCGGTCAACTCCTAACTGTTAATCACAAACCTCACAACCAGCATTCCTCTGAGTATAAACGGCATTTTAAAGCAAAAAATAAAGGCGAATGACCCAACTCACTGGTATCGGTTTAATTCAATAACTTCATTCAATGTGACCATCAGCATGAAGCATGGGTCATTGCGAGTGAAAGTGATGGACCCCTAAAACATTACGATATCTGATCAATCAATTTCAACATCAACAGTGATCAGTGTACCACACAGCCAATAAAACGAAAACGCTGCCTTTGATGTAATTTCTATTAGAACACGCTACTCTATTAGCGTGTAAGCCTTTCAAGATACGTCTTATTCGATAAAGGCTAGTAAAAAGAATATCACGAGGCGCATTTTTGAGGGTGTTCCCGAGTATATTGTTTGTCAAGCCGGAACACCTATTGTGTTATAATTTCTTAATCTTCATTCGCCTAATAGTAGTAGCAATGGTACTCTAAATGTGCTGGCTGATGTGGTCGAAAGCTATAACAACAATACTCTCTTGAAATTAGTCAATTCTTCAATTCTGTTCTAAAATGAAAATTCTAAATCTTCTTAAAGTTTGGATTTGAGCTCTTCTCTTCAATCTGGAGACACTTTTAACTGGTAGCTACCTCAACGTTTGGGAACCTATTATATTAATTTCACTACCAGCAAAACCGTGCTGGTGCTAATCATCTTAGCCAAAGAGTCCATCATTCATCTCAGCCCCTCCTCCAACGCTATTATGCAAAAATAAGCTATATTTGAGCTATTTTCAGGCAAAAAATCAACTATGATAGAAGTGTTCACATGCTGGGGAGAGATAGGAGTCGATTCTAGTCATCGCTACCTAGACTTCACCACCTCTCAGAACAACAATGAGATCATAATGGAACAAAACAATTATGGAGGACACTATGTCATCAGCGCAGAGGATATAAATGAGGAGTATTTTATTCGAGTTTTCAGTCGAAAGGAGCAGTCTAAACTGGGTTATCTCATTCACTATCATTTCTATGATCAAGGAGATATCCTACCATACAAATTGATCGGAATGCTGAGCAAAGATATCAGTTATACCCTTGCTCCTACCATTATTACATTTTACTTCAATCAGATTAACATCAATTGGGAAATGTCCTCCTCGATTGAGAAGGTTAATGTCGAATATCGTCTCTATATCTCGAGTAACCGGACTAAAATTATTTAATATGCCAATTGCAGGTTGGAGGAGGTGTACATCATGACTGCGGACTCATCCAATATTATCAATGATACCATCTCGTTCCAGTTAGATGTAAGCATATTGGTATATAGATAAATAAAGTTAGTGTCGTAGTTGGAGGCAGTTCTACATATTTTGTGGGAGGGTAGGCGGTGGTGAGTATAATTTCAACGGCAACGGCTAGTAATAACTATCCGGAAAGCATGCGTCTCATTTACTAAGTGATTCAACTTGCTAATGTTGCCGCCCCTGTTGCTGCAGCTTCCTCTTCCTCCATAAAACTAATGATTATGTGGATCCTTCTGCCTTTTGCCATTGCTGGTCTCCTTCTTTATCTTTCCTTAAAATACTGCATTAAAAAATATCGTGGTCTTCTGCCTGATGAGTTCATTTAAGAAAGTATTGATGAGCAATCTTCAAAGAAGATAGATAATCCAGTTGATGCCAGTCAATCCCTCAAAGAAGAGGTAACGTGATACTGATATTGATGTTAATTGCTGATTATTAATATCAATAATAATACAAGTTAAAAGTGAACAGATTAAATAATTAGCGGCATTATCATATTGATATTGTCAGGTCCATCTTTCTGAGCTTGTCAATAATTGCCCTACTCTTACGCTACACAATCTTGTTTTGGCTTAAGATAACTGCGCGCAGTTGCGGTAGGGATGGTCTCAGATTAGCAAGGTAGTTCAGGCTTTGCTCAGTTAATACATTTTGAGAAAGGTTCAAGGTAGATATTCCAGTCAATAAAGGCAGTACCTTAGCAACTCCTTAGTCTGTAAGTTTATTCCTAATCAACTTGAGTGTTCGCGATTTGGTATTATTTTTCATCAGTTCGCAGATCTGCAGGATTATATTATCACCTAATTCTGCGTTGGTAAAATCAACTGTTTCTAGATTATCTCCAACGATTCCTTCTAGAATTTTTTAATATTTTTATGGAACTTTTATATTCTTGATCTTTTTCTTGATCGTGTCTCGACCTAGAACTGTTTGAATGGAAGGACCCTCTCGAGTTTTTTCAGATTATTTGCCGAAAACTGATAGTTTAGTCGTCTTCCTTTGCCCAAACCGCTTGGCAATAGGTTCTTGATTGATGACAGCCATGCTTTTCGACATGGACTCTTCTTTCACCGGGTCAACCTTCTCAAAGCTCTCATCAAAATATCGAGTGATTGCGATAACTGGAGATTTCGGACTATCGAAATCATCAACATCCAGCAAACTTTCATCGCTCTCATGATTGATTTATATATTCCTGCCTGCCTTTAATTATTAGAAAGGCTATCTGTTAGCTAAATATCTATCATTCTATTTACATTGCGACGTTATCGGCAAAATGGCACTTTTTTTTTATAACTCGCCTTCTTAGTCATATATTTACACCAGAGAATTCAGGGCTACCACACATTGCGATTAGTTGTATGAAATCCCCAGATTGCCAATAAACTGCTCGGCTGAAGCTAAAGCTTTCTATTCCTGTCTCCTAAGTTAGGAGAGAATATTTTGGCCCTGAAATATGATGTCAGTAGCCTCCAAATAGAAGGTTATGTTGCCTTCTTGAGTATGAGACTCATTTTGTTTTATTTTTGACAAAGAAGTCGCTTCCCAGGTATCGAAAGTATTGCGAATGCCGTCATCCATCACCAAAAGTCTCTTCATTTTTTTCTAAACTACCTTCACAACTTCGTCTAGTTTCCTACACGCCATTTTTTCTGCCTTGGACAACTCATCAGCTATCTTTTTGTATTTTTCACTAATATCCTTCTTCATCTTATTGGCTTTAGTGGTCAATATTGATATTAGTTCCTGCTCTGTAATTCTATTGCTGATTCTGTCATGGTAACCTTCCTTCTGCTCGAATATTGAAATTATTTAGTTGTAATACTTTTTATTCGACATTTATATTTCTTCTAAACCACGAAAATCATGCCCTTTATGCTGTCCAAAGATAGCACATTTGGAGCATAGCCTTTGCATATCGTTAAGACAAATCACCTCTATGGGTTTTTGATGAAGTAGGCACAACTCGACCTCAGACTCGTCAGGCAGCAGGCATTCACTTTCTGATTGAGTACGGTTCTATTACTTGGAAGAGTTAAATTTAGACAGCGTTGGTTTCACTTAGCTGAGTTCTTAAATCATTACTTTTCGTCTTGTCCGTGCATGACAGTAATAAGTTACTTAGCATCTTCGTCCTCCTGTGATTATTCGTTTTTGGTGATTTTGGAGACTTCAAAGGATGAGTCATCTTTAAACTCAATACTGCTTTGTTTTTGCTTTCCTTCAAGGTATTTCATCAGCGCTAAATTTTTAGGTAAATTCTTAACACTTGCATTCAGTTCTAGTATCTTTTGATCCTCAGGACAGATGATTCGCAAGTAATTTCCTTCGGGAAAAGAGAGAGAGAACAGGCAACGCTCACAGAATGTGTGGCCGCAGTGAGTCAGCAGCCTTGGAGGATTGTCCTAGGTGTATTCGTTGGTGCAGCGAGAGCAATTAAGTTATGGGTCCATTTCTAAATCCGTCTGTTATTTTTTATAATTCCCCAAGTGTATAATTCATTAACAGTCTATCCCAAAAAATATGATTATGTGCAAAGAAAATAGCCAAGCACTTTAAAACGGCGGCTGAATTCATTAATCAATTTCAATGCTATTAAAACTCTCCAATCAGAAGATCAGTTTCTTTCTTGCAGTGATTTGTCAAGCAAAACACTCATTCATAAGATCTTTGATTTATTGCCAATCAAATTGTGTTAGGCATTGATTAGCTCTTTTTGCATTGATCTTAATTAAACCAAGATATATATGACCTTAATGCTGCTATGACATATCTTATTAACAATAATCTTTGAGCATGGCCAATAGACTTGAGTTTCTTCGTTAAAATATCAAAGAGACCAAAACTGTCACCAATAGCTTTGACTTTCTCGGCCTTTCTTCCCTTTTGACGCCTGAAGAAAATGTAAATTCTTCTTAATCAAGTAAATTCGCAAAGCTGTACGCCAGTTCGTGGAAACGGAAGTTCGTGACAGCATTATTCCCTATGTGGAGCAGGCCAAATTTCCTGACTACCTCGTTCCCAAATTAGCAAAGACTGGAATTCTCAAATGCTTTTTCAAAAAGCCATATGGGAATGGAGCTAAAGTGCTCTTGCAAGGTCTCATTACTGCTGAGCTGGCTCGAGGGGATGCAGGAGTGGCCACCATGTGTGTTGTACAATGTGGACTTTTGGGTCATACTATCGAACTTTTGGGTAGTGAAGAGCAAAAGGCTAAGTATTTACCTAAAATCATCAATTTGTAGCTTATTGGTGGGTGGGGGTTGACAGAGGATAAGATTGGTTCTGATGCTTCTAATATCGAAACAACTGTATAAAAAGTTACCGAAGGACACAAGATAAATGGAGTAAAAAGATGGATTGGCAATGGAAATAAGGATTTATTAATAGCTTGGGCCAAGAATAAGGAAACGAAGAATGTGGAAGCTTATATCTTGTAAACTAAGGGCTTAAAGGGATGGACTCCAGAGGTTATGAAGAATAAACTTGCCCTCAGAATTGTCCAGAACTGTCATATCACTTTAAAGGATGTCGTAGTCAGTGAGTCCCAAAAATTACCAAAGGCTACTGACTTTCAAAATGGAACCAATAAAGTGCTCAAGCATTCCCGTGTCTTTGTTTGTTGGCTCGCTGCTGGAGTTTGTATGGGAGTTTACGACAGTGCTATCAAATATACAACAGAGCGTAAGCAATTCGGAAGGTCAATTTCAGGTACAATAAATGCTATTCAGGTTTTCAGCTTGTGCAGGATAAGTTAGTGAGGATTATGTCCAATACTCAGGCAATCCTTCTCATGTGCTTCAGAATTACCAATCTGATCGACGAAAACAAAGCGAACATTGGACAAATCGCTATGGCAAAAGCTTGGATCACGGAAAGGGGAAGATAAGTAGTGCGACTGGGAAGATAAATCTGTGGTGGCAATGGATTACTGCACGAAAACTACGTAATGCGAGCTGTGGCCGACATGTAGGCCATCCACACATACGAAGGCACATCCGAGATAAATACCCTTGTGGCTGGAAGGTAACTGACAGGACTATCTGCCTTCAATAAATGATGAAATAAGCATAATATGCCATTATTCAGCAACTGCAATCGATTGCTAAATTGTCATGAGAAATATATCATCGACTGAATGAGCTCCTTGCATTTTAGGATGGTCTCATCGCATCTTCCGATTTCAATCGAATAATGAAAGATTTTATAATATTCGAGTAGTTATTTGGATGCTATTTTTTATATCTGTTCGTCAGTTCCCTAACTTACTATAACTTTAATTCTCTACAGCTGCGCTTTATCTATTTTCCTGAGGATGTCGGCCTCTCTTTGGCTTCGCAGTTAAATTAGCTCTTTCTTTCTCTTTTAGTTTTCCAGAATCTTTCGCTACAGCATTTATATCTTCTCCTTTCGGACTAGCTACCCCTCTTCCTCGATTTCGGAGGGCAGGTCGTCCAGCAGCAGACTATCCTGGAAAGCATCGTCCTGAAAATCACTGGTTTATGATTATGATTTATAAGGCCGATTGTCATCATCGTTGATTTATTCTGCCATAATTTACTAATCATCATCCAACTATTTCATCTCAACTGCTCCCATTTCATAAATTTACATATCTTTCCCGCTTTATGTCTTGTAATTTTATTATAATTTGTGAATGACTTCTAGCTCTTATGTGTTAGCGATGCATCCATCCCAGTTGATCGGATTTATTTTCTTAAACTATACTTTGTCCTGCAGGGATATAATCTTTTCAGGCGTAATTCCAAAATCCCGAAATAGTTCATCATCGTCGACAATTTGCTGTACACTCCTTCTCTTATTATTTTAACTCTATTCAACGGCTACTTAATTTTTGTGTTATTACTTTTACTTCATGACTTCTGGCAGTTTAGATACGATAGGCTTTTCCTTACTTTTTTGGACTGGCTAACCAGAGTTACGCTTTTGAACAATAACCATTTACTTTTTTTATTTTATTTTCTCTTGAACTTATGATTTTTTATATGGCTAGTTTATTGCCCGATATTTTTTGGGAGGAATCTATTTTTTGGGCTGTTGAGGGGCGGTTACTTTAACCTACTTGACTTATTTTTTGATTTCCTTTACGTTTTTAGACTTGCTTTTCTCTCTTCGCTCAGCTTACTTAGATTCATCTTTTTTACAAATGGCACTCCTCTGCTCTTTTTTCGGATCGCTACTTTTTTTGGCCAGCAGCTTCGCTTAACCCGCCACTTTTATTTATTATTATTTGACTGGAATTATTAAATTAGCCTATTTATTTTCCTAAGTTTTAGATCTATTTTCTCTTTCCTTGACTTCCTTCGACTCCTCATCCAAAACTATTCCTACATTCTTCGCTTTCTTTATGATGTCTAATTAAACCACAGTTTACCTGAATGGCAAAGCAAATATTGAACTGTTGGCCGACGTTTGTGATCAATTGACAAGCAAAGCTTGATCAGCCATGACAATAAAGGAGAATAGTGAGTAGGCAGAGGAGGATATTTCCCCACAACAATCTTCATTGCGAGAGCGGCTTGATTATTAGCTTCGAATGGATGCTTGCCCGTGCATAATTAGTAAACTAAGCACCCCATAGCCCAGACATCCGTTTTTTCATTATAGGGTTTTTCCTCGCACATTTCTGGCGAAAGATAATAGGGAGTGCCAACAATTGTCTTGGCAAAATCTCCAGTCATAGTCCTTGCAACGCCTAGATCTCCAATTTTGATCTGCTTATTTTCTGCCAAAAAGATATTCATAGTTTTGATATCCCGATGTAGTACCTTTTTGAGATGCAGTGTTTTAATTCCCAGCATAATTTGAAGACTAAATTTCCAAATGATATCCTAATTGAGTGGTTTCCCCATTTGTCCCTTCAGATACTGAGATAAATCTCCCCCGCTGCAGTACTACATGCAGATATAAAGCTTCCCATTTTCGATGAAGGAGAGGTGGTATTGAACGATGTACTTGGAGTTGATGTCTTTCATGATGGTGACTTCGTTCATGGCCTAAATATGATATCAGTTACCCACTCCTTCATCTTCCTGTCCATCTGGCTGAGTTCTACTTCTTTCAAGACGCAGATTAGTCCATTGTCTTTCTTCTTGGCCTTGAACACAATTCCGAACGAACCAGCACCAAGCTTGTTGACAATTTAAAAATCTTTTAGCCTCATATTATTATCACTGCAGCTGTATTTATATTATAGGCAGGCTCATCGACTATAAATTTGACTTTCCAAACATCCATTCTGCCAAGAGCATAAGACTAATTAATATTTCTATTCATTAGCTTAAGTTCTTTTATTAAAGTTTTTTTTTGTAAATCCATACAATTTCCTATCAAATTAGTATATAATAACTTATCAAGTGTTTGGCAAATATATTTGATGTAATATCACAATGAATCCATCACACTTTGCTGTCAGGAAGCATGAGACTTATAATAATGCCAAAACCGACGAGTATTAACAACCAATATCCGAAGTTAATATATCCCTCATCTAGCTTAACTACCTACGATTCTTAATCAGCGGGGCTTGACTATAGTGATCGAAGCAAAGATCTTCTAATTCCGTCGACCTAATTCATCATAAATCGGTTAGTATTTATTTTGAGTTCATTGCTTGAAACCGCAAAACCATTACCGTCCAATATCCTGTTGACCGGTTGAAGGATAAATTCATGAGATAGTATATCGTTTTAGATACTCTCCATTCTGTTTTCTGTTGAATCGCTAACTCTGTCCTAGTTCTCCTCTGTTGGAAATGTCACTGCCTCAGCGCCATCCAAATCTCCCTTACAAGGAATTTAAATTCTAGGAGAGAATTCTGTCTTATTGCAATCACAAGAACGACCAAGGCAATCCTCTGGGTTGCAACTATCTTTGACCCAATTATCTATGTTGTCTATTTCAAGTTTTACTCTATCCATATTCAATTAATTTATCACGGGATTAAAAATAATTGTATTATGGATTTGCATGTTTCCTGGCTAAAAAGGATATTTGGTTGGTAAAAATAACTTTTCCTTACGAAGGAAAGATTTTGACAGTTGTAACTGTTGAGTTTCATTCGTAATCTGTCTAAATTATAAATTTGGTAGTTTTGGGTTTAGTCTCGGCTATTCTATGATGGTAGGATAATAATTAATATTTTTGTTTGATTTCTGCGGGTTTCACAATGGCCAGAATCAATGAATTTATATCAATAAAGATGCAATAATTTTTATAACAAAATGAACAATAAATGATTTATATCTTAATTATTGAATTTAACTCAGCATGAACAAAAAAATTGCAGAATAAATACTTTTTGGAGTTACTATCATCCCATCCAAACAAATCTTTCTGCAGACCAAAAACTCATATGCAATGATTAATCATCGTCCCTTTGTTACAGGCCATGTGCTGGTGTGTTCCAAACGACCAGTCGCTAAACTTCAGCAGCTTTAAGAGCAGGAATGCATTGACTTATTTGCAACTGCCCAGAAAATATCACAAAAATTGAAGCTAATCTATAAGACTTAATATTAAATATTTCTGCAAAATGGGAAAGATGCCGGGCAAACAGTGAGCCATGTTCACCTCCATCTCATGCCAAAAGTAACGACTGAAGCTGTCAATGGATTATAGCGGAAAGATGAATCAATAAGGAGTTATGAGGATATGGCTATTGAAGCAGAGCAATACAGACATTTCTTTT
>Ga0302186_10003830_pt1 | contig 10808 bp, 7 predicted proteins | sample II_Bog_E1_2_FD_198782 | JGI IMG/M metagenome (GOLD analysis project Ga0302186, IMG submission 198782) | Peat permafrost microbial communities from Stordalen Mire near Abisko, Sweden - II_Bog_E1_1 | ecosystem: Environmental > Terrestrial > Soil > Wetlands > Peat | place: Sweden: Abisko, Stordalen...
TGGCCAGTCTGTTATGCTTTATTGTAGACAGCATGCTGTAATCAATAAAACCAAAAATATGCTAATATTTGAGTTTTTAGCTCATTTCAATAGTCAACATGAACACAAATATAAACTACTAAAATCATATACTCTTAATCAAAACGTAAATAAATAATTTTAATTAATTTACAGCGTAAATGAGCGATGATGATTTCGTCATAATCTCCAAACTGGGAGAGGGTACTTACGGATAAGTGTTCAAAGTCAAGCGCATCAGTGATAAAGAGTAATACGCCATGAAGCGAGTACAATTACTGTCATTTAGGTTAAAATCATGGATTTAAAAAAAGACAAAGATCGACGAAATACTCTCAACGAGATCAGGATACTCGCATCAATCGATCATCCCAATATTATTCAGTACAGATAGGCATTTTTTGATTAAAAAAGCAACAAACTTTGCACCATCATGGAGCTCGCACCTGGGGGAGATATGGCCAACAAAATTAAAAGTAAGTTCAATAGAGGTGAGGAATTTTATTAATATTAAATTTGGAAGTATGGGCTCAACATACTGGAGGGTCTCAAGCATCTTCACGCTCTCAACATCCTTCACCGTGATCTCAAGCCAGCCAACATATTTTTTGGCAAGAATGACATACTCAAACTGGGAGATATGAATGTTTCAGCTCTTCTCCATAGTGATTTAGCGCACACACAAACAGGCACCCCAAATTATGCTAGTCCGTAAATATGGAATAACGAGCCTTACAGTTTCGAGTGTGATGTCTGGTCCTTTGGTTGTTTGATGTATGAAATGTGCTGCTTCCGCTCTCCTTTTAGGAGCAAAAACATTGACTAACTGTATCAAAAAGTTAAGCTGGGAGTTTATGATAAAATTCCAAAGAGATATTCAGTTATGCTGGAGGATGCTATTGCTCGATGCTTACAAAAAAAGGAGACTCGGATTAAAATCCCCGAGCTTTTGGAGATATTTGAAAAGCATAGTTCTGTAAAATCAATAAAAAGCAACAATTCGACTGCAAATCTCCTTGAAACAATTAAATTTCCCAAAGACAAAAAATAATTTTCGAACATCCTCCCTTCTCCAAAATACGGTAAAAAATCAATGCAAAGGCTAATTTAAGGTAATCCTTAGTCTCCAAAGGAAAGAATGCATTCTAATCATTCATGTCTGCTTGATAAATATATCAAATAGCAGCCACCATCTTTGGTGGAACGTAGAAGACTAAATAATAAAGCGTACTATAAGGATGATGTTAAGGTCATTAAAAGTGAAAAACTTCTTCCTAACATCAGTAGTGTTAGTAGCGTGGAAAAGCCATCACTCGCGAAGTATGAAGAAAAAAATATTTCCTTCAAAGAAATATTGAAATCTTTGGAAGAGGCTAAAATTGGTAATGGAGAAAATGCTCTTGAAAGGATTAAAATGCGTAAAAGACATCTTCGAATTGGTCTGAAGCTCTGATGAACTGATTTTAAAAGCTGCTATATTGCTAAATATATTAATTGACCATTAAACATAATTGATTTTCTAATTTTATAAAGAAAAGTGTTGTTGCTAAGATTTTCATAAAATAACTCCATGTGTGTATATTTTAATTTCTGATCAGGTATGCTATTTAAATCTGATCAGTTCAAACTATGACTCATAATCATTGGTTTCTTGACATGTGGAAAAAAGTAATAAAGGAAGAGCATGCAGCCCCTTCTTCTCCCAGACTCATAGAAATCTAGGAGGACCAAGAAAAGACAGAACACTCCAAGGATCTCTTCTAGCAGTTGCTTGACGAAAATTATGAACATCCCGCCCATCCTCATCATCATTGTCATCACCATGACTCAGAAATGACTGAATAAACAGATGAGCATCCGGGATGCAAGTGCACAAAGATAGACTGTCTTAAACTTTACTGCGAATGCTTTGCGAAGGGTAGGACATGCAACCGACGATGCATTTGCGTTTGCTGCTAAAATTTCACAGGAAATGACTAAAACATCTACCGTGCAAAGCAAATTGCCAATCTTCGGAAACCTGGACACTTTAAAGGAATACCAGCGCTGGTACCTACCAGAAAATGCACATGCAAAAAATCATACTGCCACAAAAACTATTGCTAGTGTTACAGAGCAGGTGTGAAGTGCAATGAAGGATGTGAATGTATGGACTGTCAAAATGGTAAACCTCACTCTCACATCAACTAATTTTAGGAGTTATACGAAGTTCCAAAATAATTAAGAATCGAAATTGCTACTCTTGCTTGATTCAACTATATTAATACTTAATTTAATGAAATCATTATTTTGATATTTATGACAGAGATTTTCCTTTTGTTTTACAATGGATAAAATCTTTAAGTGATGTTTTAGCAAAAATCAAATTGCAAGACATTTGTATATATATCATGTATCATGGCTATTACATTAAAGATATGATGAAAGATAAGTAAGTATATTAATTTCTTCAAAGAAGCTATCAAGTTATAAATATTATGATTAAACTATGGATTCTCTAATTGACTCTGATTTAAATAAATATATTAAACTATTCCGTTCATTACTGCCAGTTGTGTCATTTTTATTAATACGATATTCCTGATAAGCCATCTCATAGATAAATATTCTTATTTGGATAAATTTAATATTTGTTTAATTTAAAAGGAAATGTATTAAAACTATTGCTCTTGGACAAATACTATTGCCTTGATACAATAAACCCACTAAATATTCATAAATTCATATATTAACCGATATGTAGCCTAAAAATAAATAATGATATCAATAATTATAATTAATAAAATCATAGTTACTTGAAAAATGGTCTGCTAAACTAAATCAACAGATGAAGTAAAAGTATTATCAAGATTATATTTTGAAAAAATTGATATCGTAATATATTATTTTCCAGTTAACTAATATCATAGTGCGCTTGTTTATGATTAATTTATAATAATATGAATCAATTCAAGTAGATAGTATTCGTGCGCCTTCGACGTTAACCTAAACAAGTTGGAAATTCGGACAATCAACAATCCAAACTTAAATTTGTTGAGGTGGCAAGCACTATTCGGAAAATTCTCAACTGGTCCGAGTGCATATAGCGTCATGAAATAAAATAAGTATTTATGAGCTACGAGGGGAAGGCCATCTATAACAATGGAATTATTATCAGGTAAATTGATAGCAACCACTACGAGGTTGAGCTTGTTTCCTCTGTTCCAAAGGATGCTTGCATCTCAACAAAAGGCACTCCTTTCGAACAGTCTAAAAATTTTATAAATTATACCTTTGAGCAATCTCATTTTCAATCCAACCCTCTACATCTCTTCTAAACAATCGGATATAAGCCCGTAACATTGCTACAATTTAGCAAAATACATTTGAGTACAAAGAAGTTGAGTATTACAGATCATATTGCTTCGGTTTGGAGGTGATGGTGTACCCAAAGCATGGATATCTTCAAATAGTGTAAACTTTCCTAAACAAAAATGAGTATGATCCTTTAAATAGTATGGCCAACTGTCTGCTCAAGTAACTCAAGGCTTACTTATAAGCAAATGAAGTGATAATAGCTCTGGGCAACATGAGACCTCTTGATTTTGCACAAGAGTTTTCATGATTGCCATGATTTATCAATATTTCATATCCCAAAATGTTAATCAATTGATATTGGATCTTTCTATCATGGATTCAAACTGTCACTGTTTTGGCCAAATTTCTGGGATGATCGGGGTCAATCTTCTTCAGCAGAGCCATTTTCTCGACGAAGATTTGGATGGGCACAATCGATAGCAAATGAGAAACATGTTTCAATTTTGGAACTGTTAACACAAAGTGATACTTCTTCTCGGCTTTTGGATTTTTCTCCAGAGCTTTCTTATGGTTTTACTCAATGATTTCTTAGCAGTCGGTAATCAAGACGATAAATGCGTTACGGGAATGCATTTGATCGAGAGCGTTCATCATGACTGGGTAAGTATCGTTGTCGAGGATGAACATGAAGATAACAGTGGTGCGTTTTTCATTGCTATCGCTTTAGATCAAAGCAATAGGGCCATGCTTCATTTCACACGCGCCTAGAGCCTATGCATGGATGTAATTCAGCTACTTTATCTTCAAAGCAGCTTAACGTGCAATTGCTAAGGATTATCTTCTTCCAAGCAAATAGATTGATTCACGATCTTTTAGCAGTTCGGCCAGCAAAATACATCTTTACTCGTTTATATCGATAGCCTCCTTAACTTTTGAAGGCACTAATAGCAATGAGTTCCTAATTTAAAGAATTTATGCCATAGGGGCACTCTGCTTCTTTTCGGCTACCTCTGTGGCAAACTGAATCATGTTGAGCACCTGATGGAAGAAGCTTTTTGTTGCGGCAACGCACACCTCTCTTCCAACTTTAATGTAGATAGGGAAATCGACTTTTCTCGCCAAGGTAGATCCTTCCACGTTGATGATACCTATAGTTTTAACTTTCTCTTTCTTTTGGCACTCTCCAACAATCTGTATTAAATCCTTTGTTTCTCCCGATTGACTGATTAGAACTACAGTTTAGTCGTCCATGATATCGTTGTGATCAAGTTCTACTGGATCAATGATGTGCATTTTTTTAAAGCAATGCAATTTTTTGAAGAAATACTCACTAGCATTCGCTGCATAATAACTTGAGCCACATGCTATCATGCTCAAATAGTTTCCAAAGTCTAACACTTTTACTCGGTCAAAGTCAGGCTAGAATTTAATTGTTGCTTGCTGACGAATCTCATAGTTATAGAAATATTGATAAGGAGGAGGGGGAACTTTGGTCACTGTTACTGTCTTGTCCACATGGCGAAGTCTGTTCTCGGCTTGCAGTTTTTATTTGATCGCGCGAATATTAGATACTTTAAGCTCGAATATCTAGTTGTCCCTTGTGTCAAAGAAAACATTAGCGTGTCTTTGAAAAGCAATTTGTTCTGACACCACATATATTTGATCTTACTCCTCGGAAAAGCCAATTAAAAGAGGTGAACCGTTGGTGAAAGTATAGATTGTATCAGGAGATGACTTATCTATTATGACTAATCCCCATTGCGATTTTGGAGCTGCAATCTTTTAAAATTATTTTAGAGCTTCAATTAAAGTTAATCCCTCTCTTCGTTTAAGTGCCAGAAACTGTACGATGACTTCTGTATCAGTTTCACTGGAGAATTTAACATCACTCAAATATTTATGTTTGATTTCAGCATGATTACCGATGATTCCGTTGTGTACTAGGTAAATTTGGTGCTTCTAATCAGAGTGGGGATGCGCATTGCGAGAAACACGCTCACCACAAGTTGCCCAGCGAGTATGGGCAATGCCACATGTTGCCACTCCACCCTCAGTTAGGACCTCGTCGATGACTCGGTTGATGCAGCTAATACTTTTGTCACCTTCATCAGCATACTTCACCAGACGACTTCCTTTGATAGGGTTGGCTTGGTCAAGTGTGTAAATGCCTGCGCTGTCATAGCCTCTGTTTTTGAGAAGTTCTACACCTTCACAGAGAAACTCTTCCAAAGTATATCTTCGGTTATGGGAGTTTTCAGTAGTTTCCGGTATTTTGGAAGTGGCTTCCTTCATAACAATGCCTACAATGCCACAACACTCTGGTTCCTTCCTGCCAGACAGAAGATAAGCAGCAGTGAGAGAGCTTCCCAACACTAATTTTCGAATCATATCAGTAAGATGTTAATCAATTTCTAATATAACTTATTAGATTATTTTAGCATTTAAAAACTTGATAGGATTATAATAATCAGTTCAACTATTTTGGATTAGTAACAATTATTTTTATTAACCAGTAACTTAAAAAATCTAATCACTTTGATATTTATGTGCCTGTTAATAAATTATATTACAGAGCAGTCAGCATACACTGGCAAATCCATTAAAATAAGAATTAATATTTAGAATCATGATTTCAACATCTTTGCTCATAATGTTGATAAAAATAAATAATGGCTCGCACGTGATTCTCAAAGAGTCATAAATGTTTATCATTTTTAATCAATAATGATGGGGAAGAATTTAATCAATCATAAAATTTTAAGTTATAATTTTTTTCAAGCATTGTTAAAATAGAAAATTAAATTTAGTGTAAGATGCAATAAACTGAAAAGCAATTAAATAAAAAAGTATAGGCATAAATAATCGACTACCACTTAATTAATTTATCATTTCTCAATAGAATAAAGATATTTTTCAACTTTAAAACAATAGAAATAAACTGAAATCTCTATATTAACCATTCTAATATTATAGCTTGCGTTTTAACACTTGTATGTCCTTGAGTTTTTAATTAATATAAGTTATTGGTCGTAGTTTCAGTATTAAAGAATCTTATTCTTCTTTATCTATTGATTTTTTAAGCAAATTGTTTTTATAAATAGTTAGATTTTATCAATTCGTCAAAAAACAGAATTAATATATTTCGATGCAAGTGTTTTCTGACTCTAATAATATTGTAATAATAAGTTTCATAGAACAAAAATCGAAACATGGAATCATTTTAGGTGGAAAGTAAATGAAGTGGAGATATAGGCTCTGGTCATATTTATGAAAATGTTGCCCATTAATTTCAAACGGTGGAGATTTCGTCAATTTTGTTAATTAGTTGATTATATCTTTTGAACCTCGATTTGTTCATTCATGATGTAATTTAATTGTAACTCTAGAATAAACTTCTAAAATTAAAGTTTGACCCGATTAAGAGAAATGGTTGCTGTAAATATTTGATTTTTATCTTCGCTAGCAATTGATTTATCTTCTTTATTGATATTACCAGCTATAGTTATCATTTAAATTATGAGCTTATTTAGCTAATTATATCGAAAAATAATTAAGATATCATTATCAATCCATCAAAAAGAAACTAATATATGAAGATGAAAAAATTAACAAAATTATTTTGTAAACAGATTTAGTTATAGAACTATTAAGCCCATGTTATTTTTCAATTAAGCATTCTTCAATTTTTGATTTCTTTATCATTATTTAAGAGGTATGATTAATTCAATTAATTATTATTTAAATAAAGAAAGAAAAAGATTATTAATTGCCATCTATAGCTACAAATATGCAAGCTCCTCCCAAAAAAATAAATGACAAAAAAAGTGCTCCAACAGCCTCAAAGAAGCCGAGAGGTAGTCAACTTTCAAATATAATTTCTCGGTCATAGTAAAGTTAATCTCAATAGAAAAAAAATTAATCCCCAGGAAATTCAAAATTGATTGAATCGCTGAGCATCAATATTTAGAAAGCACGTCATAAGATTTAAATGAAAGATAAACGAATTAGCTATTTCACAGGGCAGAGCCACTAAGCTCTTATAAGGCGAACTAATCTCGAAATTGCATAAATGAGTTGGAAAAAGCAAATGGAAAGATAAATTTAAGAATCAATCGAAAAATCGAAAGAAAAATTAAGTGCCTTAAATTAGAAAAAAGAGATTCTCAAAATATAACTAAAAGAAAAATCACACCTAAAAAAAAATGAAGCCAATGCTGTTAGAATAAAATATTTAAACGATGGTATTAATTCGGTTTCTGTAAAGATAGCAGAAGTGGAAAAATAATTAAATCAATATTCTGATTATAAGAAAAAACTCAATACTCCAATATAAAATAAGGATAAAACGTCAGTCATTTCGCCCTATAGTTAGGCAATTATGGAGCAAAGTCGAATTATTAAAACTAATTAAGAGGCAAAGAATAAAAAACAGTTAGAAATTAAGGCACTTTAGGATTAAATAGAGAAAAGTAAAAATGCAATTTAAAGCCTATCGACGGATAAGATAATCTAAAAATAAATTGAATGATCTTCAATATTCAATCAAAAATCATTGCATAATATATTATAAAATATCTACAAATATTCAATTATTTTATCCTCATTTTTAGATAGTGTAGTACTGAACTCTTTAAATGATGTGCAAGGTCATCAGTTTCCACTTCTCTTCATTTTAGCAATATAAATGGCAAATTATCAGTTTGACTAAATAATGGTTTAATTGTTCAATTAGGCAAATTATTTCTATAAATAGTTGGGATATTTTATTAATTCATCAAAGATAATTAAGACTTTTGATAACAAATATTCAGTAGGAAATTTAATCATAAAATTATTAGATGCTAATGTAATTTATTAAATTAAACATTATTTCATATTTTAATCTCTTTATCGAAATTTTAAAATTTATTTCAGAGGTATGATCAATCAAATTATTTTTTATTTTAAATGGAAGGAAAAAAGAGTCCAGTTTGAAATTGCCACCTCTACAACAACAAAAGCCGTAACCTTAGGGAAAAATTGGCAAAAAATGTGTTACAACAGTGAAGCACAGAACTACCCAAGTTAAACAAAATTTGAATTTCTGGATAATATCAGATTGAAAATGGATCTCAATGCAAAGAAATTTATATACCAAATTCAAAGTTAATTGAAGGACTAAACAGGGAAAATTCGCTCGCAACCAATGAGCTGAATGAGAAAAGGAAGTAATATCAAAATTTCTTATCGCTAAAGAATTAAGCTCTTATAATGTTAACTAATATGAAAGACGTAGATACTGATTGGATAAAAGAAAGAAAAAATAAACTTGAGGATCAAATTCAATAATTTGGAAAAAAAAAGAACAAACTTAAGGATGAAATGCAATAACTTGGGAAAAAAATATCATCCTTAGAGTTATAAGAAAAGATTCTTCAAATAAAACTGAAAAATCAATAGGAATAACAAAATAACGAAGGCAAAGAAATTCGCGCTGTCCAGATAAAATATTTACAATAGAGTATTGATAAAGTTTCTGAACAGATTAAGGCACAAAGAATATTATTAGATCAAGGCAAACAAAAATGTTAGGGTTATTAGTAAATTCTCAAAGACCTAGCAAAGAATTAATCAGCACCAATTACTTCCCCATATAGTTTGGAAATTATTAGGCTAAATAAAGAACTTTCAGAATATTTAGAGATAACATATGATCTGGATTCAAAAATTACAGCACTTAAGACGAAAATTAAAAACAATAAAAATGCAGTTAAACAACTTTCGACCGATAGGATAATCTAAAAATGAAGTGAATGATCTTCTATACCTTCAAAATCATTGCAGAATAAATTGCAAATATCACCCACAAATGTTGGATCATTTTTATACTCATTTTTCAAGATGTTACTGAACTCCTTAAATGGTGCTGCAGATAATCAGCATTTAGATCTATGACAATTTTTTTAACATAAATTGTGAGGGCTGCAACTGCAATAATAACAGCCAAATAACATTTTTTTGCTAATAAAACAATTTAATTCTATTTATACCAATACGCAGTTAGTTAGTTAGTTAGTTAGTTAGGCTGGACGTCCTTGCTTATAAACAAATGTAAAATAATACTCTGCTGATAAATATCAATTCAGTTTCTTTTATCCTCAATCAGCACACCATTAGTAATTCAGTTAAGGAGTTAAAAGAACTTCCAATTTTACCAAAATATAGAAATCAAAATTACCATAGCCGGTATAGCTTAGTGGTAGAGCATTTGCCTTGTAAGTAAAAGGTCGTGGGTTCGACTCCCACTATCGGCTTTTTTATAACTTAATCACTCAATATCAAACTTATTAATAACGATCAAGCACCTTATACTTCCCGTGTAAACGTGGAAGGGCCAATTTTCTCGATAGTAACTTATGATCGATGGTGTTTTTACTTTAAGCAAGAGCACTTGATGAATCACGCAAATGCTTTCTTTCAGTGAAGACTTACTCTTTATCATCTTTTTGAGAACTTGAATTTAGGTCAATTGTATGACTGAGGTGGTCCAGCCGAGAGTATCGTCGACCAAAGTTCTTTTTAAAGTCATTTAGTTTATATTCATTGGGTTCCTGTGAATAATCTGTGAATGAAGCTGGAAATACTGGAATCTCCATAGGTTTGATTTCTTATTGGCGTTATCTCTCTTTTCTTGTTTTACCTATCTATATCTTACACTATATAGGTCCACCCATACAACTATCTTTTAATTTTTTCGTCATTGCGCCCATTCCTGCCCGTAATGCATAGTGTTTTATTTTATCCTCATCAATCGTACTCTTCACAGATTCTCCGTCATAATGATACGTGAAACTTCCATTCGCATTTTCCAATATGACAGTATTTAATCCTTTGAGCTTTTTGTCAAAGCTTTTCTATCTTTATAGTCTCATCTTATTCTATTCCTGCATAAATTGTAATCTAGCTTCCGTACGACCTCTTAATCTATTGACTTACACATCTTCTTCAAGAATCTATTGTTTAAGTATTTCGCACTTGGTTTCATTTTTATCTCGAGTCGTCATAATACTTTTTTTTTCGCTTAGTGAAATGGATTTTAACTTAGCGCTGAGATATAATGAACTTTTGCCTAAGTTAGACTTTTTAATATTGCTTGATGCTGTTGATTTTCTCAAATTTTGTGATTGCTATTGTTCGTGTTCATATTGTTATTTACTCACATCTTTGGGCATTAGACTGTCCTTACTTATTCTAGGAACATTAAAGAGAGTATCTTCTTTCATTCCTGTTTTTTATAAAATTGGAGGCTACATTGTCAGCTGCTTTATTTTTTCGTAGAGAAGGGAAGTCATTCCTTTTGTGATGAAATTTGGCAGCTGATGAGTGAGACTTAAAATTGTGATGTTCTAATCCACAGATTGCAATATTTCCTCAACAAGCACCGATATGATGTTGGGTGGGTGATATTTTTACATTATTAATAATGCTCAATAAAATTAAATTAGATAGCATCA
>Ga0302186_10003831_pt1 | contig 10807 bp, 7 predicted proteins | sample II_Bog_E1_2_FD_198782 | JGI IMG/M metagenome (GOLD analysis project Ga0302186, IMG submission 198782) | Peat permafrost microbial communities from Stordalen Mire near Abisko, Sweden - II_Bog_E1_1 | ecosystem: Environmental > Terrestrial > Soil > Wetlands > Peat | place: Sweden: Abisko, Stordalen...
AGCGAAACTTCTGAGTAAAAAAAAACTCTGTCAAAATTTTAGATTACCGTAAGTCAAATAATTTGTTTTTAATTTTTATAAGAAAAGCAACTATTTTTCACAAAATTTTTAAGTTCTCAAAAAAAAAAAACCTGTTCAAATTAAAAAAAAAAAAAAAAAAAATATAAGAGATTTTGTTTTCAAGCACACTCATAATGTCAACAATAACGAAGATTTTTCTCATTATTTTCTCTTTAAAAATGATTTGGAGTCAGGAGAATTTCGCCCTTGAATGTTCAATCTTATCTGATGAAGGAAGTAGTTTAAAATCTAAATAAATTTCCCTGAAAATTCATTTTTTTTCTAGATTCTGAATGGTCTTTAGTTGGTAAAGTAGTTGTGGAAAACCTGCATACGAATCTAAAAAAGGAAGCTTCATTGAAATTGGAACCGACTTTAGAACAAATTCTTCCCTGTAATTCTCGATATCAAGATTCAAAAGTCCCAATCAACATTAAAATATTTCTTTTTAAAAAACTTTTAGACAAAGATTTGTGAAAATTGCACCTATTTAGTCAGATTGAACCATATGGGCAAAAATCAAATTTTTATGAGCTCAATTTCGTAAAAATCACGTTTTTTTTTAGTTAAAAAAAAATCAAAGGAGCAAATTCATTCAAGATAAAAGATTCAATGAAAAAATCGAGATTTCTTTGAACTTTGCAGATGAAATCATCGCGTTTTCCTATTTGATTTCAAACTACCTCGAAAAACATCAATTTATTGAGGCACCCTCAGCTTTGTTGTCTGAGGCTTTTGAAGCCCCACAGTATTTTACTACCTCAATTAAATATTTATCTTTTAATTTAGGATGCATTTCCATTCAGAGGAAGAAGTCATAAAAGAGAAGACAGGGGGGGCTATTGCTGAAGATCCTCAAGATCAAAGCTTTTTCAAAAAATACGTATGAAAATCTTTTTGCATTATCCCAGAAAAAATCAATTAGTTTTGGTATATTGTTATTGGAGGAGTCTTATTTTTCTTGCTTCAAAGTGTGGACAAAGAAAAATTGAATGATACTATGAAAAAGGCTCAAGACGAAGCTTCGAAAAGACAATAATGTTCTTTTTTTAAATAAATTTCTGTAAAATCTAAAATTATGGCATTAAAAAAAATCCTTGTTTTTTGGTTAAGGTTTTTAACATTTAATTCAAAATAATCAAATTTCCTTTTTGTTTTTTAAAATAACACCAAACGAAATCTATCAGCAACAACGTGTGCAACAAGTCAGCGATGATCAAATATAGGAAATGTTCCCCTTCCCAATACATCATGGTCCAAAAACATAATCTGACAACTCTCGAAATTCCCAACAAGAAAATATAATGACCTGTGTTGACCTCCAAGGTGCCTGATTTTCTCATTAAATAAATTTGAGGTAACATGCCACTTGCTTCCAAAAACATCGTCAATGAAACCAACATTTGAATGGTGAGGTAGTATTTGTTTTTGGCGCCTGGATGGAAAAAGAAGCTCAACACCAAACATGCCACCAACAAGATTTTCAAATTAAAAGGGTTATATGCCTCTGAGAATTGCGTGTGCTTCAGCTTGTGGAAGAGGTAGAGGATATAAATGCCAGATAGGAGGGATAGAATCAATTCAATCCAAATCAAAGGGAAGTACATCAATCTTGTATCAAAGACCCACATAATTCGCGCAACGGCCCCGATCAAAAAACTAATTTGAGTGTCGAGGGATAGACCCTCAATGCTTTGTCTCTTGTGGATTTGACGGATAAGGATTATGCTACCTGCGTGCTGGAACAGATAGCCCAGAGTGAAAATCAAAAGGATCAACTCCATTGGGTTTTTATAGTTAAAAAAGTTTTTCCTGCTTGGGTTTTTTTTAGAAAAATCTCAATATATTAAATAGATATGTTTTTTATTAAAAAACTTGTTTAAATCTCCTTTCTTTTTTAAAAATCTAATTTTTTCATTAAAATTAATTTTAAACATTTAATGAAAAAAATCGTAAAAATAGCACTTTTTGTTAAATTACATGAAAAATTCATTTTCTATTATAAATTTATAATGCATAAAAATAGTATTTAAGTTTGGGGAAAAAAAAATATATAGATGACATATATAATTAATTCATTTATTTTTTCTCATCAATTTTCTTAATCTTTGATTTCAAAGGATTCAGTCCTAAAGAGGCTACTCCACCAACACATCCTCCTGCCACCCCTCCCACAGCCACTCCGACAGGTCCTGCCTGAATTCCTATCAATCCTCCGATGCCCGCAAATATTAACTTCAAATAATTTTTTCTTCTTTTGATGGTTTCAATCGCCGCAACCTTTATTTCTTGAACGGCTTGTCCTGTATGCACTTTACTTTTTTGGGTGTCCACTTCAATTAAATCCAGTTTTTCCTGGTTATTAAAAATGATTTCTCCAGTTTCTTGAGAAATTTTGTTCAGATTTTGTAGAGAAACCAATAAATCTTTGATTTCCGCATCACGATCGAAGACTATTTCTTCAATGTTATGTAATTTTTCCTCTTCTAAGAAAGACTGATCATAATTGTCAGAATACATGCTCGCAGCCAAATTTTCTATAGAATTATCTTTGTGCACAAATTTTAGCTTTCTATATTTTTTCAATAGATTTCCTGTGTCTTCCTTTAATTTTTCGAAATCAGGACATGCTTTATTATTGGTTTTCTTTAAAATTTCCAGTTTTTTTTCAAGAATTTCTGAAAGAAGAGACATTTGGAGGAAAATTTCTTGTTTGTTAGTTGGAGTGGTGGTTTCTTCTTCACAGTCATTCAAGAGAATTTTAAACTTGATGTTGTTTTCAAGGATGTCCATAAAGAGATAATTCCAACTTTGTTCCATGATTTTTTTTTTTCTTCAGAATTAATGCACCTGAATATGATTTTTAAAATATTGATATATTATAAGCCTTAGCATTTATTAATATTTTTTATTAGTTTTAGGAGGTCTTTCATAATAAAATAATTATTTAGCACAAAATGAATTTCCCTTCAAATATACCTGAACTAAAGCTCACAGACTTTAAAATCTTTGATAAAGTTCTCGGGATAGGTGCTTTTGGCTCTGTCCATCTTGCCAAGCACTTGAAATCCAATGCGATTTTTGCATTAAAAATCATAAATCTCGCAAAGTTAGAAGGTCCCATTGAGCATGAATTCGCGAGAAAAGAAGTGGTTTTTCATTCAAAGGCCAATCATAAACATATCATCAAATTTCATGGGATTATGAAGAACAACGACACTCTATATCATGTGTTAGAGTTTGCAGAAAACGGTAATTTATATAAGATGATGAAGAAGAAACCGAAAATGAGCGAATCACAGGTTTTTAGGTTTTTTTATCAGACTTTGTTGGCTTTGAAATACCTGCATGAAAATGGCATAATGCATCGAGACATTAAGGTTTTTATTACATTTTTCAGTAAATTTTAAGTGATCATTTTATTTAATAGCCTGAAAACCTGCTGCTGGATAAAAACAATTGCATCAAATTGTGTGATTTTGGATGGTGTGATAGTCCGATTAACCAATACAAGAAGCATTTCTGCGGGACATATGAATATATGGCTCCAGAAATTGTCGAGAGGAGGCCACATAACTACAAAGTCGACATTTGGAGTCTCGGAGTGTTGCTTTATGAACTTTTTTATGGCTTCACACCATTTAGAAGCAAAATTGAGGGAGATAAAAAAGGCATTATGGAAAATATTAGAAAAGCTGACCTCAGATTTGATGAGCCGATAAATGAAGATTTGAAGGATTTGATTCAAAATATGGTGCTGAAAAATTCAGACAGAAGGCTAGAAATTAAAGAAATAATAGCTCATAAATGGGTTCAGAATAAACTCTCGGCTTTAACAATTAAAGTCTCCTCATGTGAAAAATCCAACGAAAACGTCAATGTCACAATTCACAAGAAACAAGAAAGTCCTCAATTAAGAGTGAACAAATGCATTAAATCTCAAGAAATTAAGCAGAAACATAAAGATCCGCCATTAAAATCAAAGACCATCAATATATTGGCTGTGAACAAACCAAATATAAAAGATAAGAAAAATAACATTTTTGACAGAAAAAACACTTTAGATAGCTTCCCTTATGGCATGAATGAAATTAACTCCATTCTTTCCAAACCACCAATGAGCGCAACTAAACACAAATCATTTTTGTTAATGAGCAATAACAGTGAGCTCCGGATTTTTACTGAGGAATTAGAACATGAAGAAAATGACAAAAAAGAAAAAGAATTTCAAAGAAATATGATGGAATCAATGAGGGGGTTTGATATGGTCCTGAGAGAAAGGAAAAAAAGCGATTTATCGACGGTAAGCGAATTATCGACGGTGGAAGTTTCAGATGAAGGCACTCCGAACAAAATTAATTTGTTCGTTAAAAATAATATGAATGATGAGTTAATTCTCAAATGTAGTTAGGAATCTTTTAAATTTATTATTCGTAGTTAAAGAAACTTTACTTAAATTATGCCATCACGAGTTTTGAAAAGTTTATTTTTTAATATTTTTTATTAAGTACTGTTTTGTTAATTTACTAAACCAAAATTTTATTCGTAAAAGCTTTGGGCACATTAAAATAAAAAAAAATATAGTAAAAAACTAAAATTTTTTTTTTTTTCAAACTAACAAACCAAATTAAAAAAAATGTCATTAGCTTCTTATCTCATTCTATATTTCTTAATGTGTTGTTTTTTGCCATTAAAGACTCAAAGTAACAATTTTCTCCCTTATTTTTTTTTATGACTTTTAGATTATTCTTTAATACGATCTGAATTTTGCAATAACACTTTTGGAAATTCTGATATATATGACTGGATGTCAACCGATCCTGGGCCTTTTTCAACTTTAGTTTCTGATTGTGGATCCTACCATTTATTCGGTGGTTATTTAGTATTTTCATCGAATTACTTATTCTATAAAAATTATACGGACCTCCCCCCTCATTATAATTTAAATATAAGTTTGAATTTTATGAAAATTGACCTCTGGTCTGGAAATTATATCGAATTCGAAACAATGTACGCAACAAACATATCCAATGTGACAAAAAATTATACACCATCTGATTCTCAAACTAATATATGTGGAAACAGTCTTTTTGGAGAGTATTTGGATTTTATAACTTTTTCCTTTGATCACACAGACTCCTATGTTGTTTTTGGATGGGAAACTGATGCATCATTTACTGAATATTATGGGATTTCCAACTTAACAATTAGTGGATTGCTTTGCGATTATACTTGTGAGAATTGCACTGGTCCCAATGCCAATCAATGTAGCCAGTGTTATCCCAATAGTCAATTAACAATCTCAAATGAATGTTTCTGTTTGAATCAATACTATTTAGTCCTCCATAGTCCTTGTATAATTCCCCCTTGTTCAGAATGTTTGGCTTGCGATGTAAATTGCAATGAATGCACAGGTCCTCTGGACACTGATTGCGTATTATGTGTTTCTAAAATATATAATAACACTTGTATGGAAAATTGTCCAAACAACACCTATATTAGCTCTTCCAATCCAAATTTATGTGTAGACAATTGCAATTACAATGAATATGTCGATTCATCGAAAACTTGTACACCTTGTTATTCTTTATGTCAAACTTGCAACGGAGGCACAAATTATAATTGTACTTCATGTTTCGGATCTGATTTACTTCAGAATGGCACATGTGTTTCTAGCTGTGAGAGTGGGTACATGGGAAATTCAGGGTCTTGTCTAAAATGTGACTCTTCATGTTCATCATGCAATGGGCTTTCTTCAACAGATTGTTTAACATGTGTGAATGCTAATTTTTTTTTATTAAATGGAGCATGTGTTGCTCAATGCACTAGTCCTTATTGGGGAATCACTGCGAATAAAAGATGTGTCAATGATTGTGGAATTGGAAGCTTTGGAGAAAGTTTAGAAAGAATTTGCAAAAATTGTGACTCATCATGTAAAACATGCAATGGAATTACAAATTATAATTGTACCTCTTGCTTCGGATCGCAATTATTAGAAGAAGGAACTTGTGTTGAAAGTTGCACAACTGGATATTTTTCAGATGGCTTGGGCCAATGCCTGCAATGTGACTCTTCTTGCCTTATTTGTAATGGACCAGCACCTATTCAATGCTTATCATGCGTTGATTCAACTTTATATTTAGAAAATAATATCTGTGTTCAAAGTTGTACCCAGAACCTTTTTGAAAGAGATGATACAATGACTTGTGAATTTTGTAATGTGGATAATTGCACGGAATGCAACATCAAATGGAATCAGTGCGAATCATGTGTAAATAATTATAGTTTAAGTAATATTGGATTATGTCTAAAAAATGTTTATATTATGGGTATTCTGGAAACAAATGGGCAACTAAATAATTTTACACTCAATTTTGACCAAAACATTTCTTTAACAGACGAAGAAATTCTTAAATTCATAATTTTAGAAGTTGAGAATAGCCTATTAACAAGCCAAGCCTATACATATCAAATAAAATCAATAAATGGTCAAAGTTTTTCTCTTACTTTTGAATTCAATTCCAATTTTACCAACGAAACACAATTTAATTTAACTCTGAACGAAGATTATTTAATATCCAAATATCCAAACTATCGATTAAACCAAACCATCTTAAGTAACGAATTGTCTCCAGTGTTAATTTGCCCAAACAATTATATGCCACAAGGTAAACTTTCCGATTTTATTCATAATATAAATTCATTTTTTAAGGAAACAGTTTTTCTTGCATTTCAATAGAAGTTTTAAATCCTCAACTTTCGTTAACATTTAACCCTATTCAAATAAATTTGAAACTTTTTTGCATATCTGTTAATTGCATTCATTCAGAAGATTATCTGAACAATGTTTTTTCTAATATTGAAAAAAATCACAATTTAACTATTCAACCAACTCCTCCTCAATTCATAAATTACACATTACAACTCTCTGAATCGGATGATCCTGATATAATTTTAATTGCAATCTTTTTGAACTATAAAGCATCTGTAATTGGGAATAATATCCTAACAATAAATTTCAACGAAACCAAAACTACAAATTTCAACCTGAATGAAAATCAAGTTTCTATAAAATTAATGGATTATTATTTGCTTGATGAATCTACTCAAGCAGCAATCAACGGAACCGTAAAAATCTCAAATTCTGGTAGTCTAGCTTCAGAAATTTCCATGTATTTGAATTCTTTTCTACAATCTGATTCTTCTTTCGCCTTCAGAACCATAATGATCATTGAATATATTTACATTTTAAGATATATTAAAATTAATTACCCAATAAATGCTCTTCAAATGTTTCAAGACAAACCAGAACCTAGCAAACTTTTTTTAAGTAAACGAATTGAGACTACAAAAAGTGAAAAAAATATGATGACTGGGTTTCTTGAGCTCTATGAAATCAGTCCTTATTTTCTTAATAATTTCGGAGAGATCATCATTAATTTTTCCATTATTTTTTTCGCATCACACGTTTTCAACAGATTGTATAGCAAATTTTATCCTCAAATTGAAAAGTCCCACAATGTTTTACATAAGATCATTAAGTCCATTCATGAAACAATTGTTTGGTCGATCTCTATCATATATCTCAGCAGCAATTATCTTACTTTATGCTATTTCAGCTCTCTAAATCTGGTTTTTGCCCCTTTAAAAAGCCCATTGGGAATCCTAAATTTTTGCTTTGGAACTGTATCTTTTATTGGCTCGGTGTATGTTGTTATCTACATATATTTGATTATAATAATAATAAAAATAAACGTGAAATCTGAAACATCAAACAAACAATCGAATAAAATAATTCCAGAACCTCAACTTTTTATTCAAAAATTGGGACCAGATTCAAATTTAAAAAATGATCTTGAATCTTCCTGGGCAACTATCAATCATTCATCTAAAACCCTCATAGTTGGATCGAAGTCAAAAAATGAATCTCCGAAAACTTATAAAAATTCAATCTCTGACTCAAATCATGAGCTTAATCAAAACAAAAAAGGAGATTTTTGCTGCCAAGAAACGACCATATCTACCAAAAATAACCAATATGAAAGAAAATGTATAAATGATTTTCTTCCAGCTTGGAAAAAAAAATCCATGTCTAAATCTTTGAAGTTAAATCAAATAATCCCGATGGATCCTCTCATTATAAATAATTTAGAAGACACTGAAAAAACGGACCAAAATGATCAAATTGAGAAAATAAAACGAGATGAAGCTTCAAATTTAAAAACAGAAAGCACAGAAAAACGTCAAGTAACAATAGATGAATTCGATCCATGTTTCAATGAAGATGGAATGAAATCAAAAAATCCAAGATCTCATCATCCTTCTTGGTTTGCAAAAATCCAAGGAAGGGTGTCAAAAGAAATGGACATAGAAATTAGGGGGAAAAAAAATTGGAGGGATTTTTTTTCACAAAATAATGTTGAAAGCTTGGTTGTGAAATATGATGTCCTTTATAATGATTTTAAACAAAATACAAGAATTTCTCATTTTGTGGTTGTTTTTGATATGACTAGATATTTATTAATAGGAATTATGGTTGCTTTTTTTGAGAATTATGGCCTTGTTATAATTAGTTTGCTTCTAGCTTTAAATACAACATTTTGTATTTATTTGTTAATTTCTTTTCCTTTCAAAGAAAAACTCAAAAATATTTTAACAATTTTGACGGAATTAGCTAATCTTTTGGCCACTCTCGGAGCTTTGATAATAGCGATATGTGATTATCAGGAAATTTATGACGTTTATTTGAGACTTAATGCGGGTTGGTTAATAGTTTATGCTAATATCCTCCTGATTTGCATCCTTTTGTTATCTTTTTTGTTTATGGTTCTGCAAACTATATGGAAATTTTGTCGAGATAAAACAAATAATAAGAAATCTGAATGTAAAGTAATCGAATTTATGAAGAATAATACCCGCCAAAATTTTTTCAAAAATAAAATGTTTCCCGAAAAAAACACATCTATTATTAAAGAAGGATCGCATGCAGTCATTTCCCCCTGTGATTTCAAAGGTCCTGAAGCAGAAGTGATAAATAAATAAAAAATAGGAAGAATTTGATGCTAAATTCATTAAAATTAAATAAAATTTTATCCCAGAGAGAAAATGAGTTTCCTTGTTCTATAAAAAATATTCTAGTTTTTTATTTTTTAATTAATATTATTTTTTTTTTGTGAGGGCTCTTGCTCAAATTCAGAAAAACTTTTATTTTTCTTTAATTAAAAAAAAAAAAATTAAAACAAAAAAAATTTGGTTTTTAAAAGAAAATCAGAAACAGAATCATAAGAATTTTCAAAAATAATAAAAATTTTTGAACTGAATTTTTATTATAATTTCCTATCTTTTATTCATTTTTCTTTTCAATGTTGGTCTCAAATCACCTTGATCACCAAGCTAATGATGATTAATCTTCCTGTTAGTCGTCTATCGCTCTGTCTTTTTTTTTACTGAAATTTAAAGAAAGTTTTAAAAAATTTTAATAAATAATATATATCTCATTATAAAAATATTAAATGCTCATCACATTTTTCATCCCTTTCCCCTTTTTATTTATTTCTATTTTCGCTTCATGCCCCCATTACCCATATACCCCTTCAAACGGCGTCGTGGGTGGTGGAAGTTGGGAATATTGGTGTAATAATTGGAATTTGCCCCAAACAGGCAACGGATCTGTCAAATTTAAAGCTAATGGGAGCAATATTTTTGTTGGTCTGTTTAATAGCATAAACACAACGACCTTCGTTTATTTATTGATCATAGCAGGCTGGAGTAATGCCGAAAATGGCTTTTACACAAATGGAGATCTCATAAATATGATTTCCTCATCAAACTTTGCCATTCCAGCCACAGCCAGGACCAATAAATGGGAAGTGGATTTCAACAAAAACCTGAAGTCAATCAGCATTTTATTTGAAGGCACAGTTGTTTTCAATTATGTTGATAGCAATTATTTGACTCAAGCTGGGGGTGCCCAATATATATCTTTTTCTCAATATGATACCGATGTGGTTTTTTATCAAGATTGCCCAACATATCCCTATTCTCCCAGGAATGGAGTGGATAATGGAAACTATTGGGAATACTTCTGTCCTGATTGGAATCTTGCTAACCCAGGAGATGGTTCAATTTCCTTCTATGCCGCTGGTGATGAAATTTATGTTGGTCTCTTGGATTCAAATAGTTTGATGACTAAATACCACATTGTAATTAGCAATACATTGATAGAACTTTTCAAAGATGAAAATTGGAATAATCCAATTTCCCAGACATCTTTTACAATGCCTAATACCTCGGTTTTTTATAGCTACAATATAGAATTCAACATGAGTCAAAAAATGATAGCGGTTTACTTCAATGGGGTTAATGTTTTTAGCTTTATCGATGGTAACTACATTAATCAAGTGGGAATCGGACAAAATATCTCATTTTCTCAAAGTGGAAGCAATGTTCAGATTTACTTAGATTGCCCTAACACTACATGTTTAAGTTGTAATGGGATTTCATTGACAAATTGCATCGAATGTAATTCAAGCTACTATTTATTAAATGGAGAATGTTTTACCGAATGTCCAAGCCCCTATTGGGGAATAACTTCGAATTCAAATCAAACTTGTAGCAGCGAGTGTGACAGTCGATATTTTGGAGATCCAACTGATAGAATATGCAAAAGCTGTGACTCTTCTTGTGGAAATTGCAACGGAGGCACGAATTCTAATTGCATTTCATGTTTGGGATCTGATCTACTTCA
>Ga0302186_10003832_pt1 | contig 10805 bp, 11 predicted proteins | sample II_Bog_E1_2_FD_198782 | JGI IMG/M metagenome (GOLD analysis project Ga0302186, IMG submission 198782) | Peat permafrost microbial communities from Stordalen Mire near Abisko, Sweden - II_Bog_E1_1 | ecosystem: Environmental > Terrestrial > Soil > Wetlands > Peat | place: Sweden: Abisko...
CGTTTAATCCTCTCTTTGAGAGTAACCCAATCACTCCTATCCTAATTTCACAGTCACTGATATATAAAAAATGATGATCGCAAATTGGAATTCTCTTATACATCTCTTCGAGACTCTTAATCATATCGTGTTCACTCATGTATTTGGGAAATTTGCTTCCGCTCCTACTTGACCTTTCAAACTCGCCGTTCTCGTCACCTACTTCCACATAAGGGCATACGCCAAATCTCGCCTTTTGTATGGGTCTGTAACACAAGGTGATCGCGAGTGGTATGGTGGCGATTATCACGAAAACAAATGGGTATATAATTAAATCGACTAAAATATTTTCTCCGTTCATTTGTGATTAATCTCCATTATCTTTCTCCCCTGCTTTATCAAGTTCGTCCATTGGCACATCCCAATCTGCGTCATATAGCCCATCATCCAATACTAGCCCAGCATTGATGAAATAACGTTTAAATGAAAGAACTATGGCGCACACAATGATAAATATGGTTAATAAAAATATATACATAGTTATGGTATGCACTAAGAGACTCCCAACTATATCCTCGTACATTTGTGATCAGATAACAATTGTATCGTCCTTCGGCGCCTCGTCCATCATTTCCCAGTCTTTCTCATCCAAACCATCTGTCTTGGCTGTCTCTGGGATTTTATGACAGCACTTGAACAATGAACAACTCAGGGAGACGATTCGGATAACTTCTTGCAACATTGTGAAATTCACAAACTGGCATAAATAACAAAATTTTCAATATACAAATAATGCATAATCATAACCCAATGCCAAATGAAGAAAGATGGTGTTATTGGTCCAATTTCACGATCGCAATCTTGTGTATTTTGGTGATTGTGCCAGGAATAGTTACCATGACAGCCTTGTTACTAAAATAATCACAAATATATATGTTCATCGGTAGTGCTGTCCTTGTGTTCTTCAACGTTGTTCTTATTGCGTTACTCACAAATATATGCATATCAATAACGTTGTTTTTCTCCTTGTCGTCGTTCTCGCTGTATTAGGATATATAGAGGAGGTGTTTGATATAAGAATGAATATAAATTGGCGTCAAATCACTGTGAATTTATTGATGATTATATGTGTCCTTCTCCCTGAGAAGTTATTACTATCGATGATACCATGTGTTGTGGTTTGTGTATGGTATATGTGGCCTCATATTCAATTCATGGCGATGACTATGGGAATGACAGAAGAGGAGGCAACAATCACTTGGTGGAAAACACAATCAGTAAATGTTATCAAGTGTTACATTAATATGATGGTGTCAAAGGTATGGGATTTTCGTTACATGGATGCTATCAGGAGAAGAAGAAAGATCACAAATGTCTAAAAAACCGAGAGATTGGGTTGGATTAATTTTAATACTTGTCATCATTCTCCAATGGTCGTACTTTGTGTTATATCCTTATATAAAGAGGAAGAGTGCCAAGACAAAAAATAAAAGTGCCAAGGCAAAGAGGAAGGATCGTGAATTGCAATTATTTCTAGCTTGCCAAATTGACTCCATGCAAATTCTCTGTGAATTCAAAGGGGATATACTAAATTGTCGCGATGATAGAGGATTTACACCACTACAAACAGCTGCTAGGTATGGTAATAAAAAGGCTCTCCTCTATTTGTTATTATATGGTGCTGATCCTAATTTATTAACACCCCTAGGGAATAATGCATTGATGTTAGCCATAATCGGTGGGTATAAAGATATAGCCTTCATCTTGATTGCATATGGAGTGTATATCAATCAATGCAACATAGAAGGGAATACTGCGTTACATATGGCATGTGATATATCATCTCTGTCTCTTGTTAGTGTTTTAGTGGCCAAAGGAGCTTTACTGGATGCACAAGATAATGACATGAAGACTCCATTGATGCATGCTACTAGAATTGGGAATCGAGAGATTGTAGAATATTTATTGGAGAATGGGGCGGTTAAAGAAAATATCAATTAAAGAGATGTATATTGCTGCCACTGAGATACATTTCCGCTAATAAGTAAAACATATCGATTGGTAATTTCCTCAATGATGATTTCCGTCCAACTCTAGTATAAACGGAGCACAACACATGTACATTCCTCCTATCATGTGAATTCAGATTATATAACTTCCTGTATAATTCCGCCTCCTTCCATATTGGAATCATAGGAAGAGTGAATGTTTGTAATTTGCACTCTATATTGATATGCGATAATACATAATCCGCTGCAACTTCATCCATCATCACATTATTCTCAAAGGTAACATGAATCAGTTCGGATGGTGTTTCCAACAGTTCCCTGACGGCATCATTATTCAATCCGCAATTCTCTAGATCTAGTCCCTTCAAATTTGGGAATGCCCTTCTGATCATCCCGACGGCTGAACTTTCAAACCTATTCATTTCACTGGTGAAATTAACCAAACTATTGACCTTTACTTCCCCGATCATCTCTGTTAACATTTCATGATTCATATTATTTCCATTCAGATATATTGATTGAATCATATCTTCATTTTCGCCTAACCATTTCCCAATCATATAACAAGTATCATTAGTAAATGCAACAGGATTAGAATTGACACATAACATTTTAAATCTACTTCCTTTCAATATGATAATCAGATTGTATGGAGTAAGGTTGTTTGCTTGTAAAGTCATATACCGCAAATTCAAAAGTCCGGATAATGCTCTGGCACCATGATTATCAATTGCACAATTCATTATAGCAACAGATGTCAAACTATGAAGAGACATGTTTTTCCATATATCAGTAATAAAAAAGCAATCACTGATAGTCAATTTGGTGACATGTGTTAAATTGGATACAAACTCTTCTCCCACCCTCTGTGATTCAAATACAATATCTAATAATTGAACAGAGTAAAAATCCCTTATTTGATCAATGTGACACCTAGTCAAAAATTGGTGTGACAAAGTAATCATTTGTGATTTTAATTAGGAATAATAATACCAACTCTCGAGAATTTGGATTGTAATAGATAAATGTATTCCAATGGTGTCTTAGGTGTGACTACGCCAATGAATACATCAGCATTTAGATTTCTATCCAAATACATGACCTTGTCCCACTTGAAAGAAGAAAAAATGGTGACACTCTTCCATACTTCCTCCTTGGGTACATATACTTTCCCCGTTCTCCAACTTTGCTCAACAGAATAACAACCTGGTTCTCCACATTCCTTGACCAATACCACTTCACCAGTCTTGAAATGAGATGTCTTACCTGTCCATAAACAAGTATGACTAGAAGGTTCGTCGTAATGTTTATAGCCTTGATCAGAGAAGACAACCTTGGTTCTAACTTTGGGGGATGGGATAATTTCTCTGGGTGGTGGCATAGCGTGTACATCACACCACACAAGATCACTGATCATACTCAAAGGTAGATATTTGCCATCCAAATGATTATCCACAGGAAGATGTTTATCCCCAAAAAAAGGAGGTTTGCAATCGGTATTCATCAATGGTAATCCTGGGGAATGAAAACAAGTGACCCCTTTGTATTTTTCAATGAATTCCTTCTCCTTTTCAACCATCCAGGCAAAAGCAATACCCTTTGATTCCTCGAAAAGAACAACCTTCTCTCTGAGTAATCTCACAAAGGCATTATGGATCATGGATCCTTTAGCAAAAGTGCACATGGTCGAATTGATCCAAATAGCTTTGGTCCTCTTTACCCTTTGTAATAACCATTGAAGAGCAAGAGCACAGTGGTATAATTCCTTTTCTTGTGATGCAATAACTCGAAATTGTAAAGGATCAACTCCACCAAATTTCATGATCAAACCACTCCAATCCGAAACTCTCAACAATCCGCGATATTGGGAAGGATCACATCCGGGTATCAATGGAGCTTGATTTCCGATAAAGTATACTCGAGGATGGGGGCTTTCTCTGGTGACGTATGCTTTGTATTCTTTCTTCCCCTCTAAAATGATATCTTTCTCATTGCAAATAACCAACAACTGTGATCTATTAACCATGGCCATATAACCATCCAATGAAATTCGTTTAAGGAATGTCACTGAAAACATTTTTGTGAAGCATCTTGAATATCGATCGTATTCAAAATTTTTCACTGTATCGTCACTTCTGATACCTCAATCATCAACCATTCATCTATCGGCGACCACTGGTTAAGTAAAAAAGTGTGTACCCTCTCCCCCTAAAAAATCCAAGGGAATTAAAAAAACAATGAAAATCAGAATGGCCGTGTATTCCCCACTTTATATCATTGATCGCCGAGGATGGAACATATAGTGGTCCAAACTGAACCACTATCAAACCACTATAGTTTCATTGTAATATGATAATGAAACATCACTCGTCTGACTATCGGTGATCAATGATATAAAGTGAGGAATACACGGCCATTCTGATTTTCATTGTTTTTTTATTTCCATTGGATTTCGAGAGGGAGATGAGCACACACTTTTTTATTTAACCATCACTTGTCGATAGATGAACCATAGTTGATCCATAGTTCCACAGTGGATGGTTAAGTAAAAAAGTGTGTACTCGTCTCCCCCTAGAAATAAGAAAAGACAGTGGAGAATAGAAAATTCAGAATGGCTGTGTATTTCCCACTTTATATCATTGTTCGGCGATCAATGAACAGAGGAGGAACAAATCACAAATATTGGAAATGTTCAGGAGTAAGGAGTATCTCGTAGAGCCGATGAAGGGAAATCCAAGAACAAGCCACTTCACCCTTGATACTCCAGAGAATATCATTGAGTTTTTAGCATTAAAACCCATTGTTCCTCCGCCTCAATATAATCATGGTGATGAGGGTGATTTTGCTATTCTGCTGTATAATTGGAAAAAAGAAAACAAAGAGGATGCTGATTTGTTATGGTGGCAATCATTAGTCGAGCGTGATGTCAAAGCTGTTGCCCATTACGAGGCGATGATCAAAGGGATTCAGTCAGACGAAAGAACCAAGCACTGTACATTTGATACAGTAGAGGGTGTTAGGGAGTTTGTCAATATGAAATTAAAGGTGCCAAAACCAATTAAAAAACGAAGTGATGGTAGATCGGCATTCAGAAGAAGATATAATAAATGGAAAGAGGACAACCCCGAAGATTATGCATTGTCAATGAAACAAGAGTTTATTAGAAGAGTAATGTTATAAAAATTAATCGTTTGATTGTACTCTCGCGTCGCTTTTCATATTTCTCCATTTAGTGATACATGATGGAACTGATCTCTCTTTGTAGCCTGGAAAATAGGCTTCTCCCTGGGGTAATACAAGAAAGTCAATGATACAATAGATCCAAGTTACAAAAAAATGGACCGAGGCAAAGACTTCGAGATACATCAAGAAACACAACTGGGATTCCACGTCAACACATTTTCTATAGAATAGATCATCCAAGGAGAATGGACTAGGGATAAACGCAACTGAAATTAACATCATGGTGATAATTGGATGCATATATCTCCCAGCAGAAGCAAAGATAATAGCGATATTCCATCCTGAAAATACCCCAAACACAATGCTAAACATCTGGTACATTCCATTTGGATTTTGATACAACATGACATAGATGACTACCAGAGCCATACTAGTGATCATGTGACCAATTTTCCTGAATTCTTCAATCCAACAAGTCACTGCACCAATGAATATCCCCAGTAAACTAAATGCAGACATGAGTAATAAGTTATAAGAGATTTCCCCTGGTGTCTCTTCATCCATTTCCATGAATTCAAATAAATATACATAAGGCATTAAGAACAAGAATTGGAATAACAAAACACTCGACCAAAAAAGGAATAAACAAATACATCTTAAATAGAACTTCTTCTTATCTCCCATATCTAATTTGATAGTATAATCGACATCTTGCTTTTCATAAAACTTAATCTCGTGTAGTACGATGTAACAAATAAGGAATAGGATGACTACTGTGTTTGCAATGGCAATAGGACTAGATGAGGATGAATTGAGAGTAACACTTCCCATGACAATTAGATAGAGAAATGGAGAACATACAACACAGAACAAGAGCATTCCATATAGCGTCTTCATGACTTTCTCGTCCAAGATATAAACCCACGACACCCAGTATAAAAATGCTCCTCCAACTGGGATTAAACTTAATGAAATTTGCATATAATAAAATCTGTCCAAAGTGCCATTGAGAGACCATTGTCCAGCAGTCCATAAACTAAATCCGATAGTTAGCAAGATTAATCTCATATAGGGTACTTTAGGCATTAAATACATCAACAAATAGATGAACGGTCCGCATCCGATAAAAATCCCATATTGAAATGCCCCGATCTCTTCCCATGAAATGGAGAGATTGCCGCTAGTGAAATGTCCGGTTTGAATTACTGGAATGAATCTACCAAAGAAGAGAATTTGTCCAAGCACGAACCCTTGGATACACGCGACGCTGATGGCGATAAATATATGGGGGAGAAAATATTTATCCATCCCCCCTGTTGTGTTTTTTCACAAAATAAATGTTTGATCAAAATAGATTCGCATCTTTAACACCACTTCATAATATCATCTATCACAACATGGTTGGAAGTGTTATCACTCAAATACAATATATTAATGATGGTGGTCCTACCGGTTTCTCCCCATTGATGTATGCTGCTTCGTTGTGTGTAGATAATGAAGAGATGATGAAAGAGTTAATAATGTTAGGTGCAGACGTGAATGCATCAAATTCAGTTGAGGAGATGGTCCTTATGTTCACTCTGTTGAGGGGTAAATCATGGAGTGTGATAAACTTAATGTTGGAGCATGGATTGGATGTGAATAAAACAATGCATTTCAAATTATCACTCCTCAATATAGTTGGTGTAGAATATTTACAAGGGCTGATAAATGTCGGTGCAAATATCAATCACGTCGATATTTGGGGACAAAGTGTCCTGTATTCTTGTGTTATGAATCGAAAAGTGGAAAATGTAAGGATATTATTAGAGAATGGAGCGGATTTGAATTTGAAAACTAATAATGGTCGAACGCCGTTGAAATGTGCCCTTGATCTAGAAATGGATTTTGCCAAGAGAAATGAAATGATCAGATTGTTATTGCAATATGGAGGAAATTACGAGGAGATTGAAAAAAAAGATAGTCACCTCATTTGTCAATATGCTTTAATCTGGTTGACACAGGTTTTACCAAATGAGTTGGTTAGATTATTATCTACATATTTATAACGAATCGAATGTGGTCTTCAGATACTTGCACACCTTCACATTTTCCGGGTCATTATTTTTAATTCCAGAATCGATCATATCTTTTGACATGTCACTTAACTCGCTTTTATTAACTTGGTATGTAACCCTGCCAGCATATAGTATAGTATGAGTAAATTTAATGTATTCAAGATTATTCCCATTATTCGTGTCATCCTTCACAACATTAGTTATGTATACTGTTAACTCTGGATTGTTACCCGGTTCGTCAATAAAAGTACACCACAATGCCCCATCGATTTTTTTTGGTACATCCGTCCAAGGAGGAAGCGCAATTGTTTCCTTCACATTAAATACTGGTATATACTTTCCTCCATCTTGATAAATTTTAATATCGTCGACACCCAAATCATTACCTATTTTTGTGATGATCTTACGCTTTCCGGACGTGTTCTTTAATACCCGCTCTCTCTCTTCAGGGGAATGAGTGGGCACAAACTCACTTCCTCGTCTCGTATGTTCTGCCGATTTCATGAATGACTTGTCATTACCTGTTAACCCAATCATATATGCATACCCTTGTATGACATCTCCATTTTCTAATTCGATATGGTGATTGCTACCAAGATTAGATATAATAGATTCCCCCTCTGATTCATTTTCCAATTTATATTTGACCTCAGTCCCCTTCTGAAAAATATATTGTTCTTTGATTTCATTGGGATCATGCTTGCCAACAATAAATGTATCTCCCTTGTCTAATCGTCGTTGTAAAGTCATAAAATCAATGGTGAACTTCTTCCTAAATGTGTCCTCGGGGGCAATCTTGGTATCATCCATTAAGGTTATGATCCACTCTGCACCTTGATGAACAATACTCTTTATGGTAGTCTCCTGTTCATCCCTTCCATGTTTGATAATAATAGTGTCTTCGGCTTTGAAAGTGATAACAGCTTCATTCTCCTCCATGGCCTTGTCTGGGTATACTGCATCTCTCAGGATATCTAGTTGAATTTGTGATCTCATCCTCCCTGCATCCATTTTATCTATAACTTTGAATATATTAAGTGGAATCTTCTTGCCAGTGTACTCAGATAGGTACAGAGTGAGAATATTGCAATACATACACACAAACACTCCGCAATTATACATATCTTTTTGTTGTGGTATCGATTTGTCTCGTAAGATAATATCATACTTATTGCCATATGCCTTCTTCAATACATCTACTTCTTTATCGATGACATAACGGAGTGAATCAAATGTGATAATCTGTTCGAACAGTGTATCAACACATATCAATATCCAATGATTATTATTCACATTTCTCACTATAAATACGAACCGTTTAGTATTCCCAGCCCTCTTATACTTCTTGTCCTGTGAATCGATAAAATCAATATCATTCCCATTTGATATTCTCCTAATACACATCTGACAGTATGCATTTACAACTTCGTCATTGAGATAATCGTCTTTGAACAATCGTCTCAGTGCACCCTTTGTAATATCGCGTTCAAATCGCACACAAACTGTAATATTATCCCTTCTTCCGTCAATTCTATCATGAATAGTTTTCCGTTCCTCCTCGGTGAGTTTGACTATGGGGATAGCATGCTTGTATTTGTCATCTGGAATATCTTCATCAGAGCCACTTTCGTTTTTATCGCCTCCTTCTTCCCCTGAACTCCCGTTTTCACTATCCTCCTCATCGGGTATACTCTGTTGGCTCCCAGTATCCCTTTCATTCCTCCCTCCTTTTCCGCCCCCGTCATCACCCTCGCTATCACTGCTCTCTCCTTTATCACTGTCTGTCTGTTGCTTATCGCTATGTTCCTCCGTCTCGGATTCTTGCGCATCGGAAGATTCCTCTACACTGTCCTCTTGACTCTCCTCCTCTGTTCCTTTGTTGCCCTTCTTGTTGTCTGTTTTGCTATTGATAGTGAAAATGGCGTACAGTTCTTTTGGTAGCTTTACAAAGTGATAGAGTTTATCTGCCTCATCATTGAATATTTCCAAACTCATGTTGTCTGTTTTATCAATAATAACTAAGACAATATCAAAAAAAACGGCGATTCGCTCCCAATCATCATTATAATGTTCACATACAATCTTGATGAAATCGCATTTGTTTTCATCTTGAAAGAATAACATGGACATTAGATAGTATTTTGGGACTCCACCCTTGGAAACAGTATACTTTTTGCTTTTAATTGCCCGCTTGATTTCATCTACATTGTCCTTTGACCCATGAGATGCTATTAACCTATTACCAAACCCACTCTCCAAATCTAATTTATATTCTTCGTCTATATGCCATGGATCTTCCTCTAACTCAAATAATGCGTTATAAAGGCGATCTTCAGACAAGTATCTATTTTTGATACAGGCCCAAAACTTAAACCTGCCCTCTTTGTCGTCTCTGTTTATAAACAATTGGTGTAAAATATAAGCAATGTCATCTAATCTAGCATGTTCAATATCTTTTACAAAAACACTTATGAGATACATATAGGATGGGTAGTTCTTAATTGTTTCATAAATATGATAATACAAACTCGCTACACCTTTGGTCGTCAGGTTCTTTTTACTCATAATTTTCTGGCTCGTTTCTGAATATCTGATTGTTTCATGGACAGATATACTCCCCTCTCAAACGGTGTTAAATCTTCATTCTCAAGGAAAGTATCTCGAATATCGTTTGAATCAGGTGCACTCTTGATATCCGGGTGAAAATTGTCAATATCAAAAAACTTATCATTCCTAACATCCTTGTCCTTTTTTAACTGTAATAAACAATGGAGTTGGGTATCCCTCACTATCATGACATATTGGATCTCTATTTTCTTCTGAATCAATTTATCATATAACTCTTGATGAGATAAACCACATCGATGATAAGTCAACAAGAAGTTTTTGCAGTTGATTCGGAATTTTTTGTTATTGGATGCCATGATTTATAAATAGGTGTTTAATACTCTCAATAAATCTGACTTGACAAATTTTTGTAAATGTGAATCACATTGGACATCTTGCCTCAAGGAACACAGAAAAATCATACTCATGACCCGTGTGGTATGCAATTCCCGGATCTCGTTCCATATGGTTTGTTTTCTGGAAGCGACCAGGTTAGTTTGGTGTAGACTTATCTCCTTGATGGAAGAATGAAAGGGGATACGGAGATTCAGATGCATATTTATCCGGCCACACATATTGAATTCCAATATCTCGATCACTGAATCCTGATGAACAAGATACTCTAATGAGCGATTGGTCAAGTTATTCATAGACAATGAAATATGCTTGAGTTTCGCCGTGTCCCACCCAATAATACATTCATCATCTATATTATCATTGTTGCTGAGATGTAACTCAACTATATCGCTCTTCTTGAATGCATCACGAAATAACATGAAAGCCTCATTGGATAATCCAGTGTTTGTCAAATTCAAGCTCCTGAGAGAGGACAATTCAATAGCATCGGACATGGACTTGGCATTCCGGATGGAGAACAGTCGTGAATTGTTCGATATATCCAAAAATTCGACATCGGCGGTCAAACTCTTGAACAATTTGTTGGCGGCTTGTTTTCTCAGTCCGATGGATG
>Ga0302186_10003833_pt1 | contig 10804 bp, 14 predicted proteins | sample II_Bog_E1_2_FD_198782 | JGI IMG/M metagenome (GOLD analysis project Ga0302186, IMG submission 198782) | Peat permafrost microbial communities from Stordalen Mire near Abisko, Sweden - II_Bog_E1_1 | ecosystem: Environmental > Terrestrial > Soil > Wetlands > Peat | place: Sweden: Abisko...
ATTATGATGGAAGTCAATGATTTCGAATTGAGTTTATATAAAAAATCTGGAAAATCTTCAAGAATTTTTCCGATTTACTAAAAAAACTATTAAAAGCGATTTTTAATTAATTTTATGAATTTTGACAGAAATATTCCAATTCATGCAATTCATTCATTTTAGAACTTAAGTTTTGACCCTTTTAATAATTAAAACTTTTACTTATACATTTTTTTTATAAAATTAACTAAGGAAACCAAAGCTAATATTTGTTCTTCGTTCTTCAGATGTAAAATTTATTGTTTTTTCTTCGTTTTTCAATAAAATTGCCAAAAAATGACTCCAAGTAGAAAACATCATTTTTTGTTTGGAACAGTAATCCTGGTTGTTTTATTAGAGAGAAATTTTATAAGGTAATAAAAAAAAATAAAGTAATTTATTGATAAAAAACCTTAAAAATCTGTAATTAACGATAAACATTTCATGTTGAACATTAAACAAATATAAAAATCCCTTTCAACAAAAAAATTCATAAAATGATAAAATGAGCCCAATTTACCAAAAAATAGTAAAAATCTTTTCCTTAATACAAATTTAAATAACATATTCTAAAAACCCAAAGCTCTATTTATAACCCCAAATTACAAAAATCTAATATTAATTATACCTAAATTCTTTTCACCTTACTTTATATTTCAAATAATATTGGCTATTTTTATCTAGATTTTCTCCATTTCCTCCATTTTTATCTCTATAAAGTCCCTCTAAAAAATTTGCATTTCCTCCTCCAAAAGGCATCAACCAGATCCAAAAATCCCCAAAAATCTTCTCCAAATTATATCTGAAGCTAGCCTCTAATAAAAAATAATAGTCACCCCTTCCATTCAAACATCTATTAATTAAAATACACACGTTTTCCTAATAATTCCTTATAAGATTCGACAGTCGTTTGATTGGTTTTGATGCCTTCGATTTGATCCATAAGGAAATCGCAACAGAAAATGATGAAAAAGACTGCCAAAATTCCAATTATCCCGCATCCGATGTTTTCCCATGACATTTGTTGTCTCAAGCCTTTGGCATCTTTATCTTGTAGCCAGAAGACAAAAGTCAGCAGAAAAAACACGAAAGCCATGAGGCATTTCACAATGGTATATATCAAGAATAACATGAAATTCTTCTGATTTTTAATGCCTACACAATTATCTACCCAATCGCAATGATGATCCATCTAATATATTCTTATTTTTTCTTTATATAATAATGAAAAAAACTAACCCTAAAAACACATCGTCTACATACTCGACAATGATGGGCTCTCGGTGGCTTCCAAGGCTTCCCAGGGCATTTAAAGCATTGTTTTATGTCCTTATCATCGAAATAATTACGAGGGGGATGCTAAAAATAAAAGAAAATAAAGATTATATTAGACTTTTCTTCATTTAATAGAGAAGTTTTTAAAATACTATATGAGGTATTGAGCCAGGGTCTTTCCATGCGGCAAATGCATAATTAATCAGGGAGTTTATTGAGACCAATTGGAAGATTATCAGGAAAATCGATCCATATATGTTTAGCCCATCTCCTAGAAAAAACAAGCTTAATTTTTACAGATTAGATAAGGAACCTTTTTCTTTAAAGCATTTTTTTGTCACGAGTATATTGGTCAATGTCAAAAGAAGGAGAGTCTAGAATATATTAGACAGTAAAATCAAAGGGGGTTCATATAAGGGTTATATATTAACAATGATTTTGAGACTTTTGCCAAGAACAAAATCGGAATCACATTTTCGAACTCGTGGCTTCAAGGATCTCGATTTTCTAACCTTGATTTCTTCAGGAAGCATTCTTTTGGAATAGTAAATTATTGCTATTTTTGGAATAATTGGGAAAAAAAGAAAATTCCAGACTTTGAATTTGAAAATTTAAATAAAAAAGAAGAAAAAAATATGAATTCGAAGAAAAAACATATTTTTAATGCTTGGAAAAAACTTCATTTGAAGAAAAATAGAGAAATCACTATGATTTGTAAGGCTTTAGACCTTTATGAAGGGAAAATCATGAAGAAAGTCTTGGAAATTTTCAAAGAAAACGCTAGAAAAAAGAGAAAATATGAAAGAAATGAAGAAAAAAGCCAAAGTCTCAGGGTTTTTCAATATTTGAAAGCCAAAAAACAGAGGTTTTTCGATATTTTGAAGTTCTTCTATTATAAGAAATGCGAATATATGGAGAAGAAATATAGGAGTTTGTTGCTTTTTAAGATGAATTTATTGAGGAAAAGCTTCATTAGTTTAAAGAAATTCGTTGAATTTAAAGAGAAAAAGTTCCTTATTAGAAGGGAAATCTCTAGGTCTTTTGAAAAAAAGCTCAAAAGAATGGTTTTCGCTATAATTCATAAGAACTATCAACAGAAAAAAGCCAAATATGAGCCTATTTTTAATCAAATTAGAAGGAAAAAGCTCAAAAAAACGCTGTTTTCTCTTAAAATGACTATTTTTAATCAAAAAGCCTTGAAAAATCGATTGGAAAGCCTGGAAAAGAAGCTTTCAAGCCAAAAACTCAATAAAATCTTCGATTTTTGGCATGAAAAAACAACTAAAAACGCAATTATTCGTCATGAGAAAAGCCTGGCTTTGATTTCATATAAATTGACCCTATTTTCCTCATTTTTCGCTCGCTTAAAACATCAACACCGGCTTCAAAAAAGACTGAAAAAGTTTGAAATTCGCTTATCATTTCATAGAAAATTGCGGTTTTTTGCCCTATTCAAAAAAGCCTTTAAATTCTCAAAATTCTCACGTTTTTTTCTTTAAAAAACCCTCAATTTTCTTTTTTTTGATAGGAAAAAATTTAAAAAGACTTTTTTTCTTTAAAAATATAACATTTTTCATTATTTCAAATAAATCGCAATGGAAAACCCTGGAGATTCCTTTCCAATTGATCATTCTTTATCTCCATTGACCTATGGTTCGACAATCCTGCTTTCTTTATCAGAAGATCCTAATAAAGTCCTCTTTGCCTCAGGTTTTATCCTTCCGAGTCTCACAATCCAGCATTTAGAAGACGCTTCGCCTTTGAATTCCAGCGAAAAATACCCTGAATTTTCCTTTGCCTTATTCAAAATCCTGCCTTTTGGGTCAAATGAGAACTTCAAATGGCAAAACCGAGTTTTGAATGAAATCGGAGGAAAAGCTTCGAAAGGAGATTTTGAGAAGGATCGGAAGAAGGATTTTGAGGAATTATTGCAATCGTTTGATTTGGAGTTCAATTCGAATTTGAATTTATATGAGAAAATGAAGGGAAGTCCCTTATTATTTGAGAGTTCAGTGTTTCAATTGATGCATGTTGAGACTTTGAAATATTTGAGTTTAAATAATGATAATCCTAATGATTTGAAGTAAGGAATAAATGGTTTTTAAAGGTTTTTTAATAGGAAAAAAAGGTTCGAATTGGCTGATTTTCCTAATGAAAAGAGTTTCTTTAAGTTCATGCCTTGTTTATGGATTCAAAAGAACAGGAATAATATGGTTTATGAGAGAGATTATGTGTTCATTAGTTCCACATTTCATGTTTGTTTGAGAAACCCTTTTATCAATGCTGTGGCACAAGAGAAATCCATGGACATGATATTGAAAGGTCTTTTAATTCGAGTTTTTAAGAAAGAGATATAACGTTTTTATGTGATAGGTGACAATTATAAAATCACAGGAACCATTGATCATTCACAACAATGGAAGGTTTTTCTCTATAATTCCAACCTCTATTCAGGAAATGATATAATCACCAAAAGCAAAATAGGAGATATTGTTTGGCTTTGTCTTTCTGAACAACAGGTAATTATTCTTTATTAATATCAATATATTTCTTATTATATATATTATATTTGTAAAAATTTCATTTTTTTTATTAAAAAGGTGTGTCTGTCAGCAATTCTCAAAGAAGATCCATTCATTTCCTTCCTCGATTCCATGAAGAAAAAGTCGCTCGAAAAATCACAAAAACTCGCTCCATTAAACCTCACAAAGGAACTCTCCGAAGTAAAATCTTTGCAAGCCCAAAATTTCGCGGAAGTGGATTTCAATAATGTCGAACTTCAATTCATAAAGTTGAATTTGATGGATAAAATGGCGTCGTATCAGAAATTCGCAGTCCATAGTCTTTGGAAAATCGAAAGCCAACATAACTTCAATTCGGATTTCATCAAATGGAATACTCCCTATAGATTCCGTCATTTCGTCACTGGGAAATATCTTCGATTGCCTGATAAGCCTATTAAGGAAACAGCTCAGGTCTTTTATTTTGAATATTTTAGGTTTTTTATGGATTTTTTAATTAGAATTCGTTGGAACTTTCATGGAAAGTAGATGAGAAATGCTATTTTTATTTCAGTCCAGTCGAATCGATTTTCAAGGAGGATGAGAATGAAAAGGCGATGTTTGTGCTAAAGGATTCGTATTTCAAATTGAAACATTGTGGGACACATTTTTGGCTTGGGGTGGAAAAGACAGAACATGAATCCTCTTTGGAAAAATGTGATGTCATTCTTTCGCCTTTAAGTATGGATTTTTTCTTGATTTTTTTATTGATATTTTATTGATATTTTATTGATATTATTATTGATATTTTTATTGATATTTTTATTGATATTTTATTGATATTTTTAATGATATTTTATTGATTTTTTATTGATATTTTATTAATATTTTTATTGATATTTTATGATATTTTATTGATATTTTATTGATATTTTTATTGATATTTTATTGATATTTTATTGATATATTGATTGATATTTTATTGATATTTTTATTGATATTTTTAGTGATATTTATTGATATTTTATTGATATTTTTATTGATATTTTATTGATATATTGACCTCCTTTTCTCTAGTGAAAGACATAAGTATCTTGAAAATGCGTGTGGTCGAGCCAGATGTCCTTTGGGAGAACCATTTCATTCTTTCCTCAATAGAGATCTTCCTTTCTCTTCTCTTCTCTCTTCGCACTTATAACGAAAACGACCAGAAATCCTTCTCCCATCTTCGTTCCTCCCTTCGAATTTCGATGCAAACCATAAAATCTCTCAACGATTTTGTCATGAATCGCTTAGCAATCAATATCTCCCCCAAACAAGATTATAATCAGCCTAGTTTCCATCGTCAAAAGGTCAATAATCCTTTTATTATTTTTTGGATTTTCTCTATATTTGCTTCTTTGAATAGATCTTCGTAGAACAAAATATATTAGGCTTTTTATGTTGGACTTTGGATCAGATCTTTCCTTTAGTCATTACAGAGCCCAAAAAGTCTTTTAAAAATGTCCCAATATTGGAAACTATTGCGAAATCACAGAAAAAGAATCAACAAATCGATAAGATCCAAAGGAAGAAATTCAACCTCCTCTCACAGGAAAAGGCTTCTCTTTCGCAAATATTATATAATCTCTTACAAAACATCAGCAAAGCCAACCCAATAGCCTCTGAATATCTAGCCAAATATCTGCCTCTTTTCACTAAACATATAGGTTATTTCATTAAATTTTATCCTGTTATATTATATCTATTAATTTTAATCCTGTTATATTATATCTAATATATTGAAATTTATTTTATTCATTGATTTTTTCTAATAAATTTTTCTCTTTTTAGGCTATGGAGAATTCGTTTGTAAGACAATAGAGGAAATCATCCTTTCAAGCGATGATATTCTTGAGAAAATCAGCAATTTAGAAGTCATGAATCAAAATTCTCTCTTTTCCGCTGGAAAGCTTACCAAAAGGACCTTTATCGATGAGGTTTTCTCGAAATTGAAATCCTTCAATTCTTTTGAAAAAGTCGAATTAATTGATTTTCTTTCTAAACTCTGCCATTTCAAAGGCTCTGCGATTTATAATAATCAGGAAAAGATCTTCAAAAACCTCTTTTTTTCTCTTTTCTCAGCCAATGATAAAGATTATATGTTTTCTTTTTTCTGTAATGAGAAAGATGGTCTTTTATTAGGCCAATATAGGTTAAATGATCGTAAGATCGTCTTTTCTTTAAATGATCTAAAAAACCCTCAATTCGAATTAAATGAACAGATGATCGCTTATATCAAAAGCCAAATGCGATTATATGCGAAATTGGCCATGGGAAGAAACAATAATAGCTTCAAATATTTAAAGCGCTTTTTCCCTTATGCGATCTTAATAGAAAAGATCTTCGATGAAAATGTAGAAAGAGAACTTCGAGCCATTTTCTGTCAATTGGCCATGACCTTATATATCGATTCTCATCCTCGAACTTTGCTCGTGAAGCCTAATTTCATCCGAATCGTTAAAAGGAACCTAAATGAAGCCAAAAAAGATATGAGTTTAGGGGGGAAAGGCCGATGTAATTGATAAAATATGATAAAATTCTAACATTATTATATAGATTATTTGGATTTGGAGATGGATGATCAAATGAGAAGAAGACATAATCATCAGAGGAAACTCACTAAGGATTCGATGAAACTATTTGAGAAAAAAAGTCTTTTTTCAAATGATTTTTTATCTAATAAAAATATTTTCTTCAGATGATAAAGATGAGAAATTCGAGGCCTTGACCAAAAGCCTCAAAGAGAAAATCCTCAATTATTTCAGCGGGTTTCCTGATCCCATGGACCCTAAAATCGATCTTCAAAGCGTCGCTAAGTCTTTTAATGAATTAACCCTTGAATTATTAAGGATTTTCTTCCTGTTGCTACAATTTGGGTTCTTCAAATTAGAAACCTGCGATTATTCCTCGCATAAATATTATGAAGATAAAAACAATCAAAATAAAGGCTGGAATCCTGATGAAAACAATAATGACCTTACCAACATGCCCTTGATTTATAAGATTCTAAGGATTTTAGCCTTTTTATTAGAATTCGATCTTGAATATTTCAATGATCTCCAATACAATAACATAAACCGAGGTATTTTCTTCATATAAAAATTAAGTTTAATATCAGGACTTTTTCGTTAAGATTCACAAAATGTCGATAAAAACCAGGCCAACCAAAAAAAAGAGACCATTTTCCATAAAATCGGCGGGCAATTGGAACAATTGGGCAAATTAAACATCAATATTCTCAATCAAAATGATGAAGAAGAAATAAATCCAAATTCTGATTCTTCAAATGATAAAAAGAAGGATTCTCATATAAATATCCTGGAATCTATGAAATATTCGAATGTTGAGGATTTCTTCAAAAGGACCATTTCCATAAAGAAGTTCTTCACGCAATTTTCAGCCAAAACCTTCACTTTGAAATCCTCTGCACAAACTTCCTTTGAAATCCAAATAAAAAGCCTCATTTGTGATATTTTCGATTATATTTTAGGCATAAGAGATGATTTCCTTTTGGATAATTTCTTCCGATTTTTCACTAAATCTTATTCAAAAAGATCAAATCTAACTTCTCTTAAGGATTTGAAAAAGGTGTTTCCCAAGCCTATTTTAAAAATTAGTGTGAATTATAAGGAAAAACTTGGGAAAAAATCGAAATTTTTAGAAAAAGATCTTTATAATTTGGATGATATTCTACAGAAACCATTGCTCGAAACCCTTCTAATGTCTTTTTATCTCTCGCATGATTCAGAAGTCCAACAGAAAGTCATGGGATTGATCTATAAAAGCACAACGATCAGTCGAAGACTTTATGGAAATATCCAGAAATTGGAATTTCTCACTACTTTTGAAGAGAAAAGAACTTATATCAAAATCAACAAATATATGGATAGACTAAAAATCTCGAATTTCACTACTCAAGTTCTAATCTTTCCTCTATTAATTTTTTTATCATTTTCTATTGAATTTTTAGGTTTGGAATGAGGTTTTCGAACAAGAAACCAGTGAGGAAGTGGAAGATATATTAGTGAATACCTATAAGACATTGAAACGGATGTTAGATTCATTAGATTCTGATGATTCTTTAATAAGAGAAGTTATGAAAACTAAACAAGAGGTCTGTATAAATGTCGGAATGCCTGAAGAGATCTTTAAGGTGATCCAACAAGGCTTGAGTTTTTGTAAGGATTTCGAAGATATTTTCGGAAATATAGCTGGGGTAACGGATGAGGAAAAACGCAGGTTTTTACAAAGAAAACATGATGAGAATTTGTTCAAATTGGATTTGATAATCGAGATCGTGAAAACAGCCACTGGTGTTTTGGAATGTATTTGTAAAAATAACCCCAATTTCCAAAGGTTCTTTTATTAAGAGTTATGCGAGATTTTTAAGGAAATGATTTTACTTTAGATTGTTGTTTAATCAGATAAATAGATTGTTCATTTCACAATGGAGATATAATTTAGGTCAAATAGACATCGTTTGTGAGATTTTCAGAGATAATAAGGAATTGGCTGGAATGATCGGAAGTGACACCTTGGAATATTTCACGACTTTGATAATGAAACATGGACATTATGAGGAATTCCTAACGATTTTCGAAGTGTTATTATTAAGTGCTGGGAAACATAATGAATCGGATATTTATAAGAAAATCGTGAGATGCTTGCTTTCTCCTCAGAAATTCAATAATATCAATGTAATTTCTTGAATTTTCTTGAATTTTCCTGTTTTTTTTTATATTTCTTAATATATTTTCAAGCCTTTTGGTGCTGAGAAAATCATCCCAAAACAACGAAAACGAACGTTTTTCAAAACAACAGTCTCCAATGCCTCAAAATTCTATCAAAATCTCTATATCCGCATCCTGGAAACCTGTATGAGTTCAGAAATGAAGATCGATGAAATCTATTGTGTGTTCGAAAACATAAAAATACGAGACCTTCTGCTTTTCCATCAAGAAAAATGTGAAGATTTCAGAACAATCGATTCAGAAGATATCCAAAAAGAATACGAGCTTCTTCAAACTCGAAAATCGATCATAAATATTGTGATAATTCTGTTGAATAAATTGGATAAATTGGCTCTCACCGATTTCTTTGAAGTTTCTGATATTTTCGGAAATATCATCGAAATCGAAACTGAATTCATTCCAAACATGAATACTTTAGATTCGATATATCTTTTAGATCAATTAATAGTCTTGATGAACATTTATATAGAGAATTTCCTAAAAGACGCTTGGTTTTCGAATTCCAAGGAAGAAACCACTTCTATTAAAGGCATTATCCTGAAATTCGCTCATACGGCCTTTAGAAATGTCTTGAAATTCATCAAATTGTTCGAAAACGTATAGAAAAAATTGATTTTTTCTCTTAATTTAAGCCAAAATTTAAAAATTCAGCCTTCAAATTATGAGAAAAACAATGATCGTTTGAAAATCATAACCGTTTTCGCTAATTACCTCAGATTGAACCTCCAGGAAATCCATCCTTTCTTCAAGGAAAACAAAAAGTTCCAATCAAATATGAACGTTTCCTTCACGAAACAACAAACTTTATTCGAGTTTTTTTGCGATTCTTCAGCCGAAAGCGAAGATTCTGATAAAAACATCGATTTGCAATCAGAATCTCCACAAATGACTCAAAAATTCGCTAAAAAACCCACTTTGGCTGAATTAGAACAAAATCTCGGCAGCGAATTCCAACTCGAAAAATCAGAAACTTCGGTTTCTCAGGCAAAAGCGAAGTTTTTACATGCCAAAACTACACTTAGAATCAATAAGATTAGAAGCAGAATCGAACAACATGAAATTCTCAGAGATCCAATTAGCTCGCCTAGCGAAGGAGTCAGTAAAAGCCTGATGTCTGGAGAAAAAGCAGAGCCAAAAGAAAGAAATGTTAAAGATTTCTGGCTAAGTTTCAAGAAATCGTTTGTTCATAATGAGGAAATCAAACGTTTCCAGAAAAAAGTACTGATAAATTGATTTTTTTCATAAAAAAATTGATTTTTTCATTTAAAAAATCGATTTTCTTTATTAAATTGATTTTCTTTTTATTAAAAATTGATTTTTTTCATTAAAATCTCTAATTTTCAATTAGTTGGCAAGCAAAGAATTACAGGTTTTATCATATTCTTTGATAAATATGAATGAGATGTTCGAGATAAATAATTGTGGAGAAGAAAATAAATATCTGGTCATTGAATTCAGTGATATCCTGGTGAAATGTCTTCAATTTTTGCATTTCTGGAAGGAACGTAAGGCTGATAAGAAAAATATAGTGCATTTATTGAAATTGATCACCCATACTATAACCAATTCCTCTGATGAAATTAAGAGAAAAAGCCTCCAAGTTCAAAATTATTCTCGATATTTTTAATTTTTAATGATTTTTCTTTAGAATTTGATCGAAAAACTTCAAGGTCTTAAAATCTTCCTCATATTGTTTTGGGAAGAAGATGAAAATGATTTCTCATATCTCAATAATATAACGAAATGCCTGGCTTCGATGTTCGAAGGCGATCCGGAGAACAAATATATCCAAAAGGCCACTTTTGAATTTTTTATGTCCAATCCCAATAGTGAGATTTTTTTCTCCAAGATCCATGAAATAATCAAACAAAGCATAAATCTCAATCGAACCAATAGTGGAATAAATCATAAATTATCGAAACTTCTCTTTCAAATAATGAGACTTTTACAACTGTTTTGTGAGGGACAGAACGCGGATCTTCAGAAATATCTCAGTAATCAGATAAATTCGAAGAATTCATTCGATATGATCGGGTTGATTGCGAATTTGGCCACTAGTTTCAAGATTTCAGAGGAAAACCATGATCTTATCGATCAATGTTTTGATACTTTATCCCAATTCATTCAAGTATATATATATCCAATATAATATATAAAATATATCCAATATATATCCAATATAATATATAAAATATATCTAATATATATCTAATATAT
>Ga0302186_10003837_pt1 | contig 10800 bp, 7 predicted proteins | sample II_Bog_E1_2_FD_198782 | JGI IMG/M metagenome (GOLD analysis project Ga0302186, IMG submission 198782) | Peat permafrost microbial communities from Stordalen Mire near Abisko, Sweden - II_Bog_E1_1 | ecosystem: Environmental > Terrestrial > Soil > Wetlands > Peat | place: Sweden: Abisko, Stordalen...
ACAAAAAAATAAAAATTTAATATGTTTTCTATTATTTACACAATAACAAAAAAATAAATCCCCCCAAAAAAAAAATTTCGTAATTCCTGTTAAAAAAAAGAACTTTAAAAATAAGATATTACATATTTTATAAATGATATGAATGAGAGCTTTCTGAAGAAATAGAGATTACTTAATAAAAAAATTCTTGATTTTCTCAAAGAATCCTGTCTTCTTGTTCCAAATTTTATTCTCCCTTAAAATATTTATAACCTTCATTCGGGACATGCTGGACCTTCTCCTAATTGTGTTCTTTTCAAAGAAATTGAATTCCCCTCCCAGAGTTCCCCTCGACCTCGTAGACCTCTTCTTTTTATAACTATTGGTGTAATCCTCTGATTTTAAAGTTTTATTCGGACTAATTTCAACCCATGATTTCCTTATTGACCTGAACCTCGATAATTTCTTCTTTTTGATATTATTCAAAATCAACACGTTGACTTTCTCAGTGACATCCTCGACATTATTATGAGGAAAATAATAAATGTACTCCTTTACAACATCATCATAAAGGTTGTTTTTTTCCATATCAGTTTGAAAATTGTTCAAAGTAGTCGTGTTATTGGCATTTTCAACATTTGACTTGTTTTTATCAGCAGATTTAGATGAAACTGAAGAGCAGGAATCTGAAGAGTCGTCACTTTTCTCATCTTTTTTTTCCTTAACTGATCTCAAATGGCCTGAGGAATTCTCGTGATTCACTCGGTTGCTGCCTTTTTTGATATGCGGCAAACAAGAAGACCCATCTTCTGAATTTATTTCAGATTGTGAATTATAAGCTCTCTCTTTAATCAAACAGGATAGGCTTCTGGTTTTTTTCTTTTTTTTCGCTTTATGATTATCATCTTTGATGTCCTCTGAAGAAATGAGTACCTGATCATTAGCTAAATTTTTCTCGAGAGATTTGAAGTTTTTTTCTAATGATTTTCTTGGTGAACCACTTATAAAAATGGAATTTTTTGATGACATCTGATTAACTTCTAAATTCATTGAGCTGGAATCGATCTTATTCGAGGAGAGTAAAGTGTGGCTTTCACTGCTATTGGCATCAACAAACACCAGTTTGGCAGCCACTTTGTTTTCACAATATTTGAATCTAGCCCCATAGTTTCTTTTAGGTTTCCTGAGGAAATGCAATCTTTCCTGAGGCCTGAAATAATTGTATTTTTGGAGTATTCTTTGATTAGAAAGGGTCAAATGCAAAAATGGACAATATGCTGTGGGATGGGTTGACTCTTTGCATGATTTACACATGATCCAGAGATTATCAAACTCATTGTAAAGAGTGATATTATCTCTGATTTGACAGAAGATTTCATAATCCTCGCTATTGTCCTTGAGAATTTCAACAAACCTCTGTCTTTTTATCACGTAAAAAGAAGTAAAAGTGGCACATTTGGCAGAAGATTCTCTGGGCAACTCTGAAAAAAAGGATATTTCTCCAAATAGTTCTCCCTTCTTTAGTGTTTCTATCACTGTGATCGGTTCATTGCGTCTCGGAGTGGGTAGGAAAAGTTCCACTTTGCCTTTTCTTATGATATATATCGAAGGGTCCATAAAATCATTTTGTTGATATATGGTGTCACCTGGTATCATATTGATTTCTTTCATCTCATAGATCAGTTTTCTTAACGTGTTCTCAGAAAAATTATTTTGAAACAAAGGGAAATTCTTCAGAAAAATCCCATTCGCGTTCAATAGTAACTCCTCTTTTAGTCCTTTACTGAGCTTATTTATCACTTCTATCGCCGCATCATGATCCTCAATTTTTTCCTCCTTCCATATATATTCAAGGTAATTTCGGATTTTCGTCCTTAAATCAAAGTTGATGTTTTTTTGCCTCATGAATCCGTTGATTAAATTCATGTTTCTTTTGAATTCACGCTCGTTTTTATTGATATTCTGAAGGATGATGCCCACACTGTTGATTGTATAGGCGAACATCCCACATGCGAGATAAATAAAAAAGATTGTGAAGGAAATCTCAGTAATATTCTGGGGAGTTATATCACCAAAACCCACAGTATTCATCACCACTGCGACATAATAAAAAGAATACAAATAGCTTTGCCACCATGGATCATCAATACATCCAGTATGTTGAAGCCAATTGGGCCCATTATTAACGTTTTGTAAGCCAATGTAATGCCAAAGGCAAGCGAAAAAATGTGCTATGAACAAAACTTTAATTATCAACTTGAAGAAGAGGAAATAGTTATAATTATGTTCATCTAAGAAAAGGAAATCCTCCAATCGAGTGAAAATAACTCGGAAATTTTGCAATCTCAACAAAAAAAATAGACAGGAAAATTTCGGAAACCAATCTAGATAAGGGTAGGAATAATAGTCTTCTAAAATAAAATAGGCCAAGCTGAAAACATCTTTTAGGAAGTTGCCTTTGATGTAATTTTCAACAATTTTATGTCTGGAACATATCAATTCCCCCTTCTCATAATAGGCCGTGTTGAAATTAAAGCCGATATCTAAAATGAATAAAGAAAAAATTCCTCTCTTCAATAAAGTATCATGATCTGAATAATTTTTGATAAAATCCATATTAAAACCCACATCAATAAAGATTACAATGAATGATAATAAGGTCACAATAAGAATCAGTATATCAAACATTATATGAGAGATTTTATCAGGATGGATAACTTCACTCATTTTCCTTGCGATTTTATTATCCTTCAGCTTGTTTTTCATGAAAACCAAAATAAACTTGAAAAGAAATGTTAAGAAACCAGAAGTTGTTGGCTTCTTATCGAAGGTATTGGGCTTTTTATTCATGCCCTCTGCATAAGTGCTCCAATCATTAATAATTTTGAAATGGAAAGCTTTGAGCCATTTGGGCTTTCGAAACACTGTGGCATTCCTTAGTTTACCCATGAACTTCTTAGTCAAATATAATTTACTTATAAGACTATATAATTTGCTTTTGAATTTCTCCTTCTGATATGGAGAAGCTTCCTCACCATTATCTTCTGGAAACAGAAATCCTTCTCTTTTGGACTTCGGAGTTTTAAGACTTTTGCATTCTGGTTCGAAGATTATAGTTTTCTTCTTCTTTGAAGATTTTAATGTGATTTCATCATAATTATCTTTCAAGGTGTTATTGGGTTCATCGGAATTTTTCTTAAGAATTCCTTTACATTCTAAAGAATTGAGCATTTTGTCGATATGGGATGAGTCATCCAATAGGTTAGTAGCTGGTGAATTGCTGATTTTATTAGAAGAATTCCCTGGGAAAACTGGATGCATTTCATTGAAAAATGGAATGATAGGTTCTTCGTTTGGCAGTTCGGAAGCTAAATAATGAAAAATTAAAAGGAAGTAGTTATAGAATAAAGACTATTGCTGGAAAGACATTTGCGATCATTCATTTAAGCGATGAAAAAAGTAGAGGAATATAAACTATAAATATAATTAATGAAAAAATTTTCTCTCAAAAATATAAATTTTAGTTCGAAAATTCACAGTTTCAAACTCCAGTTGTACTATTCAATATTAAGCATTATATTTTTCTTGAAGCGAAATTATTTTTTGTCCTTAATTTCTCTTTGTTTCTTCCCAAACAAATCGAAAATTTATCATATAAAAATAATAATAATAATCCATTTTCTAAATCTATGGAGAAATTCAATACTTTCGTAGTCAATTCCAGCTCTCATCCTGCCAATCTTTTCCAACAGAAACGCCAATCTAAAACCCTTCCTTTCTCAGGCACTAAAATTGATTCCATCCAGATTTTACGCCCTTCAAATGACAAGAAATTGGATACTTACCAGAATTTTAGTGATTGTGATTTCGATGAGCCAGATCGCACAATTGCTGTGATATCAGGTATTGAATGATAGTTTTTCCATATTAACCTTTTTTTTGTATAATTTTAGTTTTAAAGAACAATTTATCGATCACTGCGAGCAAAAATAAGAATTTTTCTAATCATCCCTCGATTCTAAATTTGGAGGAATCAGAAAAAGAAAAGGAACTGCCGAAAATGAACAAGGTGAAGGAGGAAAAAACTACTGCGATCCCTTCAACCCTCGAATTAAAAAAGGGAGAAAATTCCACTAGCAATGAAAATGAAGAACATTTCATCACTGAAATACAAAAGGATTATGAAACGATCGTTTCGAAGGACCTGGATTTCGAGGAGACGTTGAATAATATGGAGGTGATCAGTATATCCAGTATGGAGAACACAGCAGATTTCGAAGAGAGTCCCAATATAAATAATAAGATCCCAAATGCCTTTAGTTTTGATAATGCTGCAATCAGTAATAGGAAGGAAAAAAATGAAAATGACAATAATGATAGAATGCAAAATAGCGGCTTGGTTTCACCTGGTAAATCGCCACGAAACAAAAAAAAATCGGCTCCAAATACCTTGATTTCAAACCATCCCTTTAGATTATTGATTTTTTCACCTTATGTGAGTGAAGCCGTATTCATGAAGCACCTGTTACAAACTTACAAAGGGTTAGTTTATGCGAAAAAATGCCTGAAAGTGCAAATTTCAGAGTACCAAAGAGAAAAATCGGTGAACCTAAAAGAAAAAAAAGGTAACCTTTGATAATTTTTGTGTATTTTATCAATTTTTTTAGTTAAAATTGTTTTTCTTTATTAAGTTTTCGATTTTTCTAGGAAACAGATATAAAACTTTATTTCTTGACTTGGATGAAACCTTAATCCATGCCTGTTCCATTTCTGAGAATCCACAACATATTATCAAAGGAACGGGTCCATATGGTTCTGAAATACTCATTGGATTCAATGTCAGGCCATATTGTTTAGAATTTCTCAAGAAACTGTCTCAATTTTATGAGATTGTTATATTTACCGCATCAATGTCGAATTATGCTCATGCCATAGTTAATTTTTTGGACCCCTACCATCAATATATCAGCGAAGTTCTCACGAGGTCGAGTTGCATTCGAAGCAAAAACGGATTTTTCATCAAAGATTTAAGAATCATAAAGAACCGAGAATTGAAAAATATGATGATTGTGGACAATTTATCTCATTCTTTCGGGTTTCAAATTGATAATGGGATTCCTATTTTGGAGTTCCTTAATGATAGAAAGGATAGGGAGTTGAAACATTTGTATGATCATTTGTTGGAGGGGTTATATGTAGATGATGTTAGGGTGTTTAATAGGAAGAAATTACAATTGAACCTGCTGTCTGAAATGAGAATCGAAGATCTAAGAATACTTTAAGGGGGTTTAGAAAGGCGAACCTTTTTGTTGATGGATTATGGAGGAATTAATTTTTTCGGTATTAAGTTTTATAAATGAAGAATTAGTTTTCGGGTTCCTTTTTTGCCTTTAATCTAATAATCTAATGAATTTTGTAGTGTTTAATATTAGAGAGAAACAAATAATTTATTTAATTTTTAATTTTATTTGAAATTTTAGATACTTTTTTTTGCATTAAAGAAGCTTGAAGACATATTATCATTAAAACAAAGTTTATAAATTAATGTTTATTTATATTTCTGATCAAAATAGCATTAAAACATAAAGAAAACATAATATTTTCCATGATGAAAAAACCAATAAAATATTAATATAAAACGAAAATTTAAAGAAAAAAAACATTTTGAAAACGAAAAATTCGAAGAAAAAAAAATTATGATTTTTTAGATTCAAGGATATTCTCAATAAAAAAATTTAAATGCTTTTAAAATAATTTAGAAAATTTGAAAAAATTTATAAAAAGATACTTAAATCAAAGGAAATTTTTTATTATGAAGTTTTTGAAACTTTTATAAGGAAAAATAACACTGATTTTTTTTTTTCTCGTTAAATAGGGAGGTTGAGATATAAAAAATAAAAAAAAATAAAATTATTCAATATTACTCTTTCCAAAAACAAAATGTATGAAAATCCTCACTTCTCCTTCGCCAATGGTCCAAGAACTCGACTTAATTTAGAAGACTTGTTAATTTGTGAAGAACATCAAACGCAATTTTCGAAAATGATTGAGCTCGTTCTTACAAAATGCAGAAGACATTTGAACCCAACTCTCAACATTGAATATTTAAAAAATTGTCTGTTAACTCAAATGAAGTATTGACTTAAAATATATATTTAAAGCAAACTTTTTGTAATCAAAGTGTTTCTGACAACGAAGAAACAACAATCAACGCAAATGAAATCTATATTTTTCTCTCTATGCTTAGTCTTTTCGAAGTTACAATTGGAAAAAACCATCAAAAATTCGTAATTTTTTACTTGTTTATTAATTAAAAAAAAATAAAAAGACCCTTGAAAATTGGAATCATTTTTCCTCGAATTATTATATTTCGAGCAATGATCACGTTTTCCAACTCATGAAAATGGTGTTCAAGAAAAACCTCATCAATTATAAATGGACGCCACAAGAAGACGCTCTCCTATTGTCTTTGGTTAAGTAAATTGTGAATATTTGACCTAATTAATCTACGATGTTTTAATATTTAACAGACTTCATCCCAAAAAAAATAACTCCCAAAAAACTAAATGGAAAACAGTTGCCTTACTTTTCAATAAAAACCTTCTTATCTCTCAAACTCGAACTTCTCATCATTGTAAAGAAAGATGGGAAAATCATTTAAAAGTCCATTTCAAAAAGTAAAATTTCTTGAAATATTTAAAGAAAAAAAACTTATTTAATTAGGGGACAATGGAAAAAGGAAGAAGATCTTTTTATCCTCAATTACGTCCTTAAATATGGAACCAAATGGGCTTTAATTTCAAAGAAATTCCTGCAAAATAGAACAGAACATACAATAAAAAACAGATTTTTCAGCATTATTGCAAAAAATAGATCTATTTCGATCAGAAAAGTCAAGAAGGAAATCAACTATTTGAATCAAACTGTAATTTTAGATGCTTTAGACCACGTGAAATATTCTTATGAAGAAGATAATCAGTCATTTGAAACTTTATCGAGAAAAAACACACTCAATAATACCTTGGAAAATGACTCCTTCAAAATAAATTTGATGACCGAAGATGAATCCAAAGATTGTTCGAGCACTTTCACTTTCGGCTCATTTGATAATTGGCTGAACTTGGGTCATGATGAAAAGAATAGAGATTATGCTGAATCTTAATTTCTTTCAGCTGAATCTTAATTTCTTTCATAATTAAATTTGAAAAATGGCATTTAATATACTCATTTTTATCTGTACTCCTTGATTATTGTTAAAAAAAACTTTAAAAAACTAATTCTTAGGGAAATTTCCGCAATCTAATTATCATGAAAATTTCCACTCTATCATTTATTATTTTTTAAAGTTCTCGGAACAAAAAAACTTCATTCTATTTTAAATAAAAAATCTATTTTGAAATTGTCATTGTATTTTCTAAAAAAAAAAACAATGAAAAAACAGTACTTTTTTTTTTAAGTTTGGAAGCCGTTTGCAAAGAATTATTATTACATATCAATCCAAAATTACATTTCTCATCTCCCCTCCAAAAATGCCTTCAAAAAAACCTCTTCAAATTAAATTCTAAATGGCATGCTCTTCCCAAAAAAATCAATCGATTAATTTTCTTTACTAGATCAAATTTTGGGTATTTTGAATTTTTTGGGGCAAAAACTCATCAATATATTTTTTATCTGCTTAAAAGCCTTGTTAGGAAAGCCAATAAAGACATGAAAAAATGATATGGCTTGTTATTGAAAAAATGGCAGAAATATTCCTTAAAAAAATAAAAATTGGGCTTAAAAGAAAAAAACTTCTCATTGAAGATAGAGTCAGTGTCAAATATTGTTTTTTTTTTAATTATTTTCAAACTTTTTCAATAAAAGATAGTTTTAATTCTGGAAATTTAAATAAATCTTGAAAAGCAAATTATCAAAAAAAACATCAAAAACTTTCCTTTTTTCAAAGGGGGAATTTTTTAATTTATGGTAGTAAATTTTTTTTATATAAAATACATAATTTTTTATTATTTTGGGTTAGTACATATTTTAATTAAATTTTGGGCTAGAGCTGGTTCTGATCAAGTGGAAAAAATACATGAGTCCTATTTCTAAAAGAATCGTCTGACTTATAAATTCCTGTTTATTATTATTATAAATAAGAGTTAAATATTCATAATTTTACTAAAAGTCTTTCTGAAAAGATCCAAAATGATGAAACCATTACACCAAATGAAATCGATATTTTTCTCTCGATTTTGAGCCTCTATGAAATGATCATCAGCAAAACTCAGAATAAATTTGTAACTTTAATTTCAATTTTTTTTTAATTTATTTTGTTTGAAAGCTTTAGAAAATTGGAATGATTTTTCTGCTCATTATCAAATTTCAAGTCAAGAACGCGTTTTTCAACTCAAACAAAAAGTCTTTAAAAAAAACATTATCAATTTTAAATGGACACGCTCTCCTTCTCCCTTTGATCAGGTAAATTAAAATTAAACTGATTCATCAAATGTCAATATAATAGTGATTCCAAAAAAACTAAATGGAATAAACTTACCAAAGACCCACCCATTTCTCAAATCAAAATCAGGATTCCAGCCCATTGTAAGGAACGATGGGAAAATCATTTAAAAGTCAGTTTCAAAAGGTGAAATTTCAAGAAATCTTTAAAAATTAACGGAGAATGGAAAAAGGAAGAAGATATTTTTATCCTGAGCTGTGTTTTGCAGAAGGGGAACAAAATGGTCTTCTATGTCAAAAGGAAGTTTGAAAAATCGAACAGAACCTTTGAGAAAAAATCGTTTTTTCAGTCTTAGGTTCATTTTTTTCATCAGAAAAATGAAGAAAGAAAAAAAATTATTTGACCCCAGTCTTAATTCAAAAAACCTTAGATTTCCTGAAACTTTCTTCTAAAGAAGAGAATTCATGGAATCAGACTCAAATGAGCAGAAGAGAAAATTTTGACTGAAGATTGATTGTCATTTGGATTAAGGAAGTAAATGGGAGTTTTTTTAAATTAAAGTGATGTTTTTTATTTTTAATCCATTTCATCATATACAGTATTTAATATTTATTGGTCCTTTTATTATGAAGACTTTGAGAGAAACAACTAATTGGAATTCTTTATTTTAAAATTAATAAGAGATGATGTTCGATATAAAAATGAAAGACAAAAAAAACATAAGAATCTCAAGTTTTAAATAGTTTTTAATTTGGTTTGGAATAAAAAAAAATCACTTCCAACAAAAAAAAAAAACACGCATACATACATAAATGGCAGATCAAAGAAAGTTCTATTGTGACTTTTGCCGAGTTCTTATCCCCTACAACCATAAAGTTTATCTTTAACTCACTTTTAAGTATTAAAATTGAACGAAGGACATCAGCGCTCATGAAAAAACCCAAAAACATAAGAGAAATAAAGATCGAAATCTGCAAGATTTAAATCGCAAGGCACGTAAGGAAAAGGAAAAAACGCAGCCGTTTCGTTCCGGCCTTCCCTCTCATCAAAAAGAAGAAATGATAAGTATGATGAACGAAATAAACAAGGTAAATATATAGAAAAATTGCATTTTGATGAATTTTAGAGAGCCTTTTCACAATATGAAGCTGATTGTCAACATTATGGACAACCTCAGAACCCAGAATTAAAGCCGGATGTGATTCCGACGCCTATTGAGCTACCAATTGATAATGATCCTGAAAAATCACAAAATTTGTTTGGAGATGGTAAATTTTTAAACAATTTTATCAATAAAACATGGTTTTTCATAGTTTGGTCTTTGCGAGTCGACACGGATACAGGCAAACTATGCTTTTATAATAAACTTTCAGGAAAAATACTGTTTCAAAAGCCCGTGGGTCTCAAAGTATCATTAAACATTTGGTTTTTTCATCTGTATTGAAAAGTTTTAATAGCTCACAGAAAAAGAAAAAGAAATTTGGGATACACAAAATAATAACCCTGAGAACAATGATGGACTGTTCGGGCCTGCGATTTCGAAGTTGACTTTGGCTGGGAATGTTGGTCAATGGGAAGAAGTGAATCCAAATGAAGATTATTATCAGAAAAATGCTTATGTGAGTGATGGTGGAGAATCTTCAGACACAGAGCCAGAATTAAAGAAATTGGAGAGGAAAATGGAAAAAGAAACCAATGATCAAAATGTTCAAAAGGAACAAAATGAACTGAATGCACAAGATGAAGAAAATGAACAAAAAATAAAGATTTTTGTTGAAAATAAGCAGGGGAATAAAGAAGAGAAAGATGCTATTGATGAACTTTTAGAATATAAGGATCAGACGAATTTTGGGAAGAGTGCGCTGAAATTAAAGAATGAGAGACTCATTAAACTAGCAGAAGAGAATTTTGAGCTGGGAGTTTTTGAAAAGCCGATGTATAAAAAAAACAAAGAAAAGGAAGAAGATGCAGTAGGTGAGAAGACAATGTTTAAAAAAAGGAAAAGCAATACTGCAAAGGCACTTTTAATAAAGCCTGAAGATAGTCCTTGATTTTCTTTGTAACATTAATTGCTAAACAAAATCAAATAAACACATATATCAATTTGTAAATTAATTTTGGAGTTGAAAATATATTTTTTTTTTAAATACAAATCTTTTTTTTTTAATTTTCGGGGTCATCCCTAATTTTTAGTCAAAAATACAAAAATTTAAATTTTTAAAAAAAAAAAAAGAATAAAAATGCAAATAGAATTTTAAAATCTTAATTCAATCAAAAAATAATTAAGAAAAAAATTTGAATATTTAAAATTTGGAAAAAATCCAAAAATAAAAAGTAAAAAAAAATATGATAATTTTTAATGAAATTTTTTGCACAGGCGT
>Ga0302186_10003840_pt1 | contig 10793 bp, 8 predicted proteins | sample II_Bog_E1_2_FD_198782 | JGI IMG/M metagenome (GOLD analysis project Ga0302186, IMG submission 198782) | Peat permafrost microbial communities from Stordalen Mire near Abisko, Sweden - II_Bog_E1_1 | ecosystem: Environmental > Terrestrial > Soil > Wetlands > Peat | place: Sweden: Abisko, Stordalen...
ATAAACTAATAATTTCATTAACTAAATTAGAGATATTTTTTATTTTGGAACTTAAACATAAATCAAATAAGTGAAAAAAATTAAAATATTGAAAAAATCGAAAAAACAGAAAAAAACGAAAAAATCGAAAAATTTTACCTATACCGATTTTATCTATGGGACCCCGGATTTCCCTTTCGCCCTACCCTTCCCTTTGTATAAATTTTAAATATTTGATTGTGTTTGTTTTTATTTCATCTAAAACATCTCCACTAGATTCATTGGACTATGCAATGCGAGCACTACTTTCCCGATTTTCGTCAATTTAAACTCAAAATATTTTCGATTTAAAACTCAAAACATAAAATTTGCAAATTTTTTTTTAATTTATTTCAAATTTTGAATTTGATTTGCCTATTCTTTATCTAAAAAACAATTCATACAAATAAAATCGATCCATTTGAAAATGTTGCATGTAGTTTTCTTAAACATTTTCATGTCAAATTAATTCCTTTTATAGCAACGCTTCATAGATGAAAACACAGAAGTCGAACAACAAAGTCAGATAAATCAAAACAAAGAGGACCAACAGAAGACCCATGATCCCATAAGCATTTTTTTGAAGCGTAAATCCTAAATTGTTTAAGAACTAATAATTTTCTCAATTTTTTCAAGGCCTCTCATTGAATAATGTGAAAATCCAGGAAATTTATGATTTTTATACAAAAGAAAAAATCGGGAAACTTAAAAAAAGTCATGAAGAAAAAAGGCATGATCCTGAAAAAAAATCTTTAAAGATCACCGATGCAATCGAAATAGACCGAACATTCTTTAAGGAACAATTAAACTCCTTCATCAAAAAATACATGAAATGGCATTTCGGTTTAAGAGAAACCAGTTTTTTGAAGGATCGACTAGAGAAAAAAACCAACTTTATTTTCAAGAGAGTGTCTATTTCACCCGATGCAAAGAAGATGGCTCGTTTAGATTATGACAGAAATCTTTCTATTCACGATATTGGAGATATTATGAATCCCAAAGAGATTTTCACAATTTATGATATTTTTGTGGCCGGCAGAAACATCAGATTTTCTCACGATTCGAAAAAAATCGCATTTTATGACTTAATCCTCAAAGAAATTAATGTTTGGAATATTGAAAAGAAGGAGCGTGAATTCGTTTATAAGGATACTCCAACGTTTCTCACATTCTCGAAAAATAGTGATATTTTGGGAATAGTCCTAGAAGAAGGACTTAAATTTTATAAAGAAGGCTCATTAATCTCAGAAACAAATGAACTTAAAAGTTGTTTTTCTATCGATTTTGCTTTCAAGAAAGAAGGTTTAGTTTGCATAGTGGTTGATCAAAACATCATTTTATGGGATTTTTATACAAATAAGATATTATTTAAATATGAAGGGGAGCCAGAAGCCATAATAAAATGTGCATCTTTTCTTACATCAGACTCAAAAATCATTATTGGAACTATGAACCGGCAAATCATCCTTTGGGATTATAATTTGGATAAAGCGTCATCTGAAAAAAAGGCACTTATCATACTCAGGGAACACCAAAACGAAGTGTTAAATGTCTTAATTTCCGAAGATGAAAAATACATTTTTTCTTATGAAAATGTCAAACAACTTCCGAATGTTTATATTTGGAAAAAAAATGAAAATGATGATGAATACAAGCTGAAACAGAATTTCATAGTTCAGACAAATAACTCCTCTGAAGCCTTTGCAGAGAACAATGTTGTTTTTGGGGGGTATGATTCCTATATTTATAAATATGATATTATAAAGCAAAAATCGAATTCTAATAACAAAACACATTTCGGAAAAAGAACTAACCTGAGTGCTTATAGTTTAGACAGCAAATTTCTCTTGAAATATTCCCACAATAATATCGCAATATTTAATGTTGCCTCAGGTGAAGGTGAAAGCAACGTTAAAATGAAAAAAATACCTCATGCCCTTACTTTATCTTCTGATAACACCGAGATTGCATTAACAACAAAGGAAGAATTGTTGATTTTTGATAGAGTCCAAGATCCAAACAAGGATGCAAAAGAAAAATGTTCAAGTCCAGTGGATAGTGTAATGATTATCATTCGATATATAAACAACAAAAAATTAGTTACTGGAGATAAAGAGGGAGATCTTTGGGTTTGGAATATAAAAGGTGCTTCTTTAGAATCTATTTTTTTGGAAAAAAACCATGAATTTCAGATACATGTTTTATCCATCCATAATAACAAAGAAGAAATGTTTTGTTCTGGAGATGTAAAAGGCAAGATTGCTTTTTGGAATGTCAAGAACTTACCTAAAGCTGAAGGTTCTATTGAAATCAAGGATAATCAAAGTGAAGATATTCCACAATGTATCAATGCCAAATTTTTGAATCCGCCTCAAAAATGCATAATTGGAAACTCTAAAAGCTTATTTGCTGTTTGGAACCTACAAAAACCATCTGAAAATATCAACACATTCAAAATTGAAGCATGGCCTGCAGAAGAAAAATCTAAAGTCGCGGCGTCTGATTTTGATTTATCCCTCGATGAACAAAGGCTAGCCGTGATTTTTGTAGATGGTTCGTTGGTTATTTGGAGCCTACCGAAAAATGAAGTTCTACAAACTTATCAATTTTTTAAATATGAAGACCTTGATAGAGGTTATATTGAGGTTTGCTTCAGCTTGAAGAATTCCAACTCTTTAATAATTCGAGCAAAAGAATCATATAAAGAAATAAATATTGATCCTGAAGTAACCGAACTTAAAAATATTAAAGATGTCAAAGCAATCACTAATGATCGAAGAATTATTTCTTTAGATAAGGAAGAAGGAATCATAACAATTACTAACATGGTGACAGAAGAATCCAAGAGCATTGTTTCTGAGGATCATCAAGAGCTCTGTAATTGTTTTTTATCTTCGGATCACAAACGCATATTTGCTTATAATTTTGAAAATTATTTTGTGTGGGATTTAAACACCAAGAAAAACATCTTTAAAAAATCATATAAAATGAAAAAAGATCTTTATGTGGCTCATCCAAAAATTCAAAAAGAAATGGCATTCGTAGCCGATCCGAACAAAGGACATTTGTTCGGATGGTTTAAAGAAAGCTTCAATCCTTTCGAAAATAAGCTCACATTTGTAGACTATCAGGATTTCATTCATAATGCTGTGAAATTAATGACAGGGTTTGATATCTCATATGATGATCAAAAAATGCTCATAGAATCAGATAATAATAAAATTATAGTGCTGGTTTTGCAAAACGACAAAACATGGAAAAAATCCGAAGTAAATTTCAACAACCAAACGAACAACATGTTGTATTCATCAAAGTTCTCTTCTAAAAGCGACAATATCTATAATATTATGATTGAAAATAATATATATAAAATCATCGAATGGAGCGGAGAAACTGGAGAAATTCTTCGTTCAATGAAGAGCAACTCACCAATCATCAAAATGATTATCGAACCTCAAAATGATCATTTGTTCATTTTAACCTCAAAAGAAAAAAGGAACATATTTGAATTATTTTCATTTAATAACAAAGTCTTCATCAGTCTTTCTGATGCTGAAGATGAAAACCCTGAAAATTTCTTCATGATAAGCCAAAAACAACAAAATATCGAAATAATTCTTTCCTTTGGGGAAAAAATTAAAGTCTTTCATAATTTCTTCACGAATTCTTCATTTCTCCTTCAAAAAAAGAAAAAGCTCAGTAAAATATTTGATAAGGAAGAAGAAGAGAAAGAAATGGCTCAATTAAGAATAGTTAAAAAAAAGAAGACTTATGAGGAGGAAATCAATGAAAAATCTACATCATTACTCTCAACAAATACTCGAATTTTTCCTTTCAATTATAATTTTCTCCAAATAATGGCTTATGATCAGGATTTCCACAATGTTCAAGACAAAATTTTTGAACTGATCAATAATGATAAAAGAAAATTGGAAATTTCTTTTGAAATTTTCTTCCAAAAGGACATTCATGGTAGAAATTGTTTTGATATTGCTTTTCTAAGCAAAAACACCAACCTTTTTAGAAAATTTTTGATGTTCATCAAAAACAGATACAAAATTACAGAACTAAAAAGAACATATCGAGAATACCTCAACTCAGAGTTTTTCTTTAAAATGTTTTCAATGTTCAAAGATGATCCAATAACCAGTGACTTTTTGAATTTTGTTTTTGTGACTCCTTTGGATTTTCCTCAACATTTTATGTATCGAAGAATGAAAGATCCAATTTTAGAAATTTTAGAAGAACCTTGCTTAATAGATGAGAAACTAAAAGATATTATAAAAAAAGTTAATGGACCAAAACAAAAAGAAGCCAATGAAGTAGATGAATTGGTGTTAGCAAAGTGCTTTTATCCGCATCAATTTTTAGATTATTCCAATGAAGCAACTCAGGAGATTTTCAAATTAGTAAGTGAATTTGACCCAATGAACCCAATTTTTGAAAGTCGAGCTATAATAAAACTTTTAGATCATAAATGGAAGACCTATGGTTGGAAAAAATATTTTTTTGAGGCTGTCATGTTTTTAATATTCTTGTTGATATATATCATAAATGTGGATTTTTTCTTCGTCAATCGAATAGAAACGGAAATAGATGAGCTGTCAGAAAACCATCTAATATTTTCTATATGTTCTGTGATAATCGATGGGATAATCCTTTCATTTCTTTTCAGGTTGATTTACGTAGAAGTTCGACAATTGTTATATTTTGGATATAAAGACTATTTTAATTCGTTTTGGAATTTTAATGACATATTTTACATTTCTCTTTCTTTGATATCAACAATCTTAGACCTGTGTTCATGTTTTGACCTAAATATTGATTATGACATTTTGAAGTCCATGCAATCTTTTACTATCTTTGTTGCTTTTTTCCGATTGATGTCATATGCAAGGGGAATCGAAGAAAGTTCCTTCATGATCAAACTCATCATTCGAGTTATCTTTGATATTCGATACTTCCTATTTTTGATGATTCTATATATAGTAAGTCTTTCTTGCTCAGGTAATAAATAAAATAATAAGGCCTAATAAATTAAAAATGCATAATTTTATTTTTATTAAGTATATGTCTTGCAAACGAATTACACATTTACACTTTTGGGCACGTGGAACGCTTTTTTCAGGGAAATGATAGGAGATTTGGGTGATTTGGATGATTTGGAATTAGAAGTAAATTCTTGGGTATTATATGTGTTTTTCCTTATGGCAACTTTAATCCTCTATATAACCATGTTGAATCTTTTAATTGCCATTATATCTGACAGTTTTGGAGAAGTCAAAAAAGCTGAAAAACGAACAAAAATTTGGGAAAAATGGAATATCATCACGGAAATTGATATAATGTTAGACAAAATTGAACCGAAAAAAAAATATTTAATGTATATTTATAATGAGAGACATGAAAAAGAATTTACAGAGAACGAAGAAGAGCATCAGAAATGGACTCATTTGCACGACGTGATAGAAAAAAACCAAAAAATCAACGAAGAAAACCAAAAAAAGAATGATGAATATTTCAGGCTGATATCTAATGAAATCAAGATAATAGAAGAAAACCAAAAAAAGAGCGTAGATTATTTAAAGAATATGTTCACAGAAATGAAAGATATTATCAATAAAAAGCAATAACTAAAAAAATGAAAGGAATTTACCAAGAAAAATTTATTTGGAATTAGAAAAAAAAAAAAAATTCTAAATTTTTAATTTTTTTTTAATTTTGTTTTGCAAAATGCATTTAATACGAAAAAAAATTTTATGGTGAAATATAAATGTTTCATGTGATTTAGAAATATTTAAGAAATTAATTAATTGTGTGAATATGATATTTTTTGGTTGAAAAAAATGGTTGCAAAATCCCTTCGTTTTTTCGTTTTTTCCTCGTTTTTTTTTTGGAAAAACGAAAACCTTTCTTTTATTTTTTTTTATTTCGTTTCGTTTTTTTTTCAACTATTGAATTGAGATTAGAATTTATTAATCTTTAAAATATCTATTTTTTCCTTTTTGCCATAAATCATAAGCTTTCTTGAAATCAAATGTAAGGATCGATGACTATAGAAATCCTCATTAGAAACTATTGTCGCTAAATTTTGGCATATAAAAACAAAGCAAAAATAATTTTTTTTTTTCTTCGTTTTTTCGAGGAAAAAAAATGTTCGTTTTAGACGAAGTTCTTAGTTAATAAAGTCTGAGGCTGAAGGAAGAAAACCAAAGAGAGTTGAGAAAGTTTTAAGATTATGAAAATGACTAAAAAAGGAAGACCAGGTAAAATGAACAACATTATTCTTCCTATGAAGTTATTTGTTTTATCCGATTTTATTTGATGTTTTAAATATAAAAAGGAAAAAATTCTTAATATTTTGGTTTCAATAAATTGGTTTCTATTAAGATTTTTTTTTTTAACGGATTGCATATTGATCAATTAAAAATCCTGACTTCATAAGTACTGGTCCAATTTGTCAGTTATTCGAGCTTTCTTTGACAAGCCAAGTCTTTTAGATAATTCCCCTGCAAAGGAATATTTAGCAAATTTTATGAAGAATAAGGAAGTCAAAAGAAAAATATCAATAGGTATTACAGATTATGCCCAATTACATCCTGTGGTGTATGATTTAGATCAGGATTGGACTAAAGAAAATATTACAAATTTGGTATTAGATTCAGCCTCAATGCCTTTTTTCTTTCCTTATTGCATCCAAGACAATTCAATTTATGTTGATGGAGGTGTATTATTGAATCTGAACATACATGGTGATGTACTGAATTAGGATTTGATCAAAAAGATATTGTGATGACAGCTATTTTACCAGATGCTTATGGGGTGGTGATATCTCTAATATCACTGTCAACACTAATTACACAGGATTGGATATGTATCAAAGATATTAAGCTGTTCAAAATTATAAAACAATCATGGATGATTTGATTCATGCTTTCTTTGATTTTAAAGATGTTGAGTATAAATATATTATTATGCCTAGCATGGACAACATAATTGGACGACCTGTTTTGTGTTTGAACATGATCAAATGGTCGAAATGATTCAAATAGGAATCAATGATGCCAAAGAAGAAATTGCTAATCCTAAGTTCAGATGTTGGCAAGCGAATAGAAATAATGAAGAACAAATTATTGTCAGACCTGATGGAACAAAAGAAAGAAGTTTTTTAAGTCATCATGAAGAAGGAAAAGATAAGAGCTAAAGTTTTCTCAATATTTGCATTAAATAATAATTAAAAATTAACATTTTTTTTCAAAAATTAAAAATCATCAAATAATATTTTTAATTATTTTGTTTCAATGGGAATTTGTTCATCATTTATTGAAGAATTGGATCAAAATATTTTTTTTTTTTTCATAAATTTTGTCTTATTATTATTTTGGAAAAATTATATAATTACAAATTCAAAAAATATAATTACCTTAATCTGTTTTTATGATAATTATTAATAAAAAAAAATATTATCTATTAAAAGAACTGGGAATTTTTCATAAATGTTAAAAACTTTAGCTCCTAATTTTTTTATTTTTTTTTAACATAATTTATTTTATGAGGAACTATCAATCTCCGAAATTTTCGAGTACAACACAACATTCAATCCGAACATATGTCCAATTTCATGTACCATAACCTAAAAATTGTTTAAGAAACCTTTTAAAATGTAAAATGCTCATACCTCGATTGTAGAGAATTTTTTTTATTCTTTATTAGGACACAGGTTTTATAACCTCTTTTTTAAAGAATTCTCTGATATCTCCCAAACAAAAAAAATTCCCGTTTTGTTTTTTAATGAGGCCAAGCCGAAAACTATTTATTTATATTATGATTCTTTAAAAATAAACCGAAATTCATTTCTTCTCTTTGAGATAATCAGACATCATCATAAAGCAATAGCAATCTTCTGGTGTGCTCTTTTCTAGCCTTCTTAAAATATAACCTGCATGATATTGGATTTTTCCTGCATATTCATTAATAATTTTCGTTACCACATCGATACTTTTCTTTATCTTGACTTCAACCCTCTATAAAAAGTAAGTCTGGCAAAATTTCCTCAATTTCCCAGGTGTGATATTTTTTTAAGCTAATGAGCTGGAGTTAATTTGACTCACAAAGTCATTAAAAAGCGCTAGGAATTTCATTAAAATCATTATGGAGTCCTTCTCTTCAAGAAGAAAGGACAGAAAGGACAATTTCGTCAACAAAAATTATCAATATCAAGAGAACTACCGTTAAAAATAAACCTCTTTCTTCAAAGCTGAAATTTCAAGTCTTAAATTCTTCAATTCAGTTCTCATTTCATCGTAATCCAACTCAATTTTTTTGTTGTTGGATTTTTTCGAAAACAATACATCTGTTTCTTTAAAATCATGAACTGTTTCCAGAGTTCTCTTCATAATTTCAATGCTATTGGGAGAAATAATATTTCTTGAGTTTATTTCGAAAATGAGATCGAGAAAAAATATTGAATCTTGCCCAATTTTAAAATTTTTTGCTATAAATTAAAACAAGAAATTTCAAAAATCAAATCATTCCTAAAAAATGGAAGATAAAGATAAAATGGAGCAGGAATATAGAGCTCTAATCAAATTTTCCCATGAGGACGAAATCCCATTAGAAATTGAGAGAAACCTATCTTGTGAAAATGACTTTTTTCTTTTTCTGAACGAATTCAATGTTCCTCCTGATTCTCACATGAATTATGAAAATAAGGAAAACGGTTGAAGTTTTTCTATTTTTTCGATAACATCTTTCTTTTTATTTCAAGAATTTGTTCCTTTTGATCGAAACTATGATAACAAATTTCTTTATGATTCGATCAGGATCTCTATTGAGATAAAAGATTATAAACCATTTAGCAAAATAGACTTAAAGTTAATAGACATAGACTTAAAGTTAAAAGACAAAGAAATTGAGTTTTTGAAAAAGCTTCCTCTTCTGATGGAAGAGGAGAAAAAGTAAAGAATAATTCATAATTATGCAAATAACTTCAAATTAAATAGAAAGGAAGAACCTCCTGATTTTCCTGATTTTAGAAGCATTTTTATGATGGGTTATTCCCAACAGCAAGCAATAGTTTCCGTGAGAGAACAAAAATGCAAAGAAACATTTGAATTTTTGGAGATTTTTAAGATAGTTTTGATTAAATCACCACCTGCATCAGGGAAATCCTTTTTTGGAAAATTATTCGAAGCCTATTTACGAACAACCAAAAAAAGCAAATGCAATGGGATCTTTATAATAAATGCCAATGAAGTTTCAGATGTTGACGATTTATTCAACCTCATTTTCTCAAAAACTCCATACAAAGACGTTCATTCTCTATATGAAGGAATTCCTGGAGTCCGATATTATTTTATAATAGATGAGGCTCAAAATCTTTATAATGAAACTTATAACCCATTTTGGAATTTTGTAAAGGAATGCTGTGATGGTGTAAGGAATAACAATATTTTTGTGATGTCTTTGGCTGTTTATTCAGAAAGAAAGGCCTACACTTCAAGTTCTATTTCGACGATTTATTTTAAGGATAAAACGAAAGGATTGGAATTCATGAGATTTGATAATGCTGAAATTGATGAAATTATCAGAAATTATGAAAAATGTCACAAATTTTCAAAGGAAGTTCCTATCCAAAATGAGTTAAAACAAATCATCATGAAAGAAACCAATTGTCATCCTGACCTTGTAATGAAAACAATTGAATTTTTAGCTGGGAACAGTGTCAATACCAAAAAAGATGATAGAACTCATTGTTACTATTATGAACTTATTTATTCACAAGACTATTTGAATACTGTTGTGCATGCTTCTAAATGCTCTCCAAATAGAATAAAATTCGATAAATCTGAAAGGGATTTAATAGAAAAAATCTATTTTCATAGAGGGGTCATTTTTGATGAATTGTCAGAGAATTATCGAATAGCTAAGAATTTAGAAAAAATTGGAATTATATACGAAGATATGAAATCACATTCTTTTGATTTCGTTTCGAATTCCTTGAAATCTGATATTTTTCTCTTTTTCTTTCAGGAAAGTGTTCCTATTATAACAAATGAGACTTATAAACAATGGAATAAGGTTTCAATAGCTGTTGAAGCGATCAAAAGATTTAAAAGGAACCATTTATTACCAGTTTTAGAGGAGAGAAAGAAATCAAAGTTGGCCATATCAGAAAATCAATGGAGTATTGAGTTTGTAAGTGCTTTATACTCCATGATTGATGCATCCACTTTTAGAATTTATAATCAAAGCTCAAAGGAAATTCATAAGGATTTTAAAGGTCTTTTAGATATTTTTATTGATTCAAAAATCAAAGTTGCTTATGAAGTTACAAGAGAAGGATGTGATGTAGTTAATCACGTTTTAAGAAAATACAAAGCAGAGCATCCTCAGTTGAAATTTCCTCCTGGAGTAAAGGGGAAATATAAATTTCGGCCAAATACTCAATACTTGGTGATAGATTTTACCCAAAAGGAATTTCAGAAAGATAAAGTGACATCAGTGGTCGTTGATGGCAAAGATCTAACCAACGAAGTTCAAAGAGATTTAATGAGGGTTATTTATAATGAAAAAATGACCACATTCACCATTTATTATCAGGAACAGTTCTATGTTTTGTTGGAGTTCGACGAGAAAACAAATAATTATCGTCAGATGATTTAAAAAATGAATTTTAAGAACAAACAAAAAAAATTTAAAAAAATTAATTTTCATTTTTAGCAAAATTCATTTGTATTTAAGGAATTATTAAACCTTACAAAACAGAACTTTAC
>Ga0302186_10003843_pt1 | contig 10783 bp, 11 predicted proteins | sample II_Bog_E1_2_FD_198782 | JGI IMG/M metagenome (GOLD analysis project Ga0302186, IMG submission 198782) | Peat permafrost microbial communities from Stordalen Mire near Abisko, Sweden - II_Bog_E1_1 | ecosystem: Environmental > Terrestrial > Soil > Wetlands > Peat | place: Sweden: Abisko...
ATTTTCAAATCAGGATCTGAATTAATAATTTGGAATTAATTAAAAATTTAGTTTTAAAAAAAAAAAAAATTTGCATTGGTTTTTTCATTTATTTTATGAAAAAATCAAAAATTAAAATTTTTAATTTTTCTGGTTCATCTTTAAAAGCTGAGCATTGGATACTGCTAATTTTTCCAAGAAATTTCGTTTTATTTTTTATATCATCAACAAACTCCTCGAGGTTGATCTGAATTTCATTCATTTCAAAAATATTACTCAAAATGAGGATTTTATCATTTATCTCCTGTTCTTTTGACACATTAGTTCTGTAATATTCCACCACTTTCATAAAAAGCTCCGCATAATATTGTCTTAGATTTCCTCTAGATCCATTTATTATGAATACGATCCTTTCAATACCTGAAAGATAATGCTTCCATAAAGGAACCATTTTTTCCATTCCCCCAATGTCCCAAACTGTGTAGTTATATCCTTTATATTGAATACTTTCAACGTTGAATCCAAGTGTTGGAATTGTGCTAATATGCTCCCCCAATTTCATTTTATAGAGGAGAAAAGTTTTGCCAACGGCATCGCCTCCAAGAAAAACCATTTTTTTTTCTTTTGTTGTTTTGTAAAATTTTATTAAATCAATCACTCCAAAAACAGCTTCTCCTAGTGTAGACTCCCAAAACATCAAAATATTTTCTCCGAAAAAAGAAAAAACATTTCTGAAAATATCAACACTTTCCATGATCTCAGTTATATTGAATTTTTTGGCAACTTCTGAAGGTCCTCTAAAAAAAAACTTAAGGAAAATTTTAATAAAGAAATAAAAACATCTCCAAAAAGTTTTCTTCTAAGAAATTTTTCTCATCTCCAGAAAAACTTGAGAACCACTTAAAGGTGACAATTCCAGGATAATCTATCAGTATTTTGGTGTCTTCGGCATAATTATTTGGAATTGGTTGGTTCTTCTCCTCAGAGTTCATTAAAACTAATATAGGAACATTTGAATTTAGGTTTTTCAGCAAATTTATCAATTCAAATATAGACTTTTTGCTTTCATCGCTCCCATCCCTGCATAAATGAATGATTCCAATTATATTGTTTAGTTTATCTTGTAGATAAAATTTCAATAAACTACATTGGAAATCCCATAATATGTATTCATTGTTCCAGAGTTGAATAGACTCCACGTTAAAACCTATAGTTGGAATGGCAAGCACAATCTCATTTAATTTAAGTTTGTATAAAAATGTTGTTTTTCCAGAACCAGAGATACCAGACAAGAAAATGTTAGGAGTCGGCATTTTCAACATATTTTATTTCAAAAGAAATATGTATTTTTTTTATAGATCATAACTCATTAAATAATTTAAAATTTATAAAAATAACATTTTTGTTTTTTTTCTGCTATATTAGACGATAATTTTAGTCAATTACTTGAAAAATGCAATTGCCAACTTCTTCCCTTCCCAGCTCTCATCTCAACACATCCACAAATCGTAATCTCTCTATCTTTTTTTTTAATTTTAAAGCAATTTTTTTTTATAATAGATATCATAAGACCTGACAGCTTCGACAGACTTTTTTTAAACAGACAAAATTTAGTAAATAACCAGAGTCCATCCCCACCCTTACCTGTTCCTCAATTTCCTCCACTTTTACCTGTTTTAAATAATAACAATAATGAAAATAATGAAAATATTATTCAAAACAACCCAATTGATTTGCAGGTAGTGCAAGTCAATTTAGAAGAAGGCAATAATGAAAATGTTGAGAGTGATAAAGACGTACATAAGGACACTATAATTGAATGTTTTTGGAACTTGTTGTTCTCTCATTTAGCGGGGATTTTTTTCATTTGCACGTTTTTATACAAATTTAATTATGTTGCTATTTTTGTTGTTCTTTTCATACAGGATCTTTATGATATGTACCTGATAGCTCCAAAAGCGTTGCTTTTCTTATATATATAATAATACAATTTTTTTTATAAAGAAAAGGAAGGAAAAGTTATCGGGTATTCTTTTTTGAAAAGATGTTGATGATCGGATTTCATGTAATACAATTGATTTTTTCATGATTAAAGTGATATTTAAGCTAATCGTTCTTGTTTATTTATTAACGGAAGCTTTTTATTTGGTTTACGCAATCATTCCTCTTGCAGGACAATTGGTGACAAGAATGGTGAAATATAGTATGGACAAATATCTGAAGGATTGCCAATCCATATTAGATTTTGTAAAATATTGATAATTTTGTATTAATTATAAAATATTTAAATACAAAGTTTGAGATTGGCTTAAAATTGTTCACTTTTCTTCAAGGTCTCACAATTTTTTGCAAGATTGACTCTTTTATGACATGGACTTGGAGCGAAGTGTTTTGGCCATATTGGGTTTTGTTTTCTGTTTTGATTGGGATCGATTTTGGAATGTTCTTTATGTTTCTGAGCAAATTCTGTCAAATCCTTTTTGCTAGTTCTAACATGATGGAATGTAAAATTATAATAATTACTTATTATAAAATTAGACAAATTACTAAAAGTCAAAGGAATTGTATGGATGGGAATAATGTGTGTCAGTTTCACAGTAATTTCTTGTATGACGGTGATTTCATTGAGTTCATTTCTTGATGACTATGAAGATCTTGAAAATAGTAATGGCAATTTTATTTTCTTTGCCTTCTTATATTTTTTAAGACTCTGACCTTTACAACATCTTATATACATTGATTGCAAGTTTTCTGATCAATGAAGCGATTTTATATATTTGGAGAAAAGATATAATGTATTATTTTTAATATTAATTTTGTTAAAATGTGAAAAAATTAGGGAATTTCTAGCTTCAAGTGCTGAAGAAGGCTCAAGCGAAGATGGGAGTGATGAGGAAGATGGAAATGAAAAAGAAAAAGATAAAGAACAAACTGCATGGGTCATCAATAGCGCAATTCCAAAATTTTTGGTACCTTGATAAAATTTATAAAGTTTTCAAAAAAAGTCTTTTAGATGAAATTTTCATCAACCTATTTCAAAAAAACAGATGTCACATCAGCATATATCAAGACCAAAATTCATAAGAAGAAACATAAAAAACATAAAAAACAAAAATTCGCTGGGATGAAAAGCAAATCGTTCACTGTGTTCGAACCTAAAAACCCAACATCACCTGTTATTTTGAAAAATTATAAAAAAGGGGAAAAGGATGGAGAAAATATGAAAGATCTATTAAAAAACAAAAAGATTTTAAAAACCATTTTGGGTGAAGAGCGTAAAGGTATATTTTCCATTAACAAAAAATGATTTCTACCTGAAAAAAAACATAAATTTCTTAAAATTTCATTTATCTGTTTGAATTTAGAAGGAAATGAAAAATATAAGCTCGAACAAATTCCACCAAAAATTCTTGATGACAGTCCTTTGAGAAGTCCAACCAAAGGACATAAAAACCTCAAACATTTAGTGATCGATGATAAAAAAAATTCCAATGAAGAGAAAAATGTCGATAAATTGAAAATGACAAAAAGTGCCACTTTACCATTACATCATAAATTGTCCGATTTTTATGAGCAAATGAGAAACCAAAGTAATCAGGAAATTGTTAGTCCAAGTCCGGGTGGGAAAACAAAGATGGACGATTTAAATCCAACTTGTTTGGTTTGTTTTGATAAATTGCCTAATGCGGTTTTTATGAATTGTGGACATGGAGGTATGTAATAAATTTGAATTTACTCTTTATATTTTCAGGCGTTTGTTATGAATGTGCTTTGGAGATTTTTAAAGCTACGAAAGAATGTTATTTATGTCGGACGGTTTGTCATAATATTTTTTTAAAAAATAAAGAATATTATTAGAAAATCATGCAAGTCTTAGAAATCGATACAAAGGAACTTGGTGAAGATTATTTTAAGGTGTTACAAGGAGTTAAATTGCCTTCTTTCACAGATTCATAAATTTTCATATTCACAAAAATTTTTTTTGAAAAAAGAGATTTGTAATTTAAATGTTCACATCAAATTCCAAAATAATACTAAAATGCAGCCCAGCATCCAAGAGATTACCTCATTTTACCCTAATAAGCTTCTCGCATCTTGTTTTTCCAATAAGATCCCATCAAAACTCAAGAATTCTTTTATAAAAAATCTACTTCCACTAGAAGATAATAGAAATGATGTTAGGGATTATAGATTAGCCTCTGTCATGGGTCGAGGCACAGGGAAAATCCATGATATAGTGGATCCTAATATGAATTGCCTGGAGAATTCCTGGATCGCTACGGAATTCGAATTGAAGAACCAAAGATTTCAAATCAACGATGAAATCAACAATATTAATAGAAAAACGTACCCAAATCTTTATCAAGACATCGAAGGGATTTTCAATGAGATGGTTCCTTATATGACCAATGTGCGTGATTTGGGTTCTTATCTAAAAAATTACAACAAACTCAACGTCATCGTCAAAATCCAATCATATCAAATGAAGGCTGGGGAAACTTATTGGGGCCAATTTCATCAGGAAGGGTTCAAAAGAGAAGGTATTTTTATGATCGGAATTTATTATTTCCATATTTCACCGAGACTCAAGGGTGGTAATCTTGAGCTAAAATTCGTTAAAGAGAAAAATTTTGATCCTGAACATGGATGTCTCAATTATCTGATGGAAAAAAGCAGCTTCCAAATCCAAGAAGATGACATTGCGATTTTTCTGAACAGAAGATGTGAACATAGATTAGGTAAATTGGAAGTACAGGACGGGAAACCTGGGGAAACATATGAACGGAAAATCCTCGTTTTTTTCATCGCAGATCCTTTGAAATCATGTATTCAAACATCCAAAAATCTCACACTTAACAAGGAAGTAGTCCAGAGTGAAAAGGACATCATATATGCTAAAAGGGATGATTTTAAAAAGAACAGGTTCGTGACAAATTCAAAAGAAGTGGATTATAGTGAAACTGAAGGTGATAATAAAGCAATCAAAGAAGTCTTCAAAGAAGGGAAAAAAGAAGCCGCCAAATCTATTTCAGACAGCCAAAAATTCCAATTGTTTGTAAAAAGATTGGAAGGCACGATGTTCGAAATCGAATGTAGTAGCAATTTGTTGGTAGAAGAGGTGAAGGAAATTATTTATATTAAGGACAAAACCCCTGTTGATGAACAAAGATTGATTTATGCAGGGAAACAACTCAGCGATGGAATGACATTAGAACAATATAATATAGGACCCGAATCGATTATATATTTGGTCAAAAGGCTGAGAGGGGATTAACCGTTAAATTTGAACCCTTTTAACAAATGATAAACCGAAAAAATTAAGAAAAATAGGTTTTTTAAAAAGAAAATTTGAATAGAGAAAAAGAAATTCAGGAAGTTAAAATTGAAAAGTCAAGGAATTTTTAAATTTTTCAAATTTTTGTTTTCAAATTTTTTAAATTTATAAATTAAAAAAAAATTTTTGAGTTGAAAAACTCGCAGCGTTTAAATTTTGATGCGAAAATTTCATTCTGAATCAAATTTTTGAGAAGTGTCAACATTAAAATTTATTTTCGAAATTTTAAAAATGAAATTTGACCGCAATAAATTTTTATAATTTTCCGAATTTCCCATTTTCCATAAAGTTTCTCCAATGTCGGCAAACGAAATTTAAATTCATTAATTGTTCCTTTGTCGTAAGCTAACGTAATGAAAAGTAAAATTCAATATCTAAATTCCCCGAAAACCCTTAAAATTCTTTATAAAAAATTATGAACTTCACAAAAACAAATAAATCTCTTCTTTCGGCCTTCCGAGAGCAGAACCAAAGTTCCTTTCTAATATTTCTCAATTTTTCTCATAACCTCGTTTGTTTAGAAAGCATTTTTTCTCTAGAGATCAGAAAAATAGTGCCCAGAGTAGAAAGAACGATATTATCTGAAGAAACACAGTCATATTTTCCAAAAGAACTATTAAGAGATTATGACATTTTGGAACAAATAGGAGAGGTTTCATTAGATTAATTAGACCTTATATAAGAGTTTTTAGGGAGTCCAAGGCGTTGTGTTTAAAATAAGGGAAAAAACCAAGAATCAGATTTTGGCTTTGAAATGCATAAAATCAAGAGATAGAGAAATCACTTTAAATGTAAAAAATCCTAAAAAAAAAGCTTTTTTTTAATATATCAATAATTTAAACAGTCCTTTAAAGGTTTTTAAATTTCTAGTTAGAAACAGAATTTTTGCTAGCCAAAGCCATTTCCCATCCTTCTTTGATCGCCTATCATAATTTACTCAAATATGATGACATTTCCTTATATTGTTTCGTGATGGAATATTCAGATTTCATTCCATTACGCAAATTCTTGGCAATTAACCCAGATTTTTTCCATTCAGAAACCAACCTGAAAAAATTCTTCCAAAACCTCATTTCCGTGGTTTATTATCTCCATAAAAACAAAATCATCCATAGAGACATTAAAACCACTAATATTTTAATTTCTCCCGATGGAGAATCCATCAAATTGCTGGATTTCGGAGTGGCGAAGAAATTCAATGAAATGGAATTCAATTTAAGTCCACAAGGAGATTTCAAATATCGTGCTCCAGAAATCAAATTTGAAGGTGGATATAATGAAAATTGCGACATTTGGTCTTGTGGCTTGGTGCTTTATTCCATTCTCCTCGAAAAAAACATCACGACGAAGAAATTGTTGGAAAATGTGGATATGGGTGAGGAAATGAAGGGGATGTCAAAGGAATTGAATGAATTGTTGAAGAAAATGAATTGCATTTGTCCAAAAAATCGAATTTCTGCAGAGGAAATTTTATTAAATCCCTGGTTGCATTAGTTCTGTTGGTAAATTTGAGGCTGTTTTATCCACTTTTATTTTTTTTTATTAAATGATAATCCTTAAATTTTCATATTATTAATAGTATATATCAAGTTTAAGTACCCTTTAAGAAGACATACTTTTATATATTTTGTTTTGAAAACTAAATTAAAAAAAATTAAATTGTCTCTTTTTTTTTCTGGAATGAGTGGGATTAATCAAGCATTTTAAAATAAAACAAAATTTAATAAAAAACATCAAAATTTTCATTTTTAGCTCAATCATAATGTCTGGAAAGGAAACTCCTCACTTCCAAATCATCGAAATTCTTCTTCAAATCCTCTTTCTCCTTAATGGGCGTATTATAAGCTACTATATTATTCCTAATAACAAATATCAAATAAACTAATATATCTTTTTCATTACCAGGTTAATAATTCAGGCAAATCTGAGCTTTCATCATCATCTTTTCCTTTAATATTGAAGGTTTTTTGCAGAAAATTACATGTTTCTCTGCATAATTGCCGATCCTTGACTTTTTCTTGAACATTAATGAAGAAATGATCGAAAATCGAGTTCTTTTTCCTTGCGAAATTCCCGAAATTTTTCTTCACGATTGGTAATTGCACGACTTTTCTACCAAAAGTCGTTCCAAAATTCCTTCCCATTTTCGGCTTCGCAAAAACCATTGAATTATTGAGGTTTTTATTGACATTTTCTGCTATATTATGATTATGACTCATTAATGATAACATGGAAGAACTTCTGGAATCGCTTTCCTCTTGGATTTGGGCTTGGAAAAGCAAACTGGAATTCTGACTTTTGTTCAGGTTCTTTTGATTGTTGATCATCATATCAGAAAAAATCTTTTTGCGGGTCGGATCGATTGAAAAACTGTTTTTCATTGGAGATTCGGTTTTTTTCGGGATTTTTGCTATTGTTTCAGGAAGAACCTTGGTGTTCTCGGAATATTCTTTCTCCAGGAAACCAGATAGACTTGTTGGAAAGGAAAATTTGAAGAGATCTATATAGAGAAATATTGAATAAATGAGAAAAAATGAGAAAACAATAAAAAAAATTAGAAAATATGAGAAGAAATTAAAAAAATGAGAAAACAATAAAAAAAATGAGAAAAATGAGAAAAATGAGAAAAATGAGAAAAAAGGAGAAAAAATTAGAAAGAAATTGAAAAAATTAGAAATATTCGATAAAAAATTTCAACAAAATTCGAAAAAAAATGATAGTTTTCTCTTTAAATTACCATCATTAGTAAGAGTTGACACTGTTCTTTCTAGTTCATTCGGAGGTAATTGTGCAGAGGAAAGTATGTTTTCGGGGATTTTTGGCGGGAGTGGCTTTTCCTTTCCTTTTTGTTTCAATTTCTCTAAATTTTCCTTGCAAGATTCACATATTTCATCAGGTAACTCGCACACTTTGCATATTTCTATCAGGAAATTATGGAAATTTAAACTATTGGAATCTTTGATCAACACGAAGATCTTCTTAAGATAAAATTCTGTGAAATCTTCTTCTTCCGTCTGCATAGAGATTCTTACCATATCGATTAATTTCAAAAGTTCTTTCTTGGTTTTTTGCTTAGTCGAAGTAGAAATCTGGTCTTTTATCAACATTTCGGCTTCAAAGAGGTTCCTTAACAAAAGAAGTCTCATTAACATTTGAAATTTATAAGCAGAAGTCTAAAGAAAAGAAATATAAAGAAATATAAAGAATATATAAAGAATATATAAAGAAATATAAAGAATATATATAAAGAAATATACAGAAATATAAAGAAAAAAATCAATAAAAAGTCCATACTTTGCCTAATTTCATCCTCAGAAACTTCGAAAAGGGCTTTTCTTCAAGTTTTGAATCCTTTGGATTCGAAATCACTCCTATTTCATTCACAAAATTGCTTTCGAGTAATTGGACTATATGATTCGCCGGCTTTTTTATTCCGTTGTTTATTAGAAGTTTCCTGACGAAATCGATGAATGACATTGAAAAATCCAAGATGATATCAAAAAGGGCATTTTGGCTTGATTTTAATGATATGATTTGATTTTGGCTCGAAAAATTTACTTGGGAGCGGAAATCATTTGAACCTCAAGAAAGGAGATTTTGCTATTGAAATAATCTGAAAGAGTATAAGACAAGAAATCTAGGAGATCGAAGGTCTTGGAGGTTGATAAAGACATTAGAAAGGCTTTTTTTGAAGGTTTTTATTTGTTTTTTGTTTTTTTTAGTTTAAATAATGTTTAGAGTGTTTGAGGTATATTGAAAAATTGATTCAAATTTCCCCACGAAATCTTGAATTTTACTATAAAAAAATTCGATGCTTGGTGCCAAAAATTTAGGCTTTTTTTTTATTTAAAATATTAAAAATTTTAAAATTCTCATTAGTTTTTATATAATTTCTCAATATTTTTGGGCACCTCACATAGGAAATTTCTATTAGAATCAGCCATTTGTTGATAATTTTCCTCTCCTTCATTTCTTCGAGAAATTGTCACCACTTTCTTCTTATCTTCTTCAGCCTTTTAAATTCTTTAATAAGAAGGATTTTTCATAAAAAATGAATATCTACCAAAGATTTCATAATCCAATCATAATTATAATCCATTTGGAAATCATATTTCCCCATTAAATTCTTAAAAAGGCCTTTACACCAAACATAATCAGGTCTTTCATCGAATTTCAGGTTTCTGGAATATTTCAAAAACTCAACAAATTCCTCTAAAATTCATTTTTTAATGTTTTTTTAGAGAAAAATGATGAAAAAAACCTGGAAAACCATTGCAAAATTCGTCCATTTCGAAGTTCCTTTTAATTTCTTTGATCATATCATATTTTTCTTTTTTGGTATTGGCCTTCACATTTTGCCATGGCAAGCCCCCCTTCAGAAAATATAAAAGCATATAACCAATTGATTCCAAATCATCTCTTCTGGATTGTTCTAATTCAATATTTCTAATAAAATTTCTCAATATATTAAGATTTACCAATGCCCAAATGCGTATTTAAACTGGCATATCTCGCAGTTCCAGTGAGGTTCTTATTTTCTTTATAAGGAATATGAACACCTGTAGTAGATTCCCTATATTTCTTTGCAAGTCCATAATCGATGATATAGATCCTATTGGAATTTTGGTTGAATCCAATAACGAAATTATCAGGTTTTATATCTCTATGGAGGAAATTCTTCGAATGGAAAAATTCGATTCTGCTGAGAATTTGATCCGCGAGCATTAAAACCGTTTTTAGCTGGAATTTCCGCCCACAAAAATTAAACAAATCCTCCAATGAAGGCCCTAATAAATCCATCACCATCACATTGAAATCCCCTTCCACACCAAACCAATGGACGTTTGGGACACCAACTGAAAAAATATCAATTAATTTATTAAAAGTAGAAGATGGACCTCCTCCTTGTAAAATTCGATAGAGCTTCGATTCATATAGGAGTTGGGGGAATTTGCATTTGACGAATTCCTTGAAAATTAGGTAAAAATGATTGAAATTAAAGAAAATACCAATTTTATTGCTACGTCTTCATCCGTTTGGATGTTATTGCCTAAGGAATGAATGAAAAAGAATGGACAGAATTAAATGCACCTAGATATATGTCTCCGAAGGAACCACTGCCGATTTTGCGGCCGATGCGGAATTTACCACCTACTCTTAATTCCATTCAATGAAATTTGATTTTGCGGGGAAAAAGTTAGAAAAAAAATGAAGGAGGAAATTATAAGAGTTTTATGAGTAAAATTTTTCAGTTTTTTATTGGAATTTTGAGCGATTTTATTCAGAGCAAAATCAAATAACTACTTTTTCGGAAATTTGATTTTATTTAATTAAATTAATAATAAATTAAAAAAATGATTTCAATTTTTCAAAAAAATAAGATAAAAACTTCATAATTCAAAACAAATCCTCCGCTAAATTAAATCAAATTAAAAGTTAATTTGATATTCATCGCAGCCAATTCATTCG
>Ga0302186_10003844_pt1 | contig 10781 bp, 11 predicted proteins | sample II_Bog_E1_2_FD_198782 | JGI IMG/M metagenome (GOLD analysis project Ga0302186, IMG submission 198782) | Peat permafrost microbial communities from Stordalen Mire near Abisko, Sweden - II_Bog_E1_1 | ecosystem: Environmental > Terrestrial > Soil > Wetlands > Peat | place: Sweden: Abisko...
AAAAAAAAAAAAAACTAAATTTTTTTTTTTTTTTTTTTTTTTTTTTTTGGAAATTTTTTAGTTTTAAAGAAAAATTGATTTTTAAATAAAGAAAAAAAATGAAAAAAAAGACAACGGAATGTAAATTTTATAAATATTTCTTTCTTACTTCTATTCTTTAAAATAAATATATAAACAAATACATCTTTAAATCAATTCAAAATACTCCTTCATTTCTTTATCATAATATTGATCGAGTATAGGATCATATACAATCCCGTTTTTTAAAACTTTCCCTTCGGCTTTGAAATTTTCATCATTCTTATCATTAATTTTTATCTTTCTTTTACCCAAAGGGGGGGTTTCTTGCCTTTGAAAAGTGCTTTCTAGAAATTTATTCATTTCTTTATCAAAGAGACTATTTTCTTCTCTAATTTCTGTTTCTCTGGAATCGAAGATCTGCTTAGCATCTAAAATTTCAATAATATCTACTTGTTTTTGAATAAAATCATCTTCCACATTAAAACCCTTAATTTCCAAAACTCCTTGGTTTGTCAGTTTAGCCAAAAAACTGTTGTTTTTCTCCTGACTTTCATTCATGTTGTTGTCAATATCTTCTTCGATGTGTTCGAAAGTCAGAGAGCTTTTGGATCTTTTCGATTTGAACTTCGCATGGTTATATTTATCATTTAAAGAATCTTTTTTTTCTTCGGCCTTTTTTTTTTCTACCTTTTTTTCCAAATTTTTTTCTAAATGTTTTTCTTGCTTTTTTTCCCAATGTTTTTCTTCCTTTTTTACCCAAATCGTTTCGTATTTTTTTTCATGATGTTTTTCTTCGATTTTATCGCAATTTTCATTCTTCTTAGAAATACCCATTTGGCTTTTATTGTTCTTTATATGATGTGCCATAGGAGGCAACAGTTTCTCATTTATATGATTTTCCATTTTTCCAAAGGGACTTTTGCTTTTAGTTGCTCTTTTGTTTGTTATTTGTGGATCATAACCTCTTTTAGTTAATGTTTGAAAGTCATTAGATAAACATAAAGCTTCCTTCTCAGCCAGATAATTATTTTTCTGTTTTAAATTTATTGTTTTTTTGCTTTTTGCGGGTAAAATTTCAGTCATTTTGGGCGTTTGCGTTTGTAAGCTATTACTTTTAGTAATCAGATTTTCGAAAATATCCTGTTTTTTAAAAACCGAGGGTTTGATACCAATTTTATGGATTGTTTCTTTTTTTTTGGTTTCATTGTTCGGTTCAAGGGGATCTTTCTCTTTAGGGGAGTTCACTAGTTGTGAATCATAAGAAATCTTCTGTTTGGTTTTTTTTTTCTTTGATTTGGAGTTGTAATTATAACCTAAAATATTATTTCGCCATTTAAATCTTGTAGGGAATCGTTACATATCATGGCTTTATCGATGGTTTTTTGGATTGTAAGGCTAATCTCCTGAAAATGTTGTTTTTTTTCACTGATTGGCGTTGCCGTATTATGAGCCATAATGAAAATTTATAAATCAGGATTTGATGCTCTTTTATAATATAATACGATAAAAAAAATATTTAAAAGCTAAATATATTTCATGGGCATTCTTTATCTTTTTCTATTTCTTTTGACACCCAATCTGTCATTGAAAGTCCCAGATGAAGCGCACTGTAACAAAACGTTGTATGGTATTATTCAAAACATTACTCTTGCTGCCATAACACGAGATATCAAAAGTTTGGTCCTTCCTCCTGGATTGGTGGAAAATTCCGGTCGAGGTATCAATGATTTAGGTTTTTATGAGGCTTGCAACAAGCAAGATTATTCTAGATACATGTTAGTAAAGGTGTTTGCGGCGGGACTCTCTACTAGCATTGGGTTTTGTGGGCCAAGTGTTTGCGAGGAGAAACATTATAATGCATTAAGCAGCCAAATCAATCCTATTATAAATATTGGGCTTGATATGTTGCTAAATACCACAGGTATAGGGGCTGTTTCTGTTTTCCAGGATCCTGAATTGCAACATCCAGATTTAGATGCTGGGGCTTATGTTGTTTTAATTATTGTATGCATTTTATTATTTTTCTGTTTGATGGGCACAGGCTATGAAATTTACCAAATGATAATAACAAAAAAAAACGGTGAGGAAGCTTCGAACTATCAATTGATTCCAGATGAACAAAAGGCAAAACGTGAATCGAATGCGGTTCTTTTTTTTAAATCATTTTCTGTGTTGACGAACACAGAAAAAATCTTTAGCGTGAAGCCTGGTCTTGATCAAAATTTAGACATTTTCAATGGTGTGAGATTTTTCAGTATGTGTTGGGTTATTTTGGGTCACACTTATATGCTGAGAATGAACTTCATTTATAATACAGAAAATGCTGGAGAAATGATGAAAACTCCTGGAATTACAACATTAGTTGGGGCTGCTCTCTATGCTGTTGATGTTTTCTTCTTTTTGGGAGGGTTTTTTGTTGCTTTTGTTTTGGTGCCGAAGTTCATTGCCCTAAAAAATGCGAATTTTAAAGTTTTCGGGCAAATTTATTTCCATAGGATATACAGAATCTGGCCTTCTTATGTGCTTTGTTTATTGATATTTTATAAACTAGCTGTTTATTTTTGGTCTGGACCAGTTTGGGGTAATGTAGGTTATATGACTCAAACAATGTGCGACAACACCTGGTGGACGAACTTATTATACATTGATAACATGTTTGGTCGAGACACTGCACATTATTGTTTTGGTTGGGGATGGTATCTTTCTAATGATTTTCAGATGTTTTTGGTATCTCCCTTCTTGCTTTTCTTATATAGCAGACGAAAAATATTGGGGACTTTAGCAATGTTCTGTGTACTGGGTTTATCATTCCTAGCTAGTTTCTTAGTGTCTTATTTGAACCATTTTAAAGATGATCATGCATTGGTTAATACAGATGATAATAGGGAGTTTTTCAATCTTTATTATAGCAAGCCATGGATCAGATGCGATGTTTATATTTTAGGTCTTTTAGCAGCTTGTTTCTATTATGAATATAAAAAAAATAAGGATTATTGTTTGCAATTAAAAAATTGGCTCGCAAACTCCTACATAGTCCATGCTATTTGTTATATTTTTGGTCTCTTTTTTATTAATTTGATGATATGGATTGCCGTCGACATGCAAAAGTCTCAAGATATTCATTATTGGAATGACACACAACATGTTTTCTTTTTGGTTTTTAATAGATTTGTCTTTGTTTTTGGTTTTATGTTGGTGATTCTCCCAGGACTTTTGACAGGTAAGGATGTAATGCATTCAATTTTGGGATTCAAAGCCTTTACTCCTTTAGGAAGATTGACATATTGTACCTATTTGGTTCATTTGGTTGTTGTTGCAAGAACAACTTATGGAACTCAAACAAGCTTTTATGCAACCCATGAGTCTTTTATCTATGTGGCTTTGGCAGATTTAGTGTTTTCTTTATTTGCTGGATATGTTTTAAGCGTTGTGGCTGAAGCACCGCTGTTGAATTTAGAGAAAAACTTCATTTTCAAAGATAGAAAGGAAACGAAGAAAGTTGAAAATAAGAAAGATGAAGAAAATATTGATGCCTCAGTAAACAAGGAACAAGCAAAGCCATTAATTAATTAACAGATTTAATTTTTTTTTTTGAAAAATCTTTTTTGAATATTTTTGTAATTTTTTTCTCATAAAAAATATTGATTAAAAAACAATATCCTTCCTTATTTGGTTGAATTATTTTTTTTTTTTTCAACTTTACTTTTTTTTTTGGGAGTGCACATTGATAATATTGAAAAAAAAAATAATTGTTTTAATATCTCTTATATTTTTTGATTTTTTTTTTAATTTTGTAAAAAAACTCAAAATATCAAAAAAAAAACAAAGTACCAAAAATTTGTATCTATTTTTAAATGGATCCCGATTCGATCTTTAATAAATAAATTATTTTATAATTTAATCAAAAGCGCAAGCCGAACAAATCTCTCCTCCCCGAGCACATATTCGAAGCCTATGGTTAAATTTTCTTCCATTTTTCACCTCCCTAAAGTTGTCTTTTTTCCAGTCATTAATTTACGAAAAAGCCGCAGATTTTAAGCACATTCTTCGTATTTTCAACACCAACGTTGACGGAAAGCGAAAGGTCGCTTATGGTTTAAGAACAATAAAGGGAATTGGTCGAAGATTCGCCCATCTGATTTGCAAAATCGCAAGAATCGACCCTAATATTAGGTGAGTTTACGGAAAACCCAACTCTAAAAATAAAATCCGATAAAAATATCTATTTCCTTTTAATTTTAGAGCCGGCGAATTGACTGAAAAGGATTGCCAAATGGTTCAAAACATTGTTGCAGACCCTATTGGAAATGGAGTTCCAAAATGGTTCGTGAACAGACAAAAGGATTTTAAAGACGGCACCTTTGTACATCTTGCTTCCAATGCCTTGGAGTCAAAATTGAGAGAAGACCTTGAAAGATTGAAAAAAATTAGGTAAGTGTTCTTTTTTTTGGGATTAAAATTTCGTTGGTTGAAGGAGTAAATTTTTTTTTGGTATTTTTTAGATCCCATAGAGGTATCAGACACTTCAGAGGATTGAAGGTGAGAGGACAAAGAACCAAAACTACTGGTAGAGGTGGTGCTACTGTTGGTGTTGTCAGAAAGAAATAAATGAAATAAGTCGCTGGCTTTTAAATAAAATAAATTTTCTGGAACAGAAGATAGTTTCTAAATTTCTAAAGCATTTCCATTAAACTCATCAAAAAAAATTATTTTTTTTTTAATATTTCCAAATGTTTATTTATTTATTTTTGGTAGTTTTTCAGATATCACTTAACTCTTATAAAGCAAAATAAAATAGGAAATTTTTCCTTCGTTATTTATTAATTCAATATTTATCAATGAAACCCGCCTCGAATGTCGCCTCGGAAAAAAATCAAACTAACCAGAACTCCGCTGTCAAATATAAAAACTCCACAATGAACTCCTTACAAAATTTGAAAATCGCCTCTTCAAATTTAAAAAACGAAATCGAAAAAATGTTGAATTCCAAGCCTGCAAAAACTCCTCCAGAAAACCCTATAAAGGTAGCTAAAATCCAATTAAACCGGACGAATGATAATTCAGAAGTCGTCTTTGAAAATTCTCTTGAAAGCAGGAACAAAAAAGAGTTTAGTCAATTTTTATTTACCGTAAATAAATAATTTGTTTCTCTAGTTTGAAAATTGTGAATTACCAACAGGATGGTTATTATTTCAAAAACCAAAGGAACCGTCCAATCTCTTCCAGCTTACAAAACAAAAACCAATTGAAATCAGGTTCATTTTATTTTAGATTTTTCAAATTTTTACTCATTTTTATCAACAGCCAATAATTCCAAAACTAGCTCTTCAAAAGAACTGTTCCTGACTCCCAAAAACTCCAAAACAAAAACTAATGAATCCAACTTCAAACAAGTTTCCAAAACTGCCACTGATAAAAAAATGGATACTTCAGCTAAATTAGTAGAACCAAAAATCTCAAGGTTTTCAAAGCTCAAAGCCCCAAACCAAAATATCAAAAAGCCTCCAACTGAAGAAAAGAAGAGATCAAATTCTCCACCAGAAAAGCCCAAAGAAACGATCTTAAATCAAATTAGGCCTGCCACTGAAGACAAGGTCAATGATTCATTGCAAAAAAAACTGAAAAAAAATGGTGATTTGGGTGATTGTGATATTTTGATAAACCCTTTGAATCTGAACAAAATATTGAATGGGGAAGGGACTGAAAATAATGAGCCTAAACTTTCAACCTCTCCTCGATTGGTTGAAAATCTCCCATCTTCAAGAGAAAAAAGCAGCCATGAAGAAAGTGTTGACATTGGCCAAATGATCCGAAGCGGTCCTTTACAACAGTTCACATCAAAACGAAAAAGCATCAGAAACGATGATTTAGTGGACCCAACTAATCATTTTCTAGGGAGGATGCTTGAAATGAAGTTATTGCTGCTGGAAAGCAGTAGTTCTATGGGAGTGGAAGTGAATGCAGAAGACGCAGAGAACTGTTTAGAGGATATAAGATCAGATTATGAGCTTTTTAAGAGGAACAGTATTGATAAAGAATACTTTCTCAAGATACATGATAGATCAGGATTTGATGATTCGGATGCTGCTGAAAGTGTTGGAAAAAACAAAGGGGATATCGATTCCGGACGCATTGTGAATGATGATGAAGAGTCAGAAGAAGTGGATAAAGAAAATGAAAGAAAGACGGATGAAGAGGCAAAAAATGATGAAAATAAAGACAAGATCAAAGAAATTAAGGGGATTGAACAAGAAACAAGAAAGAAACAATTCGATATAATTTTAAAAGAGGAGAAAATCACTGAAGTGAATGAAAAAACGATAGAAAGCCTGGAAGATCTAGCAACAAAAGAAATTATTGAAAAAAAAGAAATTATTGAAAAAAAAGAAATTATTGAAAAAATATACGCAAAGAAAGATATTATTGTTAATGAGCAAAAAAGCATTGAGAAAAACAATGAAAGAAGGAAGGAGAAGGAAAAAAGCCGAGAGAAAAGCAAAGAGAAAAATAAGGACAAGTTTGAAAAGAAGGTAGAAAAAAATAAAGAAATAAATAAGGAAAGAACCGAAAAAAAAAATGATTATATCAAAGAGAAGAAAAATTTAAAGGAGAACTCCGAGAAGAAAGAAGTCATAAACTTGAAAGAAAAATCAAAGACAATAGAAGATAAGAAAAAGGAAAGAGTCTCAAATGTTAAAAAAAGTGAAAAGAGTGAGAAAAAAATTGGTGAGAATGAAAAAAATCAGGAAGAGAAAATAGTTGTTGAAGGACTCTCAGTGAAGAAAAATGAAATTATGAAGGAAATCTTCACCCTGTCACAAGAAATTGAAACGATGAACAAAGAAAAAGAAAACAATGAAAAAAAGAAAAGAGATCAAATACAGTACTTTTTGATATTTTTTTTTTTTTTAACATTAAAAATATTAAAATTTTTTAACATTTTTTTTTATTTTCAAAACAATAAAAAAATGATTTTTTTAATAAAACACAATAAATATATAGGAATTCAACCAAAAACCCGAAACCGATAAAAGAATTCACTGATAGAAATGCAAAATGGGTTGAAAAAAAAGGAAAAAAAGTTGAAGACTTAAAGGTTTTTTTTCAAAATAATATTTTTTTCATAAACACAAAGGACAAAACTCAAAAGCATGAGGTAAACCAATGCACTTTCCAGCCAAAAACAAACCAGAAGAAAAATGAGAAAACTCCTTCATTCAAAGAACTTCCAAAACCAGATAAAATCCACGAAATTATCAAAGATTTCAATGAAATAAATTCATTTCATTCTGCCAACATCATCAATGAAAAAGCCAAAAGTCCAGAACTTTTTCAAAAAGCTAAGCCCACAACTGCCAAAAAATCTGATGAAAAAATAAAGGAATTATATGCCAACTTCCAAAAAATCAGGGAAAACAAAAATATTATGCCAAAAGATAAAAATGTGGAATCCATAAAAAAAAGCAGCAAAAATATCATGAGGACTCAAGCAAAATCAGCTGAAAAAGAGATCAACCAAGAAATTAGAGATATTTTAGAAATATTCAAAAGCGCAAATAAAGCCTTGAACTCAACAACCCAAAATTTCGAAAACTCGAAAAATTCAATATCTAAATTTGGAACTGTAGATAAAAAATAACTTTTTTGTTCGTTTTGTTTTTTTAAATTAATTTTTAGAACAATGACAAAACAAAAAGGAAATGACTTTTACAAAAAAGCTCAATAAATGGTAAGAAATTGTTTTAATATAAAACCTTAAATCATTTTAATATTCGGTCAAATGTTCTCTTTCAAAAAAGAAAAACTCCTTTTCTTTCAAATCATAGTTGCATAAAAATAAAAAAAAAATCATTTTAAACATGTTTTTTTCAAAAATTAAAAAAATGATTTTCCTATTAATTTTTTCAGGTCATTAAATTTAATAATGATGATTATTCATATGTGTTTCAATTTATAATTAAAAATTCCTTAATTATAAGTCTATCTCTCCCCTATTTAAATTTTTCATAATCACTCATTTTCAATGAAAAAAACATGGGAACAAACTGGACATTTTGAATATTTCATCAACCATTGATCTATGCATGATTTATGGAAAAAATGTTTGCCACCACATGACACTCTCCTAATTTCATCTCCAACATTATAATCATCCCAACAAATCACACATTTTTCTTCTTTTTTCTTCATTTCTTCATAATGTTCCTCATCTTTTATCTTTTCAACTTCCATTTTATTTAATTCCAGTTGTGATATTCTCCCATACCCCAAATAACTTTTAAAATACAGATTCTTAAATCTGACATATGTGACAAATAGTTTCACTAAAAACCCAAGAGTAAGGACAATCCCAACATAAGAGAGATCAATGCCTGCTTCACAAGCTGGATCTGCTTTATCTACATGAACTGAAAAAGTGTAGAAGCAACTTATGTATGCCACCATGAGAAATTTACTGATTTTAGCGTTGATGTTCAAAATTCGGCTATAGAAAAAGCCTATCACTTTGGCACTCATAAATTCAGAGGATTCTAAATTAATAGTGGACTTTATCTTCCATAATCTCGTCAAAATCATATATTTGAAAGGCAACACCATAATATTTATGCAACAAATAAGTATTAGATTAATGGTAGTCAAGACACTACATTGCCAATAGGAAGCGAATTGAAAAGGGATTATGAAAATTAAAAATATCAAGTAGAATGTGTTGTAAAAAGTTGCTGTCGTAAGTTCTTTTTGCAAAAACTGTAGAAAGGGGATCGGGCGTTCAAGCATGAGATCGAGGAAAATATTGGGAAAATGATCATTTTCTTGGGGTTGAGGTTGAAAAGCATATAACTCAAGTCTTTGATAAAGAGAGTCAAAATCGAAATTCATTTGAAAACTTTTTCTTAAAGTATAAAACCAAGAAATATAATTAATTGTTTTTTTTTAATTTATTTAAAAATATTTTTGGGAAGAATGCTTAATTTCAATATTTTTTATTATTTTGAAGAGATAAAAATTTCATATATATATCAATATTTTAAGATGCATGTCTTTTCTTGTTATAATTTTGAATCATCAGACCAGGTGATAATAGATCCATTTCCACTGAGACAAATTAATGGTGAAATATTTTATTTTATTTACAGATGTTCCTTTAAATTTTTTCTTTTTGTTGATTGCGGAATATCTGATGCTTCAGTTTTTAGGGTTATTGTTGAGTTCAAGCCAAAATTTCTGTTTTAAAAATATGATGAAGCTTTTTTTTTAATTTCTTTAGATACTTATTAAATGTCTTCTTTTTGTTTATTTCAGCAAAATCATCATTTATCTGAGGTTTTTCATGTTCCCAAGTTATGATATTTCCATTATTTCTAATAGAAAATCCATAAATAAATGGAATATCTATAAAATACTTATTGGCTCTTGTTTTCTGAGAAGGTTTTTTCTTAACATCCATGTAAGTGTTGCTATTTTCCAAAATAAATTAATTCATAATGGATTTTTTTAATGTTCCAAACTTGAGAAATCTCTCCAAATCATTTTTTCTTTGTTTATCATGTTGTTTTTTCGTCGGGGAATAAAAAGCTAAGCAATTATTTTTTATTTTAATTATTTTTTTAAATTAGAAGGACAAGTATGCATAATTTTATCCTTGGTTTCTGTGTAATCCTTTAAATGCTCTTGATAAACTTTCATATTAGACCTTTGAGGGGAATCTCCTAGTCCATTTTCATGTTTTTCCCTAAAAATATTATATTTTCAGATATCATTTCATTACTTGATTCCCCTGAGAACTTTGGCTCCCATTTTACTGAAAGAACCATTATGATCAGAGTTAAAATTTCTTATTTCTTTTCCCATCTAATATTCCATGAGAAAAAAAATTAAAATGTTGAAATAATTCAAAAAACTTCATCTCCAATTTCTAATTCATTCAATTTTGATTGTAATTCATAGGGATTCATTTGCCCTTCTATGAGGTTTTTCACACTCAACATTAAATTTTTTTTTTCCGTATATTTTTCAGTTATTTCATTTTCATTTTTTATTAAATTCCTATTCTGAAAACTCATTAAACTGGGGGTGCTTGCCATTATATGAAATTTTGTTGGGTCCATATGATTGGGCTTCAAATTTGTATGATGGTACTTTTCCTTTCGATCAATAAATTTCATTATATCACAAAATTTCAAATCTGTCCTGTTAAGACGAGAATCTAAGAGGGGAGTTTTCTTTATATTTAAATCGTTGTAAAGAAAAGATTTAAATTGTTCTTTTGAATATAGGCCATTATCAAATTTTTGAAAAGCGTCGTTTATTTGATTTTTAGTGTCTTCAGTCAACTAAAGAAAACATAATGAATGTATTTAAAAAAATGAAAATTTTAAATAACAGCATATTTTTTATGGAAAAAACTTTGGGTTGAAACAGAACTCGTATCTTTATAAAAGTCACTTTTTTGAGAAAGAGTTTCTTCAGTCTAAAAAAAAAAGAAAAATGGTTGCGAAGTTGGACAAATTTCTAATTACAAAATTGAGATCTCTGGTTTTGGAAGCCATTATGAAATATTAGAGGATTTAATTTTATTATTAAAATTATCTTGAAATTAATTTAAAATATTTTTTTTTTATTTTATTCTCAAATAAACGTTTTTTCTATTTTTTAGAAATGTTTTTTGAGTTGGAAATATGTTTTTGAAGAAGTACCAAAATAGATATATAAATATTGGTTTTATTAATTTGATATTGTAGATATTTTAGGATCTATTC
>Ga0302186_10003845_pt1 | contig 10779 bp, 21 predicted proteins | sample II_Bog_E1_2_FD_198782 | JGI IMG/M metagenome (GOLD analysis project Ga0302186, IMG submission 198782) | Peat permafrost microbial communities from Stordalen Mire near Abisko, Sweden - II_Bog_E1_1 | ecosystem: Environmental > Terrestrial > Soil > Wetlands > Peat | place: Sweden: Abisko...
TTAGGTGATTCCATTACAGTATCTATTTTAAAATCAGGCCAATTAATTGATGTTACAGGAACTTCTAAAGGTTGTGGTTTTGCTGGTGTTCATAAACGTCATCATTTTAGTTTACAATATGCAACTCATGGTAATTCATTATCACATAGAGCGCCTGGCTCCATTGGGCAAAATCAAACTCCAGGTAGAGTGCTTAAAGGTAAGAAAATGGCTGGACATATGGGTAATAAAAAAGTTACAGTGCAGTCTTTAAAGATAGTAGAGGTGGATGAAGCGCGTAATCTTTTATTAGTGCATGGCGCAATTCCTGGATCTGATAATGGAACTTTAATTATTCGTCCAGCAGTTAAATGTAAAAACAAAAAACAAGCTGGTTAATATTGTATCTTATGTTTAGTGATCAAATAACTACGAGAGAAATTTTATGGAATTATTAGTAGCAAGCGATAAAGGATCGAAAGCCAAAATTCAGGTGGCAGATCAGGTATTTGCTAAAGAATTTAAAGAAGCATTAGTGCATCAAGTTGTGACTGCTTATTTATCTGGGGCTAGATCTGGAACTAAAGCACAAAAAACTAGAAGCCAAGTACGTGGTGGTGGAAGGAAACCTTGGAAACAAAAAGGTACTGGTAGTGCTCGTGCTGGTACAATCCGTAGCCCGTTGTGGAGAGGCGGTGGTGTCATATTTGCTGCGACTCCTAGAGATTTTTCTCAAAAGGTAAATCGTAAAATGTATAGAGGGGCTATATGCTCTATTTTATCAGAATTGATTCGTCAAAACAGACTACATGTTGTTGATGAATTTTTGATAAACCAACCTAAAACTAAAGAATTAATAACTAAATTGAAAAAACATGAAATTAGCGATAAAATTAAGGGCTTGATTATTACCAAAGAGTTAGATCAAACTTTATATCTTGCTTCTAGGAATTTATCTTATATTGCAGTATGTGAATCCAGTAAAATAGATCCTGTTAGCTTAATTAAATATGAAAAAATTATTATAACCAAACAAGCGATTGAAAATATTAATGAGGCATTGTCATGAGTTCTATGGTGTTGTTAGATATATATAAAATAATATTAGCGCCCTTAAATACAGAAAAAACTAATAAAATGTCAGATAGTTATAATAGATTGGCATTTAAGGTTGCTACTTGGGCAAATAAAGTGCAAATTAAAGAGGCTATAGAAAAATTATTTAATGTTAACGTTAAACAAGTAGCCACTATTAATGTGCGTGGAAAAAAAAGAATTTTTAAGCAACGTCATGGTAAAAAATCTGATTGGAAAAAAGCCATAGTTAAATTGCAATCAGGGCAAGATATTAATATTGCAGATTTTATTAAAAAATGAGATTTTATTAAATTTTAATAGTTAGGTTAAATTTATGTGTAGCGCGAGAATAGTAACCCATAAGCCAACTTCCCCTGGATTGCGAGGATTGGTAAGTTTAAAAGATCCAGAAATATATAGCGGTAGACCACACAAACCTTTAGTAACTCATATTACAAGATCTACAGGTAGGAATAATTTAGGTAGAATTACTACCTGGCAGCGTGGTGGTGGTCATAAGCGTCTATATAGAATGATAGATTTTAAGCGCGATAAAGATGGCGTACAAGCAATCGTAGAGCGTATAGAGCATGATCCAAATCGAACAGCTAATATTGCTTTGCTGAAATATGTAGATGGACAAAGAAGATATATAATTGCGCCGAATGGATTGAAAGCTGGAGATAAGGTACAATCTGGTTTCGATGTGGAAATTGCAGTAGGTAATTCATTACCACTTCGAAATATTACTGTAGGTACGACTGTGCATTGTATAGAATTAAAACCAGGCAAAGGTGCGCAATTAGCTAGAAGTGCAGGTTGTTCTGCACAGCTTTTGGCTAGAGAAGGTAAACATGTTACTCTGCGCCTAAAATCTGGAGAAATGAGAAAAGTACTAGGAACGTGTAAGGCAACTGTTGGAGAAGCTAGTAAATTAGAGCATAATTTAAAAAAATTAGGTAAAGCTGGTAGAAGTAGATGGCTTGGTATTAGACCTAAGGTTCGTGGTATAGCTAGGAATCCAGTAGATCATCCTATGGGTGGTAGAACTAATGGTGGTAGACATCCATGTTCACCTTGGGGACTAGTAGAAGGAATTAAAACAAGAAATAAGAGTCGTAGTAACCGATTAGTTGTTAGGGCCCGTAAAAAATAAATAATATATTGTGTTTAAAATTAAGTGTTTTGGTTAATTTAGAGGTTTATAGATGGCGCGTTCTCTTAAAAAAGGACCTTTTGTTGATACTTGTTTAATAAAAAAAATTAGACAAGCAGCTAATACTAATGATCGCAAACCAATTAAAACTTGGTCGCGACGTTCAACAATAGTTCCTGCGATGATTGGTTTAACTATGTTGGTACATAATGGAAAGGTTTTTATTCCAGTATTAATTACAGAGGCGTTGATTGGCCATAAATTGGGTGAGTTTTCGCCAACAAGAACGTTTAGAGCTCATTCTGGAGATAGAAAAACAGCAGCTGCGGCTACTAAAAAATAACAGGCCCTCACCCCAGCCCTCTCCATAAATGGAGAGGGGGAGGTTGTGGAAAGTGTGAATTAAAGACCCTCACCCCGGCCCTCTCCATAAATGGAGAGGGAGAGGTTGTGGAAAGTGTGAATTAGATGGAGAGGATAACATGGCGGCGTTTGCAACTTTAAAATATGCCAGAATGTCAGCGCAAAAAGCAAGATTAGTTGTTGATCAAATTAGAGATAAGAGCGTGGCTAGTGCCTCTAATATTTTGGCTTTTAGCAATAAAAAAGCAGCTAAGTTGATTAAAAAATTATTAGAGTCAGCTGTTGCCAATGCAGAGCATAATAAAGGTTTAGATGTGGATTTACTTAAGATAAGCAAGGTTTTTGTTGATCAAGCTGGTGGCTTAAAGCGTTTTATGGCTAGGGCTAAAGGGCGTGGTAATAGAATTATTAAAAGAAATTGTCATATAACTATTATGGTTGATGCGGATAATAAATAGGGTAAATTATGGGACAGAAAGTTCATCCAATTGGAATTAGATTAGGAATTGTTAAATCTAGTAATGCTAAATGGTTTGCAGATCGTAAAAGTTTCGCAGATACATTACAAAGCGATATTCAAATTCGTGAAATCATTAAAAAATTTTTACCAGATGGATCTTGTATTAGCGATATAATTATCGAACGTACTGGAAATGTTGGTAAAAAGAATATTAAGCTTATTATTCGTACTGCTAAGCCAGGAATTGTTATTGGCAAAGGTGGAGAAGATGTGGATAAATTAAAAGCATTTTTAAGTAAAAAATTAAATGCTAATATTCAGTTAAATATAGAAGAAGTTCGCAAACCAGAATTAGAAGCAATTTTAGTAGCAGAAAGTGTTGCTGCTCAATTAGAAAAGCGAGTTATGTTTCGTCGTGCTATGAAGCGAGCGGTGTCTACTTCTCTAAAACAAGGTTCTAAGGGTATAAAAATAGCAGTTGCTGGTCGTTTAAATGGGGCGGAAATTGCTCGTACTGAATGGTATCGTGAAGGTCGCGTTCCATTGCATACTTTTAGAGCTGATATTAGTTACGCCGAAGCAATAGCAAAAACTACTTACGGAATTATTGGTGTTAAGGTTTGGATTTTCAAGGGTGAAATTTTACATGCTGCAAAAGAAGAAAATGTAACTTTGGAAACTGGGGCAGCAGTTTCGTAATTAATAGGTCCTCACCCCAGCCCTCTCCATAAATGGAGAGGGAGAGGTTGTAGGAAGAGTAAATTTAGAGAGAAGATATTATATGTTACAACCAAAAAAAACTGCTTATCGTAAGCAGCATAAAGGTAGAAATAAAGGGATTGCAACTAATGGTACTAAAGTTAGTTTTGGTGAGTTTGGTTTAAAGTCGCTGGATTTAGCTAGCATTACCTCTAGGCAAATTGAATCGGCACGTAGAGCTATTACCCATTATATTAAAAGGGGTGGTAAGGTTTGGATTAGAATTTTTCCAGATAAACCTATAACTAAAAAACCAATTGAAGTTCGTATGGGAAAAGGTAAAGGTAGTGTAGAGTATTGGGTAGCATTAGTGCAACCTGGTAAAATGTTATTTGAATTGGAAGGTGTAACCGTAGCTGTAGCTAAAGAGGCATTACGATTAGCTAGTGCTAAGTTACCAGTTAAAACCATATTTGTTACGAGAACAGTGAAATGATAGAAATAAGAGAATTATTAGCAAAATGGCGTCAGCTAGGGGTTGTTGAATTGCAAGCAGAGTTGCAAGATTTAATTAAACAACAATTTAAATTAAAAATGCAGTCTGCTATTGGTGATTTAAAAACATTACATCAGCTAAAAAACATTAGAAGAAATATTGCTAGAGTTTTAGGTGTATTAACAGAAAAGAATGCCAAATAAAAGGTTGTTATTATGAGTATTATGAAGAAAAAACCAATAGATCTAGATAAATATAATAGTAAAATATTACAAGGAATAGTTGTTAGTTGTGGTAAAATGCAAAAAACTTCTATAGTACGAGTTGATAGACGTGTAACTCATCCATTATATAAGAAAACTATTAATAAATTTTCTAAATTTCATGTTCATGATGAAACTGGGCAGTGTAGTGTTGGGGATGTTGTGCAGATCAAAGAAAGTAGGCCAATTTCTAAAACAAAATCCTGGGTTTTGTTAAAAATAATTGAAAAAGCAGTCGTTGAAAAAATAGGTTAATTGCAGTACTATTTTAGCGCGTAAAATAGTGCTTTATTTATAAAAGGTGTATTATGATCCAAATGCAAACCAAGCTAGATGTTGCAGATAATAGTGGTGCTCGGCGAGCAATGTGCATTAAGGTACTTGGTGGTTCGAAAAAAAGATATGCAGCGATTGGTGATGTCGTTAAAGTTAGCATCAAAGATGCAATACCAAATGGTAAAGTAAAAAAAGGTGATGTGTATTTTGCGGTAGTGGTTAGAACTAGACATGGCGTTAGAAGAAAGGACGGTTCAAAAGTCGCTTTTGATGGTAATGCGGTAGTTATATTAAATAATCAATTACAACCAATAGGCACACGTATTTTTGGTCCAGTTACTAGAGAACTTAGAACGGAAAAATTTATGAAAATTATTTCTTTAGCAGCTGAAGTAATATAGAGGACCCTCACCCCGGCCCTCTCCATAAATGGAGAGGGAGAGGTTGTGGAAAGTGTGAATTAGGTCCTCACCCCAGCCCTCTCCATAAATGGAGAGGGGGAGGTTGTGGAAAGTGTGAATTAGATTGAGGGCAGTTAGATGCAAAAAATTAAGCGAGGAGATAAAGTTATAGTTTTAGCTGGTAAGGATAAGGGAAAACAAGGATCGGTATTAAAGATAATTTATACAGATACTAACCCTAAATATCTAGCTAAGGCGGTAGTTGAAGGAGTTAATATGGTGAAAAAGCATAAAAAAGCTGATCCATCTAAAAATTCTCCAGGTAGTATTGTTTCTAAAGAGATGCCAATTGCTATTTCTAATGTAGCATTATTAAATCCTAGTACTAATAAAGCTGACAAGGTTGGTTTCAAGTTTTTGGATAAAGATAAAAGTCATAAAAAAGTGCGATATTTTAAGTCAAACCAAGAGGTCATTGATGTCTAGTAATTTAAGTTTAAAACAATATTACAACGATGTAGTTGTCAAACAGTTGCAGCAACAGTTTAAATATAAAAATATTATGCAGGTTCCTTCTATAGTTAAAATTACCTTAAATATGGGTGTTGGTGAAGGCGTTAATGATCGTAAACTTGTAACCCAAGCGGTAGAAGAGCTTAGCTTGATTGCAGGACAAAAAGCAGTTATTAATAATGCAAAAAAATCAATAGCAACTTTTAAAGTTAGAACCGGGTGGCCTATTGGGTGTAAAGTAACTTTGCGTAAAGAAAAAATGTATGGATTTTTAGAAAAATTATTATACATAGCTATACCTAGAGTGCGAGATTTCCGTGGCTTAAATAAAAGAAGTTTTGATACGCAAGGTAATTATAGCCTTGGAATAAAAGAGCAGATTGTATTTCCAGAAATTCAATACGATAAAATTACTGAAGTTCGTGGTTTAGATGTTTGCATTACAACTACTGCTAGAACTAGCGCAGAAGGACTAGCATTATTGACCGCATTAAAGTTTCCATTTAGAGAATAGTTGATAAGGGTTTGTTACGATATGGCAAAACAATGTATGAGACGTAGAGAGACGGAAAGGACTTATTATAGAAATAAGTATTGGAGTAAAAGAGTAGAATTGAGGGCTATTATTAATTCTCAAGAAGCTAGTTTAGATGAAAAAGAATTAGCAATAGCTGCTATTAGTAAATTACCAAGAGACTCTAGTCCTGTTCGTGAAACTAAAAGATGTCAAATAACAGGTAGAGCTCATGGGGTGTATAGAAGATTTGGCATATGCAGAAATATGATTCGTATATATGCTATGCGTGGAGACATTCCAGGATTACATAAGGCGAGTTGGTAATTATTATGAGTATGCAAGATCCTATTGCTGATTTATTAACTAGATTAAGAAATGGACACATGGCTAAAAAGTCGGCTGTTTCTGTCCCTAATTCTAAAATTAAACAAGCTATTTTGGAAGTGTTGTATAAAGAAGGCTATATAGAAAATTATACAGTTGGACAATCAGAAAACAACAAATCAGACATAACAATTAATTTAAAGTACTATAAAGGAAAACCAGTAATTAGCAAAATAGTTAGGCTAAGTAAACCTGGCTTAAGAATATATAAAGGAAAAGATGAGTTACCAAGAATTTTAGGTGGTCTAGGGATCTCTATTGTTTCTACCCCGAAGGGGATTGTTAGCAATAGAGAAGCTAAAAAATTAGGCCAAGGTGGCGAAATTTTATGTTGTGTAGAATAATTAGGTATTAAATTTATGTCACGTTTAGCAAAAAAAGCAATAGCAATTCCTAGTAAAGTACAAATAGAGCAAAAAAATGATATGTTGACTATTAAAGGAGCTATAGGAACTTTACAACATAAAGTGCATAGTAGCGTTGTAGTTAAAATAGAAAATGGTCATTTACAAGTTGTTCGTAACGATGAGAGCCAATTAGCAAAGGCGATTCAAGGTACAACGCATGTGATTGTTTCCAACCATATTCGTGGAGTTACAGAAGGTTTTACTAAAAAATTACAATTACAGGGTGTTGGATATAAAGCAAAAATTACTGGGTCTAAGTTGGAATTAAGTTTAGGAAAATCTCACCCAATCGAATATATCATTCCAACTGGAATAAAAATAGAAACCCCAACAGTTACTGATATTGTTATTTTTGGTTCAGATAAACAATTGGTTGGTCAAGTTGCTGCTAATATTAGAAGATTTAAAGAACCAGAACCTTATAAAGGCAAGGGTGTTAGATATTTAGACGAAGTGATTCATTTGAAAGAAACTAAATCTAGCAAGAAATAGCGTGGAGAGTATATGAAGAATGTGTTGGCGCGTCAGCGGAAAATAAAAAAAATACGTAAAACTATACATCGGCTTCAAGTGGTACGTTTATCAGTGCACCGTACACCCAAGCATATATATGCACAGGTAATAGCAACAGATGGTAAGGTATTGGCGAGTGCCTCTAGTTTAGAAAAAATTGTACGAGAAGACCATGATGTTAAAGCCAGCAAAGGTAAATTTATAGTTGCTAAATTAGTTGGAAAATTAATTGCTGAGCGTGCTCAAGATAAAGTGGAGAAGGTTGCATTCGATAGATCTGGATTTAAATATCACGGTAGAATAAAAGCATTAGCTGATTCTGCTAGAGAATGTGGTTTGAATTTTTAATATTAATTAGTAGAGAGAATTATATGGCGGCGATTAGTGGAGCAAATACAGATACTTCTGGTGGTACAACAGCAAAAAATGATGGTAATCACGAAAAGCTAATATCAGTATCTAGAAATGCTAAGGTTGTTAAAGGCGGGCGTATATTTAGTTTTGCAGCACTAGTAGTAGTTGGTGATGGTAAAGGTCGTATTGGTATTGGAAGAGGGAAAGCAAGAGAAGTGCCTGTAGCAATTCAAAAGGCTATGGAAAATGCTAGACGTAATTTTGTACATGTAGAACTATTTAATAATACTTTATATCATCCAGTAAGAGCGAGACATGGAGCTACTAAAATCATTATACTTCCAGCTTCAGAAGGTACTGGAATTATTGCTGGTGGTGCAATGCGAGCAGTGTTTGATGTACTAGGGGTACAAAATGTTTTAGCTAAATGTATCGGTTCTTCTAACCCAGTTAATGTTGTTTTAGCAACATTAAAAGGCTTAAAAAGTATGGTTTCTCCAGAATTTATGGCTGCTAAACGTAATCGAAATGTAGAGCAGGTTGCTGGCGCTAGAGGCAAGAAAGGATAAAGGTGCATCCACCCGGTGCCTTTGGCACCACCCTCCTTCGAAACGAAGGAGGGTAATAAATATTTGGGATAAAGGGTAAAATAATTATGGTTAATAAAGCAGTTAAAAAGAAAGTTAAAGTAAAATTGATTAAAAGTTTAATTGGTAGGTTAGAAGCTCATAAGGCTACAGCTTCTGGTTTAGGTTTGAAAAAAATTAACCAGCAGGTTGAGTTGGAAGATACTCCTAGTGTTCGTGGTATGATTCGTAAAATATCTTATTTATTACAAGTTGGTGATTAGAAATGTATTTAAATACTATACAGCCAGCTGTTGGCTCTAAATCTGCAGCAAAAAAATTAGGTAGAGGCATAGGATCTGGTTTAGGTAAAACCTGCGGTAAGGGTCATAAAGGACAAAAAGCCAGAGCTGGTGGTTACCATAAAGTTGGTTTTGAAGGTGGACAAACTCCATATAGAAGAAAAATGCCAAAATTTGGTTTTGTTTCTAAAAAAATGTTACATAGAGCTGAAGTAAGATTATCAGATTTAAATAAACTTGGTAAAACTGAGAAAGACTCTAAATCTATCGATGTTACGATAGATGTTTTACGAGCAGCTAATTTTATTAATAGCGCTATAAAATATGTGAAAATTATAGCAACTGGTGAAGTAAAACATGCATTTGTAGTCAATACTAATGATTCACTAAGAGTTACTAAAGGGGCACAAAAGCTAATAGAAGCATTTGGTGGCAAAGTGTTAGTGGAACATGTCTAGTATTCACAGAACATCTACTGGTAAAAAAAAGATGTCTGGTGGAGGTTTATCCGAGTTAAAGCGTAGATTGATTTTTTTATTGTCTGCTTTAATAATTTTTCGGATTGGTGCGCACGTTCCAGTTCCTGGGTTAGATCCAAGTAAATTAGCAGAATTATTTGCTACTGGCCGTAGCGGTATTTTTGGGCTGTTTAATTTATTTTCTGGTGGTTCTTTATCTAGGTTGACTATTTTTTCCCTAGGAATTATGCCATATATTTCTTCTTCTATTATTATGCAATTGTTAAGTATGGCATGGCCAACGTTAGAGCAATTAAAAAAAGAAGGGCAACATGGTAAACGGAAAATCTCACAGTACACTAGATATTTAGCGTTAGCGTTAGCAACGTTTCAGTCTGTTGGTATGGCCAAATTTATGTCTACAACTAGCATCGAACCGAATGCAATTTATTATGTTACAGTTTGCGTTACCTTAGTTACTGGAACTATGTTTTTAATGTGGTTAGGGGAACAAATTACCGAACGCGGTATTGGTAATGGAGTTTCTTTGATTATATTTGCTGGGATTGTTGCCAATTTACCAAATGCAATTGTTAATACTTTAGAGCGTGTACGGCAAGGTGATTTACACGCCTTAGGTTTGATTGGTTTATTAATGATGCTGGTAACCGTTATAGCCGTAGTAGTTTTTGTAGAGCGCGGGCAGCGTTTAATAACAGTTAATTATGCTAAGCAGCAACAAGGAAGACAGGGGTATGCAGCACAAAAAAGTCATTTACCTTTGAAAATCAATATGGCAGGAGTTATTCCTCCAATTATTGCATCCAGCATTATTTTATTTCCAGCCACTATTTCGCAATGGTTTGGTAAATCTTATGATTCGGTTGGGTTTTTAACAAAAATAAGTGCGGCACTAAGTCCTGGTCAACCTTTGTATATTGCTTTGTTTGGTATAGCTATTGTATTTTTTTGTTTTTTTTATACTGCATTAGTTTTTAATCCTAAAGAAACTGCAGATAATTTAAAAAAATCTGGAGCATTTATTGCTGGAACTCGTCCTGGAGAGCAAACAGCTGCCTATATAGATGACATTATGTCTAAATTGACTATAATGGGTGCGATTTATATTACTGCTGTATCATTGATGCCAGAATTTTTAGTATTATTTTTAAATGTGCCATTTTATTTTGGTGGAACTTCATTATTAATTATTGTAGTTGTAGTTATGGATTTTATGGCACAAGTGCAGGCACACTTAATGTCGCATCAATATGAAGGCTTAATGCGTAAAGCAAAGTTGAAGATTGGGTGACCTCACCCCGGCCCTCTCCCGCCCTCATCCCTAACCCTTCTCCACATGGTGGAGAAGGGAACAAAGGATCCCTCTCCAGCAAAGCTGGAGAGGGGGATTGGGTGAGGTGAGAGGGTGAAGTTGTAGGAAGGGTTAATTAAGATTAAGATTGGGGGAATATTATGAAAGTTAGACCATCAGTAAAAAAAATATGCTCTGATTGCAGTATTATCAGACGAGAAGGGGTTGTGAGGGTTATTTGTAAAAAAACTCGTAAACATAACCAAAGACAGGGGTAATTGCT
>Ga0302186_10003848_pt1 | contig 10772 bp, 10 predicted proteins | sample II_Bog_E1_2_FD_198782 | JGI IMG/M metagenome (GOLD analysis project Ga0302186, IMG submission 198782) | Peat permafrost microbial communities from Stordalen Mire near Abisko, Sweden - II_Bog_E1_1 | ecosystem: Environmental > Terrestrial > Soil > Wetlands > Peat | place: Sweden: Abisko...
TTTTTTGTTCTGCTCTTGTATACATCTTCGTTTTATGTCACTTCACGCGAATTATATGATTACTGATTAACTTGTTTAAATTTTTATATTTGAACTATATTTTTATTTTTTTCTAACACAATATTTACCGTTATTTTTTTTATTGAGATTCTCTCAACTCTTATTTTATTGTTACTTATTACATCTGTTTTTTCGACAACGTATTTCTACAATAATGTTAATACAAATTTAAATAATTACTTCACAACAACCTTACCGAATGTTTTTTTGCAAACATTAATGTTTTTTTTTTGAATTTCTTTAATTTCTTCATTAAATCTTTTCTTCTTTTTAATTTTTTTCTACTTAAAATTTTTAACGTTTGACTGATATATTTTTGAAGTTATTTTTTATCATTTATTTTTAATTGTCGACGTAAAAAACACTTTCTCTATCGCATTAGTGTGATTTATTCTTCTTTTTTGCATTTTTTTAAAGTGTGGTTTAGTTCCATTTTACTTTTGAAAACCTAATTTTTTTCGAGGTATGCCCTTTTCGGTTTTATTTTTTTATATAACATTTTTTTATTTTTTTATTTTTTTATTTTTTTTGTTATTTTTGTTGTTTTATCTAAACGAAATTTTTTATTTTTTTATTTTTGTACTAACCTTTTTTCTGTTGGTCGGGATTATTTTTTTACTTGCAATTTTATGTGAAGCTTACTACATAAAAATATTTTTAGCGATGAGTAGTATACTTAATACCTTATTTGTTTTTTTAGCTTTATCGGGCGTCGCGGAATTTGATATTCTTTTTTTGTAGTTATGGACCCCCTATCTTTTTACTTTATATGTCAACAATATAAAAATAATTTAATCGTCGTGTTAACTATCGCTGTACTTAAAAGTCCAAAAAACGTAAAAAAAAAAAAAGACTGAGCTAACAAATATGCCATTACTAAAAATCGTATATATTTTAATTATCGTTTTAAAGTAAATACAAAAAAAAAAAAAAAACTTCAATGATTTTTGAATATCAATTTTCCCTAAAATCAACCACTTGAACTAATCGTGTAAATATGCTGACATTTACTAATTTTTTTGAAAGTTTAACTACTCTTTTTTTTTACGTTATAATTTATAATTTTTCTTTAATTGTATTTTTTTGAACTTTAAATCAGTTCATCAACTCTAACTCTAAGACTTTATATGCTTTTGCGGATTTGAAATATAATTTTTTTCTTGTTTTTGTTATAACCATATTGTTATTATCCATGGCTGGAGTACCCCCCTTTTTAGGTTTCTTCTCTAAACTGTTAATTTTAGTGTCTCTAATTAATATTAATTTTTTCCTACTCTATATTTTTTTTTTCAGTCTTTTATTTTTCGGTTTATATTTCTATGTTCAAAATATACGTTTCTTGTACTCATCCTCATCAAATTCACAATTAAATTATGCCTTTTTGCCATTTATTCGTTTGCAACTTGCGTATTTATACTTCACGTACAGTATTTCATTTATTTTAATTTTTGGTTTTTATTTTTTTGAGGATATTTTTTTTTGCTCGCTCTGATTATTTATTTAAAAGCAAAGAAATTGGGTTTTTTAATAATTGTGCAATTATGCTGTTACAACCAAGACATTTTAAATATAAAGTACGCCAAAAAAGTCGTCGTTTTCTAATTGCTCGTCAAAAAACATCTCTTACTTTTGGAAATTCTGGTTTACTTATTTTACGTCCAATTTTTATAACCGGACCACAAATTTTTCGCTTAAAATTATTTTTAAAGAGAGCAACAAAAAGATCTGAAAAAACATATCGTTCTATTTGATTTTACGCGTTCCCGCACTTACCTATTTCACGAAAACCGGATGGTTTACGAATGGGAAAAGGAAAGGGTAAATTACATTGTTGGTTTACTTCAGTAACCGGTGGGGTTGTACTTTTCGAATTTAGAAACCTTCGCCGAGGTCGTTCTCTTTATTTTTTTAAACAAATGACCTTTAAGTTAGGAATCGCTACTAAATTTTTATTTGCGTCACGTCAACGCATTGCCGCACCCTTTTCACCCTCTAAACAATTGTTTATTTCTTCTTTTTGATAAAAAATGATGTGATATGGTTTTTTATATTATATTTTGTTTCTATTTTCAATCTATTTTTTAACATTATATTTTTTAAAATTTTATTATTTTAATTCAATTTTTAAAATAAGCATTAATAATTTTATTATTAAGAATGTCATAACTTTTTTTATTTTCATAATAATAATAAGTCTCTTGTGTATATATAAAATTTTTGCAGTTAATTTAATGTTTTTTACTTCTAAAAGCACGTTAAATTTTTTTATATTTGAACTTATCTCGCCTTATTGTACGACCATAAACCCTTTTATGGGAATCGATTTGTTACAGGTTTACTATTTTCCGTTTATTTATATTTTCCTTTTTGTAACGTTATTGTCTGTTTTTTTTTGCCTGTCTTACAATTCGAATGAATTCCTTGTATTTATTTTTTATTGCACAATAATATTAATCGCGGGGTATATTTTATTTTTTACTGATTCATTATTAATTTTTTTTTTTGCGTACGAAATGTTGTTAGTTCCGTCTTTTTTTATTTTGTATAAATTTGCAAAAACACGCCGTTGTATTGAGGCGGCTTATTTGATGTTTTTTTGGACTCAATTCGGTGCCTTATTTCTTATTTTTAGTTTTTTATATTTAATTTTTTTAACTCAAACAACTTCCTTTACTGCGTTAAATAGTTACCAGTTTTCAAGTTTTGAAATCAATTTCTTATTTATTTGTTGATTAGTGGGTTTCGGTGTAAAACTACCAATATGACCTTTTTATGGTTGATTACCAAAAGCTCACGTTGAAGCTTCAACGAATTTTTCAATTTTTTTAAGTGGTGTTTTAGTTAAATTTGCTTTTTTCGGTCTTTTAAAATGTCTTTTAAGTGTACAACTAGAACCAACTTTTGTTTATGTTTATCCGTTTTTACTTATCGGTATAATAGATTCAGTTTTTAAACTATTTTATCAAATTGATTTAAAAAAATTAGTTGCATATTCGACTGTTGTTGAAATGCATTGACTAACAATGTGTGTTATCAGTGGACAATCGTGTTTGATGTTAGCTAGTTTTTGTATGTTAATTAGTCATGCGCTTCTTTCCACAAATTCATTTTTGTTAGTGGACGCGATTAATCGAAGATTTAAAACAAGATTGATCACCGAAATAAGTGGAATTAATTTTCTCTGCCCCAAATTATTTTTATTGTGTCTAATAAATTGTTTAATTTTTTTAGGATTTCCGGGTTCAATTTTTTTTATTGCGGAATTTTTGTTTTTTAGTTTTTTTCTGGACTTATTTCCAATTTTATGCGTCTTATTGTTATTATTGGTTTATTTACTTGGACCTACGTTTTTTTTTCGTAGTTGAGTCAACATTTTATTTGGTTTATCCTCAGCAATTAATAAAACTATCCCTTTAGATTTAAACGTAAAAGAGTTTATCACTTATTTGGGTATTATACTCACAATGTTTTGATTAGGGTTTACGTGACAATTTTTCTTGTTTTAATGGTGTATTTTTGGCTACAATGGTTCAAGCAGCGAAAAGAAATAAGATACACAAAAGAATTAGCTTTACTCGTACACAAGCGTTATGTTCCCGTCCGCACATTAAAGGTATTGTCGATAAGTTAACTACACGATCACCTAAAAAACCAAATTCAGCAACGAGACACGTTGCAAAAGTTAAATTAACCAATTTTAAAAAAGTTACAGCTCGAGTTCCCGGTTGCGGTTATCATTGTTCGAAGTACAACAGAGTACTAGTAGAGGGGGGACGCGCTAATGATCTACCTGGTGTTAGTTATACACTTCGACGTGGTGTTTACGATTTTTCTGCTCTAATTGGAAAAAGAAAAAGACGATCAATTTATGGGATTAGCAGACCTGCGGATCAAATATCAACCCACGTTAGACGTTGTTTTAGAACTCCCCAACAACATGCGATTTAATTAAAAAAAAAATTATCTTACGTATGTCTTTGTTTACGCAATATATGAAACTTGAATGAATTTCAGCTAAATTAGTATCGGTTATTTCTTGAGCACGGTCAGGATCCCTTTGACCATTAACTTTTGGGTTAGCGTGTTGTGCTGTTGAAATGATGCACGCAGCAGTTAGTCGTTACGATATGGACCGATTTGGGATTGTTTTTCGGGCGTCCCCTCGCCATTCAGATTTAATAATTGTTGCTGGAACTCTTACAAATAAAATGGCTCCGGTTATGCGGCGTTTGTACGAACAAATGCCTGATCCACGTTGAGTTTTATCAATGGGGAGTTGCGCCAATGGTGGTGGTTATTATCATTACTCATATTCTACCGTTAGAGGAGTCGATCGTATAATACCGGTTGATATTTACGTGCCTGGTTGTCCACCCACGGCAGAGGCTTTAATTTTCGGTTTAATACAATTACAAGGGAAAATAGGGTTTGTCTTATCCGAGTTAAATATTTCTAACGAATGGTACGGCGCTGATCATGTATAAATTCTTACAATATTGATATGCATTTATTTAAAAAATTTCATATTTTTCGACGTTTATTAATATTTCGTAATTCGCTTAAGTTTAAACGCTTTTGAAACGAAGGTACTAAATTTAAACGTTTAAGGATGATGCGATTACGACATCGCCATAATTGGTTAATTTATTTAAATATTTTTAAATATTGAGTTCAAGATATACAATTTTCTCGACACTATGCGCGTTTTCAGTATTTTAATCGTTTTTTCGTAAATAATTATATTATTTTTGATGGAAATTATGTTAAGAAACAAAAATTAAAATTACTTGTTATGCAAGATCAGTGAGTTGCTTCTGCTTTGACAAGACGATTTTTTTTAAGCATTGGTAAATTTAAAAATGCAAAAATATTGAGTTCATACCCCCAGGCTAATCATGTTCATGCGTTTTTTCCTGCTGATGAACTTATACCTAATATTGTTACAATTCCTGTCGTAGCTGTGTTTGATCTTGCAGTTTACGGTCTTAATTCAGATTTAGACCATACGGATGATTTTAACGTTTTAACAAAGTTATTTTTTAAAATCTCATGCCAACAACATATAGAAATTTATAAAATTTTTATAGTAATGTTTTATTCAAAACTTTAATTAAATTAATAAATATTTATGTTTTTACGCCTCTTTTCTTTTAAAAAATTACCCGTTACTTCATCAGCTTCTCGAAATGTGTATTATTTTAAACCTCGTTGATTATTATTTATTAAAATTCGACAATTATCGTTGCATAAAAAATGAAAAGCTGGCCGTAATGATTCTGGGCAAGTAGTTATGCGTACTAAAACATCGTTGTTGCGACGTAATAAATCGTTTCAAATCAATTACCATTTTCGTTATATTAATTTGGGTTTTATTTCGCAATTTCAATTTATTTCGTTTAAAAATCGATTATTGTCGTTAATTCATTTTTCGAATGGTAATATTTCGTATTTTGTTACAACACAAAACCATAAACTCTTCTCATTTTTTTTTTTAAACAGGAATAAAAAATTTGGTCACCTGTTTAATAATAATTTATTTCGACTACTCGTGCAATTAAAAGTAACCGCTAAAGTTAGCTTGCTTGAAATTTCCGCCGGAAAAGGGGCTCAATATTGCCGAAGTGCGGGAACTTTCGGTAAAATTATTAAATTTGATTTATCAAATTTTTCGGTTTTAATTAAATTACCATCTGGTTGTAGAAAAATTTTTTCTTACTATTCGTTTGCTGCTCTGGGGGAAGTGGCTTTGGGTAAACACGCTAGTTTTTTAAATTCTAAAGCAGGATATTGAAGAGGTTTCGGGGTTAAATCAACTGTTCGTGGAGTAGCGATGAATCCTGTAGATCACCCCCACGGTGGTCGTACAAAGTCCATCAAATACCCCCGTACACCTTGAGGTAAAACTACTAAATTTAAATAAAAAATGACCTCAAAAAATAACCCGCGTAAACTTATATTTTGTTCACCTTCTGTTTGACGTAAAGTAATATTATTTAAACAAACAACACTTTTCAAAACTGCCGATAAATTTATTTACAGCCGTTCTTCTACTATTCCCGGCGCTTTTTCGGAACTTTCGTTACTTATACATACGGGAAAAAATTGACACACTCGATCCTTATCTCAATGAACTGTAGGTTTTAAATTTGGTGAGTTGACCTGAAATCGTCGATTAGCTCTTTACAAAGCTAAACAAATGCGAAAAAAAAAAAAAAAATCTTAAATGAAATTTGAACATTTATTACAAGTTTATTGAGCTAAAGGGTTTTTATATGGTGGTGATGTAAAATCATTTGACCTTTCGGTAAATCACTTATTTAAAATACTTGCCGGTGCCGCGATAAAATCCCGAAATGTCTTTATCAATCGATTTGAGTGTACGGGTTTAAGCTTAAATTTTAAAAAAACTTTTCTTGATATGCCGGAAAACAGGCTAAAAGCGATGAATACATACTTTTCTCGAGTAATGAGCATTAACCACCCTCTCGAGGAAATACTTCGTTATACGATAATTCGTCTTTACTTAATTAAATCATTTCGAGGACGTTGTCAAGCTATAGGAAAACCATCACGAGGTCAACGAACGTGATCTAACGCAGCAAACGCCTTTAATTGTAACACAATTTTACGTAGTTTCATAACGGAAATTCGAAAAATTAAGGAAAAAGAGAAAGAAAAAATCTCCGTTGTTATTAATTACAGAAAATTGCAACGTAAAATTGCTAAAACATCGAATAAACCAAAAGTAAAAGTCGTAAAAAAAAAAGCTAATTTATGATTTTAAATAATTTAATATTATATGACACCGTTTTTCTTTTATAGAAGCAATCTTGAAAATAATTTTATTAAATCTTTTTTTTTTTATATATTAATAAACTTTATCGACGTAAAATATATAAATTTATTATTAAAGCCCGAGTTTTATAGAATTTTTAAAATTTTACATAAGACGTATCGAATAACTAAAAATTATCGTAGAATTTTTCGTAAAATTAAAAGACGAAAAAATTATCTTAGAAAAAACTATCGAACAGGTTATGTTAAATTAAAATTTGGAAATTTTTTTTATTTTGCCCAGAAAAAGTCCCCACAAAGCTTTTCTAGGTTTTATATTAATAAGATAAAAAAACATAGTAAATGATTTACACACTTTTTTTTTTTATCTTACCGTCATTTTTTTTATCGCCGATGATTCCCTTTAACAGGAATATCTATGTCACCGATGTTTTTTGGTTTACGTGAAAAAAAAAGATGATTAGCAAAAAATTTACGATGCAAATTACGAACCAATTATAAATATAAACGAACCTTTAGTCATCGAACAAGATTTCTTAAAATACGAACGCATAAATTATTAACTGAAAATAAAACCATCATTTCCAAACGTTTAACAAAACGACAATTAAAAAAAATTTACTACGATAATATGTTTTATTTTATTCGAATAAAAATTCGATTTCGTCGTTTAAAATTTTTTATAAAATTGATACGTTTTAAATTTCCCCCTAACACGCGACGTAATATTTATCACAAATCATATCTATTTTTAAACAACGTCGAGACACGTTTTAAAAAAACCCTTTTCCCCCTAAAAAAAGTTTATAGACTTTTCAAATTGCATAAGAAATTATTTCGAATTTTGAAACGCCGCAATTCATGAACAAGAAAATGGGCGCATATTTGATTTAAATCTTACTCTAATATTAACTCCAGAAGAAATAAGCAACTAATTACTTTTGGACCAAAAGTAAACATTAAACAACGATTGAGGACTTTTTATAATTCAAAATTAATTGTAATTAAACGAAAAAATCGTTATAAAAAAATTTCAAGTTCATCGTTCACTTTTTTTGTAAAAAAAAAAAAAAAAACTTGAATCAAACGTCGTATGCGAATAAAATGAAGAAAATTGTTTTTGGGTTACTGAACGCGACGTTCTCGTAAACAAATTGTTTACCGCAAATTAAAAAAATTATTGAGGACTTCGATTTTTAATTCGAAAAAACTATTTAGCAAACGCATTTTTTTTTTCCGTTACATAGGGAGAAATGTTTTGAGAATATTACGTAAAGTTTTTAAGCGTCGTCGTAATAGGCGATGATATAATTGACGAATAACTCGTAAGTTTCGTAAATGAAATTTTTGAACTTTAGCAAATAAAAACATCGGTAAAATTAGTAATCGTTTTATTAGGTACCGCTGCTATCGGTTTGTGGCTCAACACAAATTTGTTAAAACTAACCGTAAATTAATCTTCCATAAAAGATCAATAATCCTGAAAACTTTTTTATGATCATACCCCTTAAAAAAAATTTTTTCGCACTGTTATTTATTTTTGACCAATTTTAATCTCAAATATACACCCTTTAATGTCACTCTTAAATATATTCAACCAGCTTTCATTAAATCGGCGATTTATTCGTTATTAAAAAAACCTGTTTTAACACCCACACACCGATCTAATTATATTTTATATCTTTCGGGTTTTTTATTAACTACTAACACGTTACTTTTAAATTACAACAATAAAAATAAACAATTAGTTTACTTAATAAAACAAAAACTTTTTTCATTTACCTATAAAAGTGATATGCGTAGACATTTGCTTCGAAAATCAACAAAATGACGAAGTTCGTCTATACTAGTATCTTATTTTCGAAAAAAACGGTCGCTACGGTGGAAAAAGTCGTATAACCCTATTTATAAGGAGTTAAAGTTGTCGACCAAATTATCATCGTTAACCCTCAATGAACCGATTTCAAATTTGCGTTCGATGTTATCTCGTAGATTTTCCTCTTCTCACTCCACTTCAATTGTTCAGTATATAAAAAGAAAAAAATTCGGGAAAAAATACTCCAAATTAAAAATCCCAGTGATCAAATTTAAACCAGGTTTATCGACTTGATGACGTCGAGCTCGTCGATCGTTAGTTCAGGGATTAAATTTAAAATTCCGTTATCAACATCGTTTAACGAAATTTATAATCAATTACAGAAAGATTTTACATAAAAAATTTTTACCTGTATTTGAAATGCGATTATTTAATATTTTAGTGCGAACACGCCTTATTTTAGATCAAATTACATCAAAGAAGTTTATTGATAATCGATTAGTGTTTGTTAATGGAGTTTGTTGTGTTAACAGAAATTTACAACTTTTTACAAACGATTTTTTACAACTAATCGTGACTTACAAATATTATATAATATTTAGATGACTATTAAATTATTCTATCAAAATGAAAAAACGTATTAAACATTTTTCTTGAAAAAATAAACAACGTAAACGTAGACCCGATAAACAGTGAAGTTATCGTTTACAAAAATCCGTTTTACCGCACAAACATTTAATTTTGGATGTGGCGAAATATTTAGAAGTCGATTTTTTTACATTATCTGCTTTTATTTTGTATGACCCATTTTTATGAAATGATTTAGATCGTTATAACGTATTAAGCGTTCAATATGGTATAATCAATTTGTACAATTGAAAATATATAACCTAAAAATTATTACCCAATACCGTGTTTTGTGTATTTTTTGTAAAACATGTTTAAATTCTCGAATTCAGTATGAATCTAATTATTTCGAGTTAATGAAGTCCAGTATATTTAATTTCTGACAACCAATAACGTTACGAGATTCTTATTCTCAACGTAAAATTAAAAGTTTTGTTTTGAATTTTGGCCCCCAACACCCAGCCTCTCACGGAGTGTTGCGATTAGTTGTTCAACTAAACGGTGAGTTAGTTGAAAGAGCCGATCCTCACGTAGGTTTTTTACATAGAGGAACCGAAAAATTAATTGAAAATAGAACATACTTAAAATCCCTACCCTATTTCGATCGTTTAGATTACGTATCGATGATGACCCAAGAACATGCTTTTTGCATCGCGATAGAATCGCTTTTACAAACGGTATCATATACCGCCCTATACGTTCAAATACGTGTATTATTTGATGAACTAACAAGAATATTAAATCATTTATTAGCGATTTCAACCCACTCACTAGATGTTGGAAACATGGCGCCTATGTTTTGAGCCTTTGAGGAGCGAGAACGAATAATGGAATTTTATGAAAGAGTGTCTGGGGCTCGTATGCACGCTGCTTTTTATCGACCAAATGATTTGGATTGAACAGGGCTCGATCATCAATTTTTTTTAGATGTTACTTTTTTTGCTCGTGATTGTTTTAAATCGTTAACCGAGATTTTTTCAGTTTTAACAACAAATCGTATATGAAAATCACGATTAGTAAATATAGGAAGTTTAAATTTAAACGACGCTTACTCATACGGCGTGACTGGTCCGGTTTTGCGAAGCGCTGGTATTAAGAAAGATATGCGTTTTTTAAAATCAGAAACCTATTCTCATTATTGATTTTTATCGATGCAAGGGTTTTTAGGAAAAAGGGGGGACAGTTACGACCGTTTTTTGATAAGAATGAGGGAAATGTACGAAAGTATTAGTATTATTTTCCAAATTTTAACTAATATTACTACATTAACCGAACAAAATAAAAAAATTTTAAATACCGATCAAAATAATGTTAATTTTTTTTCATTTTTTGATTTTATGTACAATAATAAATCTGTTAACCTTAACCGACACACCAAATATAACTCTATGGAAAGTTTGATTAACCATTTTAAACACTATAGTGAAGGCGTTAAAGTTACGCGTGGTTTTGTATACAAAGCTGTTGAAGCACC
>Ga0302186_10003850_pt1 | contig 10772 bp, 9 predicted proteins | sample II_Bog_E1_2_FD_198782 | JGI IMG/M metagenome (GOLD analysis project Ga0302186, IMG submission 198782) | Peat permafrost microbial communities from Stordalen Mire near Abisko, Sweden - II_Bog_E1_1 | ecosystem: Environmental > Terrestrial > Soil > Wetlands > Peat | place: Sweden: Abisko, Stordalen...
TAAAAAAAACATTTTAAATATCAGATCGGAATATCATTAAAATTTTTTTTAAAAAATCGGTCTCAGGAATTTTATCGCTTTTCCATTTAATTTTGTTCGAAGAATCTCAATTCTTTTTTTTACAAAAAGGATTTATTTAAACGGAATTTCCAGAAAAAAATTAGAAAATTCGTTTTGACGAACAAAAAAACTTAAATTTTGTGAATGAATGTTAAATTCAATATTTTTTGAAAAAATTTATTATTTGGCATTCATCAAGATTTTTTTTAAAAAGATAAATCCTTCTTTCTTTATTGCTGTCCACATTGAACTCTATTTCCACCAGCACCTCTTTCTTCATCTTCTTCTTCATCTTGTTCTAAATAAAAATCGCAAAAAAAATTATTTTATTTTTTTAACTATAATTTACTTTTTCCGCCTTCTTCATTAGTATTCGCGTCCACCTGATCATAATCATCCATATACTCAAACTTTTCATTTTTTTCAAACATTTTCACTTGTGGCCCAGGCAAAACCTTGTTTTAACCCGAAAATATCACCCAAATTACATAAAAATCTTTACTTTTTTCAACGCTGTGATCTGATCTGGCTTTAATTCCCCCCTTTTTGGGAATTCCACCTCGAAAACCACGACCATATTCCCATGACTCATCGAATCTCTATAGAAAGGCATTCCCTTATTTTTGATGACCTTTTTATCATCTTAAAAAACCAAATATAAAATTTAAAGAATTCCTAATTTTTTTCTAATATTTCATTACTATGGCAAATCACTTCCCCTGGCAAACTGCTGACTAAAAACTTCTCTCCATCAAGATGTTCAATTGTGAAAGTGAACCCGGTCAACGCTTCCAACAAAGTGATTTTTTTCTTATAAAACAGATCAGCACCTAATCTCTTAAATTTGGGATGATCATCAATGTGCACAACCAAATACAAATCCCCAGCCAAGACTCCTGGCTAATATAATATTAAAACCAAAATCAGATCCTATATACCATTTCATCCCCTTCGCCATGCATTTGGATAGGATGTTTATCAGGAATCCCCTTTTCTATCGGCACATCAAGATTCTTCTTCACTTCTAACACTTTTTGGCCTTTGCATTTCTTGCATTTATCCTTCTCAGATACTGATTTGCCTTCTCCTCGACATTCTCCACAATGACTTCTCACATGTTGATACATCCCAGGACCCAACATGACCATCTTTTCAATCACCCCTTTCCCCTTACAAAGAGGACATGTGGTCACAGAAGAACCTCCTTTGCCATCACAAGCCTCACAATTACGAGTACAACTATGAGCTATCTTTATATAATCACCCTTGTAAGCGTTTTCTAAGGAGATCCGTAATTCCTTCTTCACGGCCTTGTTTTTCTTCACCTTTGATTGTTGGCCTCGACCACCTTCGCCTCCAAACATGTTGAAAATATCGAACAAATCTAGGAAATTTGAAGAAATTTAAAGAAATTTAAAGAAATTTAAAGAAATTTACAGAAATTTAAAGAAATTTAAAGAAATTTAAAGAAATGTGAAGAAATGTGAAGAAATTTAAAGAAATTTGAAGAAATTTAAAGAAATGTGAAGAAATTTAAAGAAATTTGATGAAATATAAAAAGAATATTCAATAAAAATATCACATACCTCCAGAATGTCCACCGCCCCCTTGTTGTAATCCTTCCAATCCAAATTTATCGTAAATCTTTCTCTTCTCTGGATCGCTTAACACTTCATATGCTCCAGCAATTTCCTTGAATTTTTCGGGGTCTCCTCCTTTATCCGGATGTGCGCTCTTTGCCAGCTTGAAATATGCCTTCTTTATTTCGCCCTGTCCTGTCTCTTTATCTACACCCAAAACCTGATATAGTTTGTTGGTATCTACTTTCTTAGAAGATTCTCTTTGAAGACCACCTATTGATTATTTATTGAGAAAATTATAGGGGGAACGAGAAAAAAACTAGGGATACCAAAATCTTCACCACCTCCACCGAAAAAAGGGAATCCAGAACGGAAAAAGCCTGCCATGTTTGAATTTTTATCTTTTTTCTTTTTTTTTATATTTTTAGGGTATCTATTTATGTTTTCTAAAAACTTTCTGAAATTAATTTCTTTAAATAATCAAATAATTTCAAAAGAAATCCATGAACCTCCTTCCTAATAAGTCCACCAGAGAAATCTTTAGAGATTGTTTGAGACTTATTCCGAAAATGATGTCTGAGCCTAATAAAATCATAGCAGTTCGTAAATTGGTCAAACATGAGTTCAATAAAAACAAATTCGAAAAAGATCAGGAAAAAATCGAAAGTTTGAGATATAACGCTATTCGAGGCATCAGCAATTATCTGCTACTAACAGTTAAACAAGAATATGAGAAAAATCCTGGTAACAAGCTATTTTTCAAGCCAGAAGATGAGGAATAACATATAAATTATTAATAAAACGTTTAAAAATCTCTTTATTTATTTTCCCAAATCGAAAAATTCGATTGTTTTCTTAAAAATGACCCAATCTCCAGCAGATGATGCGCTTTTTGCGTTAAATCCTGTGAATTCCGATGAATCGCGCACTGAAAAGCTTCAAAACCTCTTGAAATTGGCCCAAAGTTCGCCTTTTCTTCTGAAAGACCCCCTACGAAAAATCCAACAATCGCTTCAAATCCTGCTTCAAGACCCGTTAATCGAAATTTCGCTTTTATCCACTAATATCTATACGACTTTGATAAGCAGTTTTCCTGAAATGGAAAGTGATTTCTTAGGCCAAATTATCAGGAATTTAGGTGATTCGCAGGTATTTTCTTAAGGATTTCATTTAAAATTATTTGAGTCTTTTTTTCAGCCCGTGCTAAGAAAAGCCAGTCATACCTGTTTATTGAGTTATTTAAGGATCACGACGAATTTCGATCCTGTGCTTAAGAATTTAATCGAATTTGGGTTGGAAAATAGCGAATGGCAAATTAGACAGAAATCAATTAATTCCTTCCAAAGTCTATTCCTTTCAGAGGCCCGAAATCTCAAATGGGAATCCAATTTTTTGAGGAAATTAGTGGAATCTCTAATAGATCGCATGTTGGATTCCAATAATGTTGTGGCCAAAGCCAGTGAACAAGTACTTTTATCAAGAAAATTTAAATTTGAGCTATAAAATTCAAAAAAAAAAGGCATTACTTTCGCTTAATAGCAATGAGAACTTTAGAACCTATGTCTTCAAAGGAATTAACAAGAATAAACAGGAAATTCTGATAAATTTCATAGAAAATTATAAGGGCAAAGTTCTAACTGCCACTAATAAAACCATTATAAGCACTCCTGTGAAGGAAATCTCGATTTCCTCGAATAGTCCGAAGAGTTTCCTTAATATTGCTGCGAATTTATTAGAGAAAACACCAGAAAATTCGCAGAAAAAGTCAATCAAATTAGAAGAAAACATGGAAAAATCAAATAATGCTCGAGATTTCCTCATGAAATCGCCGAATAGTCAGAAAATCTATGGGATTTTCCCTTTGAAAATAGTGAACGAATTATTAGAAGATAAAGATTGGCAGACCCGATCAAACGCGATAGAAGAAATCGAGAAAATCACTGATGAAATCGAGGCGAAAGGATTTGATTTTTTGCCTCATTTGACTGATTTCTTGAAATTATTGACCCGCTTATTACAAGACAATAACTTCAAAATTTGTCTCACGACAGTCAATATTTTAAGTAAATTGTTGGTTTTCCGTGAAATGCGAAATAAGCAAAACGTGGATTTTCTATATCCGAAATTATTGGAGAAACTCGGGGATTCAAAAATCGCGATTCGACAGGCCTGCGTGAAAATTATTAAGGAAATCGTAGAGAAAAACCTGAATAATTCATGGCTGGAAACTTTATTGAATGGCTTGGAAAACAATAATCAACATATTAGAGAGGAAAGCTTGAATTTGTTATGTTTTTTCATTGGGAAAGTGCAGATGGAAGATGGATATTATGAGAAATTGTTGATAATAGTGGTGAAATTCCTCGAAGATTTGAAATTAAAAGTCAAAGTAGCGGCTTTGGATACGATAAAGGCGATAGGTCAAAGGATGGAAATTGCAAAATTCAAAGAAATTTTAAAAGGAAGTCTTACAGAAGAAGGATTTGATATGGTGATGGATAAAGTTATTGGAGAAAAAGCTATTAACAATGCTATTATAATGAATAATGATCCAGAAAATTTGCCTAGTCTTTCTGTTCCTAATAACAATATTACTACTAATAATAACAATATCAATAATATCGCAACTCTCGAAAAAACATTAGAAAAAGAGAAACGACCCAATGTTTCCCCTGGATTCGAGCTTTCGACCTCCTGTAGTTCGAGATCTATTCCTTATAGTTCTTCAATAACCTCGAAACTCGAGAAAAAAGATGAGGAGAAACGCGCGCTTTCGGCTTTTTCTTTGAAAACCTCAGCTGTTTCTGAGGAACTCGAACGAATTAATGAGAAACATTCGGATTCCTCTGAAAATCAGATTCAAAATCAAGAAAAACCATTTGAAGAAGAAACCACAAAGAAGAAACTTCCGATTTCTAATCTGAAAAACGCGAAACTCAAGTTTCCGGCTAGTTCCACGCTTAAGAAATCTTCGATTTCTTTAAAGGAAAGAGGCGAACCTCGAGATTCTGAACATCAGAAACCCGAAGTTTTTATGGTCAAAGGAAAACAAGCTGAAAATTTATTATCAAATAAAGGAAAACAAATCGACACTTTGATGATTAAAGGGAAGGAATTCCAAAAAAAACCAAGTTTTGAGGATCCCAAAAAGATGGGAGGAAGTTTTGAAGACCTCGAAGAGGAAAAAGAGGTTGCCAGGAAAACCAAGAACCCCTTTGAGAAATCAAGTAATTTCGATTATAAACAAGCCTGCTATTTGGAGAAAGAAGACCTGGAGCCATTGAAAAACCCTGAATCGAGTTTCAAGAATCTTCTCATGGATATCAAAAGTTATAATATTTCCTTACTAAAATTTCTTTTACCTTAATCTAGCTGAAGATTGGGCCAAACAATTCGAATCTCTTAACACTTTACGTCGATTGACTCTTTTCCATCCTGAAATCCTGACTTCAAATACATCGTCTCTTCATTTCCTCATGTTGGAACTTTTAAGATTGATTGAAAGTTTGCGATCCTCAGTTTCGAAAAACGCGATGTTGACAACAACAGAATTATTAGAAAAATTGAAGAAATATTTGGATAGCGAAGCAGATATGTTATTTTCACGACTGATGAAAAAAGGCCTCGATGCATCGGCTTTCATCATCGATGAAGTGAAAAGAGGCTTGATCGCGATTTCTAGTAATTGTAGCGAAAATAAGATAATCCCTTTATTATTATCAATGACTCAAACAAAAGCAAGTCAGGCGAAATTGAATCTTTTGATTTGCTATGAAGCAGTGATCAGAAAAAACTCAAGTCGATTCACAATGCTTAAAGATCATGATAAATTGCTACAAAGTCTGGTGAATTTCATGTTTGATGGGAACAATGAAGTGAGAAATCAAGCGAAAGCCATATTTTTGCAATTAAACGCAGAAGTTCTTGAGAAAAATGAATTGGAAAAAGTCCTTTTGCGAGTTCTAAACGATCAAGCATATCAGAAAGTCCAAATATTGCTTGAAAAAGAAGGAAAAACTCAGGAAATTGCACCAAAAAAGCCTTTTAATGTGAATTATAATAAATTGAAGAAATCCACGACTCCTGAAAACGTCAGAATTAATAAAGAAGAACCTCAAATCGAGATAAATAACTTCATAAGTGAGAAAAACGCAATTAATATGCAAAACACCAATAAAACCATGCAAAATACTAATAAAGTCCTACGAAATATGAGCAATAAGCTGAAAAACACCGCTTTTGATCAAGAAAGTCTGAGTAAAAGCCTGATTTTAGCGAATAATAGCGATTGGAAAGATCGAATAGAGGGAATTAAAGGTCTTAATGAGCTTATAGAGAAAAGCCCTGAGGAGTTCTTCACAGGGAAAAATGCGACGATTTTCCTTGATAATTTCTTGAAATTGCTCAATGATTCCAATGCGAAAGTCTCACTTTTCGCCTTACAAAGCTTCAAATCCTTGATAGGACCTTTTAGAAATTCCATAGAAAATAATCTCGCGAATGTGATAAATGCGGTTTTTCAGGCTTTGGGTTCTTTTAATGCGGGATTGAGAAACGCTGGATTAGAACTTCTTGATGAAATCATCGAAAATCAAGAAAAAGCAGCTTTAGTTCAAGGCTTTTGTAATGGCAGTTTATATGCAGTGGCTAAGGCCAGAAGCTTCGTTTTAGGAAGATTAATAGGTATTTTAAAGAAAATTTTTCGGGTAAATCAAATATTGATATTTTATTAGATATGATAGAGGAAGTCTATGAAAATAAACCCAATATTATCATGAAACATGTTTGTCCTTTGGTTTTGAAACTGATTGAGGAAAATAAAGCGGATTTGAAGCCGACTTTGATGAAATTATTAGAAACTCTGAGAAATTGCCTTGGCGATGAGTTTTTGGCTTCATTTCCAACAGCGAAATCGCAAATTATCTGCGATTTTCTAAGGAAATGATTGTTTTTTTGTTTATAGAAATAAAAAAACTCTAAAATTTCGCTATTTTTTTTGTTTTTATTCAAGTATTATAAACTCTGAAATATTTAGAAAATTATTAAAACCCCTCCATTTTATTAATGGAAAAAGCTCCACCGCTTAAATTAAAGCCGAATTTCCTGAAGAAAAGCATCAGTTTCCCCACAAAAAAAAACAATTCATTCATAGTTTCGAACCATCGCAACTTAGAAACCATGCAAATTCTCAAAAACGATAGTAATCATGAGGAAAAACCATTATTATTTTGGATCACCCAAGATGAATTGAGAAACACTCATTTAGTGCGCAATTTTGAGCTTTTGGATGTTAAAAAAATTGAGGCTAATGGTTACTTGATTTCTTGCGTAAACCAAAATGACCTCAAGAAATCACTTATGAAAGTCGTGAATTTAAGGAAAACTTTGAAGGATTGTAAGTTTTGTTTCAAGAAAATTAAAATGAAAATTTATCAATTAGATTATAGGAAGGTGAAGGAAGGACTTATGAAGAATGAAATCGCGAAAATCGTGGAATTATCGCAATTTAATGAAATCAGCGATTTTCTATTGAATTATAAGACTTGTTGGTTGGAAAATGAGACTTATTTTCTACAGGTTTATTTGGGAAAAAGCCAATTTTCTAATAATTTTTAGTTCGATGAATTCCCTATGAGAACTTTGCAGGAATGCCAATTGAAAACAGAGGATTTATTGAGGATTTCCAAACAAATCAACGATTTTCTAGCAGGAATTCATAAGAAAAATCTCGCTTTTCTGGATATTCGTCCTGGTATTTTTAATCTTTTCCTTGATTTCTCAAGAAATTTATATAGATAACATCCTTTTTGATGGGAATACAATCAAATTCATTAGCTTCCAATTCATGCAAACATCGATTTTACCTGCAAATAATGAGATTTTAGAAGGTTCCGGACAATTTGGGGCCCCGGAACTGATAAAATTACCAGTGGATTTCGCTTTGGATTTGCGGTTTTGTGATCTTTATTCATGCGGAATGTTATTATTCTTTTTATCTTTAAGTAAACATTTTTGTTTTTCATTTTTTTTTCATATTTGCATTTTCCTATGATTTTTCATTTTTTGTTCAATTTTTTCATTTTTTCTTTAATTTTTTGCATTTTTTTTTTCCATGTGTTTTTCATTTTTGTTTCAATTTTTTATATTTTTCTTCGTTGAAAATTGAAAAAACAAGGACGATTTCCTAAGGAAAACCTTGAAGAAGAAATTGAAGAAATCCAAGATGAAAACATTAGAAAAACTGTTACCGGGTTAGTTAAGAAAGAGCCTATGGAAAGGCGGTTTTGTTGATTTTCAGAGTTTTTTTAAGCGGTAAGAAGCTTTTTTTTCACGAATTACAAGCATAAATAAGCAACCATTTTTCCTTTATGAATTTAAAAGAAGTCTTTTGAAACAATATTAAAAAATCATTGAAATTGAGCTAAAAAAACAAAAAAACACTTAAATTTTAACCAAAAATTAAAAGAATTCTTGATTCTTTGTAAAAAAACTATTTAAAATTAAGCCGAAAAACTAAAAAAAACACTTAAATTTTAAGCAAAATTTAAAAGGAGTCTTTGAAATTTAAGCCAAAAACAAAAAAACACTTATATTTTAAACAACACTTAAAAGAAGTCTTGATATTTGATAGAAAAAAACTCTTTATACACATAAGATTTTCTTAATCTTAAAAAATACGCTTTTGACATAATAAAAACACTCTTTTTTTTATATTAAAGACTCAATCTTCGTTTAAGCAATTCAGTTTTGCACCAAAAATCCTCATCAACTACCAGAAATTCCCGATTTCCATCCGAAAAGCTTTCTTTTGTCATGCTGATCACGAGTTTCCTTGAATTTTCTGGGCTTCTGAGCGAATTTAACATCAAATTGTTGGAACTTGTGGTTTTTAAAAAGCTCGATTTCTTATGTTTTTTTTCAGGAGTGGCTTTTTTGCTGAGTGAGGCAAAAGAATCATTGGAAGTCAATAAATAGAGATCTTTTTGAGAACTTGGCTTTTGACGGGTCATGAGTCGTTCTATGATTTGTCTGGATGGTGCTTTTTATTAAGAAATTAATAATGATGATTAGAGAGTTTTTTACATTTTTTGACTATAAATCGACCAGAACAAATGTCGTCAATTGGATAAATGATCGCTTTGGAGGAGTCTTTGCGACTTGTATTCATTGGGTTGATAAAAATTAGTAAGAATGACTAAGTAAAGATTATTTTTTTCTTCTTTTCCAAATTTAATAAATTATTATTATATATCAGATGTCAGTATTTGTAAATAGGACGCGAATTTCGACTCAAAAACAAGTTTTTATTTAATTAAATCAAAAAAATTAAAGAATAAAGAAAAAAAGGAAATATTGTATTTATATATATTGAAGGAAGAGGAAAAGACGCTTGGCCATATTAAAATTATAAAAATATTTCCATAAAAATTAAATTTTTTATGGAAAACAGAAATTTTTTCACCACACAAATAAATTGAAAATTTTATATGTTTTCAATTTTTTTTTTTTAAATGTTTCAAAATTTTTTTATTTCTAGATAGTTTTCTTGAAATTTAAATTTTTGGGTAAATTTTTTTTTTTTTATTAGTTTCGATTTGCAGAAAGCATAGAGCAATTTTGTTGTATAGAAGTCTTAAATGCCTTTCCAAATGCAATCATTTGATATTCATTGATAACTCTTAAATAGGATTATAACTTTATGTCAAAGAAACTGAAGACCCTTTGGATGAACCATACAAAGCATTTGAAAAGGTCAGTATCTAATTTTCAAGGGGATTGGGAACGCACGGCGAGTTTTACCATAAGAAAATCTTGAAAAAAACCGAAGCGTCAAAAATTGAAGAAAATAGGAGGATTTTTGCAAGAAATTAACTTGGAGATTTTTTCGTGTTTTGAAGAGATATGAGGCTTAATAATGAATGATAAGGATTTGAATGATAAGAAAAACGAATGATTCATTCAGGGAGGTTTCAAAATTGATAAGGAAAAGCTGTAGAACTTCAAAAGGAAAGTGGCATCGGGATTCCAAAATAATATATATTTATCGATTGAACCCCCCAATACACATCCTTAAAATAAATCACTAATTGCTAAATAGAATTCGGCAGATCAAATATAAATGCAATTAATTTTCATCAATTCATATGTCATCTATGATTCTCTAATAAAAATCATCTCTATCATACTTTGGCCCCTTAATTCATTTTTATAAAAATATGAAAAACCCATTTTTTTTTTTAATTTATTTTTTTTTATTGGAAATTGCTTAAAGCAAAAATCCTGTCGAAAATTTCTTTTTTTTAAAAAATGAAAAATTACACTAAAAATAATTCGCTATGGTTTCTTAAGAAAAAATAAAAATTCTATTCAAAAATACTATATTATTCAAAACAAATTTAAAAAGAAGTAACATGGTTTCTAACCTTAAATAATCAATCTAATTCCTTAACATGCAAAGACCTCTTGGTCTGATCCTTCGAAAACCTCGTCAATTTTCATATTCTTCTTTTCCAATAAATCCAATAAAGGCATTGTTCTTAAAATGTTAAATTTATTGGACGCTTCAAAACCAACATCTTTTTGACAATTGATGAAATCAAACATGATCTATTCTCTTTTATTAATGAAGAAATATAAACTAAAACCTGAATTTCCTCTCCAATTCTGAATCTTCTTGTAATTTTTGACCCATTCGGCAACCGAAATAAAATACTAATGATGTTTGTCTCATTTTCAGCTGGTTCAGATCTTTTTTCCTGCAGTTTTTTAACTTTTCGAGCTTTTTCGAGCTCTTCTTGTTGTTTTTGCATCATCTTCTTAAATTTATACTCTTCTTCTTGTATTTGTCTTAATCTTTTTTTTTTTATTGTCATGGAAAAATGAAAAATAAAAAAAAACAATTTACATTTCTTTCTTATTTTCTTCTAATTGTAAAGCCTCTCTTTCCAGAGAAGCTTTTTTTTTAGCTTCTCTTTCCTTTTCTTTTTCCTTTTCTGCTTTGGTTTTCATTGAAGCGTTCTTTGAGTCATGATTTTCAAAAAGACCTGGTATTTTAGTCATGGGCTGGATGGGCGGCTTCTTCTCAGGTTTAAAATTATCAGACATTGAACCTTTCTTCGAGCCATTATTTTC
>Ga0302186_10003853_pt1 | contig 10767 bp, 9 predicted proteins | sample II_Bog_E1_2_FD_198782 | JGI IMG/M metagenome (GOLD analysis project Ga0302186, IMG submission 198782) | Peat permafrost microbial communities from Stordalen Mire near Abisko, Sweden - II_Bog_E1_1 | ecosystem: Environmental > Terrestrial > Soil > Wetlands > Peat | place: Sweden: Abisko, Stordalen...
TCAGTCTGCTTCTCATTTCGTAGTTCATATTATCAGGAAATTTCAGCTTTTCATAGGCAGCTTCTTTGGAGCTGGGTCCATAGCTTTTTTGTAATTTTTTAGGTATTGGTTCTGGATTGTTGTTATTGGTGGGTTTAGAAGCATAATTGGTTTTATTTTGAACTCTAAGAATATCAATGCTTTTTTGAAATCCATTTTTAACATACTATCGGCAACTTGCTGAACAATATTTTATTGCTTCTTTTAGTTTATGCCGATTCTTTTTTTGAACTTTTGCAAAATCTTACAAATCATAACTAGTTTCTGTATTATAATTTCCTTGAGCAGTATATGTCAATATTCGAAGGTCTTATAATTAGAATATTTTTGAACGGATGGACAGAAGAGTTGCGCGCAGATTATCGTTTAAAAAGAAAAGTCTTTCTTTTAATATTTCAGAGTAGGTTTATATCTTCTCTTTCATTATTATTTTGTGCCACATTTTCAGAGTTTTCCACTTTCTAAATTGGCGAAAAAAATTTAGGGATTTAATTCGATCAAAGCTATTTCTTTCTTCCAGCCAGTTATGCAAATAGATAAATTATTTAGGATTGTTCTCAAAGTAATGGCACAAACCTTTTTTGCTGATCGTGTAATATTCCCTCAAACCTTCTTTTTCTTATCTTTTTAGGGTACTATAGTCGATCACCTCCAAATCATAGGGATCTACTTCATAATTTTTTGATTTTTTCAGATAGATAAACTCGTCAATGTAGGCTACATTTTTAAGGATAAGCTCAATATATCTATCTAACTGCTTCACAGGGCGATATATAATCTATTCACTATCAGGCTGAGATATAATTTTTATCAATTTTTATGATTGTGTGACCTCTGGATGAAAATTACTCTATACTGTTTAAATTTTCAGTTGCTTATTTTATATGAGATGCTTTCCAGCTATTTTGTCCATCAATACACGTGTTCGCCTCAATTATCCTTCGTTTGTGCGGGATTTTGCAGTTTGGATACGTTCCAAAGTTTTCATCTGAACGATAGGCTGAACTGTTGGCTCTCGATTGAAATGCTGTCCTGTCGTTGACAGTATTCTATAAGTACTTTTGGAAACTCTCAGCTCTACTCTTGAATTATTTCTTGAATTTCCTCTTATTCTTTAAGCTGATGGAATTCTGCTAATTGTTAAATTGCTGGCTTGATCCTTATCGTCCTATTATTCATTTTTAATGATGGGCGTTTCCATCTTTTCAAATTTGTTCTTATATGATTAAACATTGGAAGTCTTTTTAAAAACAGTAGATTGCTCCTTCGTAATTTTGTTGTTTGATTCACTTTTACCCATGGTAATGACGAGAGCAGTATTTTTATTGGAACCTAAATCATTATAGTTTTTGATTTATCTCTTGACGGAAGGAAGGGTGCCGTAACTGAAACCTATTTTGATTTCTATTTACCCTTATCAAAGAGTCTGGCTTTAAGCTGATTGGCCAAGTCTTTATTAGCTCGACCTTTGTCGATGGAATCCTTTCTTTTCATATTTATAAAACTTATAACTTGATGTAATTCCTGAGAAATAAATAACAGTAAAAATGGTTAACAATTATTTATTATTGATATTGGACATGTGCGAATTAACTTAACTTTTTACAATTGTCCTTTTTGAAATCAAATATAAAATAATTTAAAGGAATTCATAATTAAATATTAGGGTAACCTATGAAAAATATTTATGATAATCCAACAACAAGTATTGCTATTGAATAAAATAATCTTCAATATTTATATAATTTACTTACTAATTAATAATGAAGAATTGATCAATAATTTTGAATTCTTAAAAATCAAAATGTATATTTATGCAGATAACTCATTCAACCAAATTTCAACCCTAACATTTTTGATCTATGAAAAATATAAATTTAATATTTTGGGAAGAATAATACAATTGATTTGATTTAAAATTTTTAATACCTCATTTTAATACTCCATATTTTTAAGGTGATAATAATTTTTTAGCCATGACAAAATTCAAAAACTGTTGATGATGATGAGAAAATTGGTATTCTTTGTTGTTTCTGAAGTGAAAAGGTACATCAATAAAATTATGATAATTTTAAGTAAGGATTAATTTTTAGTGATGAATGTAATAGTTTAATGTACAAGGATAAGTTAAAATATGTTTAATTGGCAATGTCTTTCTTGAACTTTATCTTATGTTACGTTTTATGTTGTACGAGTGTTTAAACTTATTATTTAAGAATTTTTTAAGACTCCACTTTTGTTATCTATAGATATAGAAGATATTATAGCTTTTTAATAATATATTAATTAATGTCAAAGTAAGATAAAAAAGCAAATAGATATAGTAAATAGATAAGGGAGGAAAATAGATAGGATAACTTCTAGAAAAATAGAAAAATACAATAAGCAAGAATTATTTTTTATCAACTAGTAGAAAATCTAGAGAGCACTGACATATAAAAGCAAATTCAAGCTTCCTAATTGCTTTGCGATTATTTTCTCAACCAAATTCCCGAAATTGCTTTACCATAGGACTTCTTGCTACTTCTTATCCCTATTCTCGATGTTAAGGCAGATAAAAATTTATATATCAACATTCTCAGAATTATTAAATATCTAATTCAGGATTATACGGAAATTAGAGAACAAATCATAATCAAATATTTGGATTATTTTAAAAGGGAAATTTCTTATTTTTTCGAAAATGTCCTCATTTGTGACCATCTTTTACAACTAATTAGCATGTTGATTAATAAGTCATAAATTTAAAGAAATTAAAGTCTTCTTAGTCTTACAGAATCATTCCTCACTGTTTTCCTTAAACAAAATAATAGCTAGCTTAAAGTTGTCTCCATTTATTGCTTAATCGATTTAAATAAAATTAATACCCAATAAATACAAAAAATAATCCTATAAAATTCCATCGTAGAGTAATGCTGTTAGCAGATCTTATGCCGCAAATAATAAACAAGTTTTCGAGATAAAAAATATGTTTACCATGTACTTTAATTTATGTAAGCTTGCTCAAATAAATATTAACCCAAAAATTTTTAGAAATATGTCCTACCATTTATCCTTTAACTAAATCAAATTAATTTTGATATTGGTTACCCAAACGTTACTTTTCAACCCTATAAGCTTTAAAAGAAATCACTCAAGATTATCTAATCTTCGATTCAAAGCAAAGATAAACTGTCAATATTCATGGAACATTAATTGGGGAGAATACTGTTGAGGAGACTTAAAGATATAGATCCTAATGAAAGCGACAACAAGTAAACATTCGACCTTCTTCGAAAGATTTTTTGGTATCTCCAATAAAAATCAGGAGTAATTGACAACTAACTTAATGAGACGATTCGAATAAAAGGAAAAATATTCTTCTGTGAATAACAAGATGATCAAATGACCAATTAAAATGACATAGCTATGGTCGCAGAGATATGATTAGCATGAAATGATCATAATTAAAAAAATATAAATATTATTTATTATTTCTGATCAGTTAGTCACAGGTCAACTATTTTTCTAGAATGTTCTTTCCCTTAAATCCAATTTTTACCACAAATTTATAATATTAATTTAGTTAGATCGATAAATATGCCCAGAAGTAGTTCAAGAGGAGGATTTTCTCGAGGAAGATCATCGTCACCTATGCCCACTCGTACATCAATACCTGCTACGAGACCTATGCCTGCCCGCCAAACACCCATGCAGGGACAGACCCATCAAAGAGGAAGTATGCTTGGTGGAATTGGAAGCACTATTGTTCAAGGAATGGCTTTTGGAGCTGGATCGGAGGTGGCACATCAAGCTGTTAGGAGCGTTATGGGTGGATCTTCATCCCATACAGAATCTCAATAGCAACAGCAACAGGTTCCTCAGCAGACCCAGCAGGCTCAACAAATGCAGCAAAACCCTTGCCAATCATAGATAACTAATTTTAGCAACTGTCTATCCACAAATACAAACATCGGCTATTGTCAAAATTTTTCAGACATATTGAAAAGTTGTCGTCAAAGTAACAATCTTCTTTGAGTGATAATCTCAGGCTGATCTCTATATCTTATTGATGCTATTTTTGCTATTTTTGCTTCAGTATGGAATGGATGGAAGATATAAAGTCTACCACATTAATTTCTGATTATTGGTCGGAATAATATAATTAATTAACATTAATTAATTAAGCTCTTGGAGCTTACATTAACTTTATAACTTATTTATCGAAAGAGTATATATTTGTAATATACTATCAGGGTGTAACTTTTATGGCTTTGAATCTTTTTATTACTTATCTACTTTTTTAAATTACAGTACTGACACGACTTTGCAAACTTATTGATTATCTCCATTTTTATCTTGAATTTTTTTTCTCGCTTTTTCTGCCCATTTGTTCTATAGCTTTTGTGTATTAATTTTATGCGCTGATGGGAATTAAGTTATTTGATAAGCTAGTATACTGATTTTGTTGAACATAGTTCTTGAGTTGCTGGGACTGATTGAGTGAAGATGGATCTTTTTGTGGATATTTTTTTTGTAACTATGGTGATCCTTTTTTTTAATTTGAATTATTTTATTGGTTAGAAGCAAAAAAAGGAGTTTGCTTATTATTATTATTTGGCTTCTTTTGCATTGGATTCGGCTATGGTGGTGAATACAATTAACTTTTAGATTTATTTTGAAGCAGCGGAGGCGCAGGAATACTTTTGGCATTATTTTCTTCTTAATTATCTAAGACATCCATAAATTATTGCAGTATCTTTTCGTTTTCACTATCCACACTCATATTGACCTCCTGATAGTATTTCTACAGAGCTTTCTATTTGTTTCTAAATCGATTTCAATTTACTTATTTGGTGAAGTTTTATTAGTTGGTGGAGAAATCGCCGAATCTACTGGCTGCTTTTTTAATTTATCACTATCCTTAGTATACGATTTATTTGATTTATCAGGACTGAACATATCACTCTCCTTTTTTTGTGAGAGAGGCTAATTATTTTTGGTGAGGATGTACGGTCTAAAAAGATTGTTGATTTCTCTCACGTAATTGGATTTTAATTTTTAGCGATTGATGGTTGTGTTAGTTTCGAAATTGAGATCTAAGAAATATTTAGCGCCATAGTTTTGGTCCATTCCAATGTTTTTAAGTTGAAAATCGATTCTAATTGAGTAATTTGCGAGAAACTCCGACAACTGGATGAGCTGGTCCCTAAAATTTTAGATAAATTGATCATTGATATTAGATATCCATGTTTCTAGCTTGATGGGAATGTACTAAAAAAGAAGGTGAATGCATTCCTCTTCTTATAACACTGATTCTATTTTCACCAGGTACTCATTTTTTAGTTTACGCAAAATTCCCATTTTTTCTAATATTTTCTTTCTTTCTTGGGGTTTTATTTTGTATATTTTACGGACAAGGACTCTTGTGTTTTAAGAAGAGCATTCCTCACATTCTCCGAAGGGGTAATCCTATTGCATGACCACGACGACTTGTTTCGGTGGCATCTCGTGATTATTATTTATATTTCTATAACATCAAAGTAAAGAACACACATAATCAGGAAAAATCAAATGCCTGTTTATGATTAGCAGATAAATTAGATTAATCGTTTTTATCTCTAGCATATGATTGAAGTTTGATAATTTTTACTTTGATTTTTGGATACAGTTAGTCAGAAATAAGATATTTCATATTAAAAACTGCTATATTCTGATAATAGTAAGAATAGTTTAAATCATAAAATATCTTTGTCTTCTGTTTCATTAAATTTGGAATTGAGACGCTCACATTGAAGTCTTAATATTTATTCATTACTTTCCTCAAGCATTTCACAATATTTGATTAGTTCCTATTGAAGAATATTATTTAACTAAACCAGTTTCACTTTCTATTATTGACTTATCTCAAAATGTTTAGCTAGTGATAAATGTTATTCCAACTTTTATTTGTATTAGTTCAGCTCATCGGTCAACTCTTTCAGATGATTTTTGGATTGCTAAATTTGCATCAGTAGTACTTCGTGGCAAAACTACTCTGTGGGTTATATTTAGAAAATTGAAAGAATTTATTTATACTCCTTTTCGAAACATAAAAGAATATCTTTCCTCTTATCATTTGCAGGAGTGTGCTCAAATATAAGTGAGACAATATTGGATTGAATAGATAGATTAAAAGCCTTCCTGTTCTAGTTTGAAGTATTTTCATTTTCAACCAGTATTTCTGCTTTGAGCTGTATTCTATTTGTTAATTTCACAATTTCTGTAGTTAAATCTCCAATTTGATTATCTTTCTTCGTTATCTGTAGTTCTAATGATTTAACTCTGACCGCTAATTAAATATTATGTAGCCTAGTTTGTTAAAATTATTCCGTTGATTATAGCTTCCCTATAATTGAGCATTAATTACCTATTAAGCAAATATTTTTCTCAGTTAAATCATTTGGGTTATTTTTATTTTCTTATTTTTATACAATTATACTTTGACGATTTTATTAATTTTAAAAATCCAATATGTGCTTTTCTTCTACAATATCTCTTATTTGCAAGGGCATATTTGCATTTTTGATATCAAAGCTATCATTTTTCTTTATTTCATTACTGCCCATTTTTTTCATTAATTTCTATGCTTTTTGCTCTTTGCCTAGCATTGAAAATGTATATCTTGATGTAGGCTGACTGTATCTGTCTGATATTGGATTGATTTTATGTTAATTATCTGCATTTTATAAGTTAATGCATTTTTATGACTGATATCTGTTGAGGCTGCTTAATTTTTTCTTATCGACATGTGTTGAATTTTCCATATTTGAATGATGTTAAAGAGTCTCGGTTAATGGTGAATTGAAGTGAACATTTCGAAAGTGGTACGAATATGATTTTAAAGATTTAGAAGACATTGATAGGCTATTCAAAATAATTATATAAATATATATAATAATCAAAGAATCTAAGATAGCATTGAGCGAGGCTATCCGTTTTTTGGCAAATCTACAAATTTATGATTATTAATTATGCATGAACTGTGTTATTTCGTCTTTTAATTCATAAATTAAACTGCAAAGGCTCATATAAAATAAAGTCAGTAATATAATGCTTCTGATTTTGGTTAAAATAGATCAGCTAAAACGAATATTTTTTAATTAAAAAAAAGGACTAAACTAAATTAAGATTGAAAATTTAATATAAAGTCATAGGATATTGTTCAAAATTATATTATGCGCCGGGCTATAACTTAACCATAATTTTGATATACAGCAAAAAATGATTAATGAATACTAAAAAAGAAGTCCACTATTATTTATACCTTATAACTGCAATCAAATGCTATCAAATATCAATACTCTTGACTGAATTCACTATTACTATAAAGTTATATTTGAATAAACAGAATGACATTTTTCAAAGCATTCGACGCCATGTGCAAAAAGATCATCTGCCCAACAAGACACAATTAAATCAATGAAAAAGATCTAAGTAAATCTTAGTCTATTAAGTTGAACGCAGATTCAAGAGAAATAATGTTAAGTTTTAGGAATTTTACGTTCTCAACGAAATTCAAGAAAGATTGTCAGTCATTGTCTTTCCCAGTAACTTTGAATAGTTACCTACAGTTCTATATCTCCATGGTAATGGAGGTCATAAAATGGAAGCACTTCAACTTGTGAGTAGGAACATCAATTTGGTTGCCTTCGATTTCGCAGCTTGTGGGAAAAGCGAAGGAGCCTACGTTACTTATGGTTAAAAAGAAGCAAGAGATATTGACTGTGTAGTGAAGTAGATAAAAAAGAGATATAAAGCTCATAAAATTGCTCTTTGGGGTCGAAGTATGGGGGCTTCTCTAGCGATGATGTATGCATCACTACATCCTCGATAGATATATTCCTTAGTGCTTGACACGCCATTTCGCAACTTAAAAGAAGTAAACTATTTTTTTATTGAGGTGATTCGGAATGTGGCAGAACATAATAACAAAAACTTACCGGGATTTATAATCTCAATAGTTCTGTATTTGGTGGAGGGCAAATTAGAAGAAGCAGTTGGACATAATATATTCCAGACAGACTTCATGATGTACCTCAACTTGTTGGTGGATGTGCCTATTATGTTCGTCTATAGTAGTTCCGATATTGTTGTTAAAGAGTAAAATGTTATGGAACTTTATAATTCATACAAGGGACATAAACAATTACGAAAGATAGATGCACTTCATCATCAAGATCGGCCAAAAATAATGGTGTAGGATGGACTTACCTTTGTGACTAGTGAAGAAGGATATCGATCCACACGGTCTTCTATGACAAACTGCCCGAAGAGAGGCATTTCTATGTCAATTCGAGGCAGTTTTCTTTTTAACTCTTGATATAATAATTTTTATGCTTTTACAATATTTTTTCGGTTGGACCATAATTAGATCATGATACAACATACTACTTAATATTATATTAAAATAATCTTAAAGATAATCAATATATTTGGAAAAATGCCCAAATTATTTCCTAAAAATGTACAGAGACATGGCAATGCTAAATTTAAAATATATATAATTAAAATGTCACGAATAGAGAAGAAAAATAATAGATAATACAATAATTTATAGAATAATCATTATGAATTAAGACTATCTAGGAGGGAGGGTTTTTACTAACTGTCAAACTGGGAAATTACTTATAAAAAAACATCCTAAAGAGTACTGTCACTAATTGCCCACTCAAAATTAATATTTTATCTTCTTAAAAGTTTTAGATTTTACAGAATCTATGAAACTTTAGCAGTCCCCACATTTATTTTAACCAAGCCACTTATTTATTTGCTTACTGCAGCCGGATGAAACATATTTAACATTTTCTCCTTTAAATGATCAATTTTTTATCTATTAGTTCGATAGTCCTCAGTTGATTTAACTTAATTTTCTGTCATAACTGAAGTGTTATTGAAGGCTGGTGAATAATTTGAGTCTACTGACTCTTCATCATCAATTTTAATGTCATAATGGCCCATTGATTTTTATAATTCTACGCCAATCGATATAAAATATCCTTTACCATAGATCTCTTTGAGTTTGAATTGATCACCCAATGTTCTAATAGTACCATTCGTAATTATTCCAATTTTATCGCACAGGGCCTCAGCCTATTCCATCATGTGAGTAGTGAGGAAAAGAGATCTTTTATCTCTGCATTTTGCCAAGACCTACCAAAGATGACGGCGGTTTTAAGGATCTAGACCTGTGGTTGGTTAATCCATAAAAACAATTCTTAAATCACCGACCAGACTAATGCCAATTGATAGTCTTCGCTTCATACCTCCTGATAGTTGTGTTACCTTGTATGAACGCTCATTAGTTAGGTTTACTTCTTCAAGGGTTTCCTGCACTTTTTGTTTCTATTCCTTACCACTGACTCCTCTCAATCTGGCGTAAAAATATAAGTGCTCTTCAACGGTCAAGCTTGGCCATACGATATCAAACTGTGGACACACACCCATTTAGAGATGCACTTTTTCCATCTGATTTCGGATCGAGTAGCCCCCAACAAATGCGTTTCCGCTGGTTGGTGAAAATATACCTGTAATCATCGAGAGAAGAGTGGTTTTACCTGCTCCATTGGGACCCAGCAATCCAAAAATGGTATTGTCTTAGATTGCTAAGTTAAATTGATTCACAGCCAGCTTACCATTACTATATTTTTTAGTAAGTCCATTGCAAACAAGTGGATATTTTGTTAAATCTGGAATTGATTAAATATACTATTTTTATTGATCTATTGTAGCATCATTTCGAGTTTCTTCCTCCTTTACATTTCTACTTGACACATAATTCTTTTTTTTAATTAACTTCTCAATTAGATAAAGAATAGGAAAAAGGATGGGTTTTGAAACTCCATATTGCTGGGGAACGACTTAAAAAAGATACATTCCGATTAGACTGAAGGCTATAAATGAACCATAGAGAATACTAATGCAACGCCACATTTAAGGAGTTATACTATCGAAGGTAGACAGGCATTGATCCATCGAACAATAACTGAACATCAAATAAAACAGTCTGTTGAAAGAAAAAGTAGGCCATAGCGAAAAGGATAATGGTAATTCGTTAGGAAACTGAAAAAGGGCAACACTAAGAGTAGATCCTATCAAGCTGGTCCAAATTGACACTAAGTAGCCGATTATATTAGCAGCTCGACTAGCACTTATAAACACCTGTAGGAGCATAGACATGCCTATCTGAGCCAGTATCCATCCAAATAGAACGATGCCAATCAATAAAAAGCTTGTTCGATGAAAAAATGTCATGTCTAAGTAAAAGTATCCGAATAAGAAGAAGATAGCATTAGTGATTAGGCTGATGACAAAATTGTACAAAAAATTAATTGTCCAGTAGTTGAGAATGTTCATGCCGTTCATTCGCATCATTTGGATGAGTTTTTATTATTTTTACAGCACAATCAGATAGAGAAACACTGGCATAAGTAGACTCAAAGATAAGGGGAAGATGATTGTACATACTGTGTTGATAAGCATTTCGATGAAAAATGAGCTGCTTCCCATAAAGGGCATGTAAGTATAACCTGATACCACAGTTAATCCTGTTCTCTGTCGAATGTATACCTGAGTAATCATATCCATAATATTTAGGAAGCCTTCAGGAATTATAAAAGTAGGAGAAAAACTGGCATTGACGAAATCTACATTCATTTCTACTTTGCTTATACCATCGGGACGCATCTAATTTGATTTAAATATAAATGT